>LNFM01001744.1_pt1 | contig 48237 bp, 45 predicted proteins | sample 596031 | NCBI WGS metagenome assembly LNFM01 (sample SAMN04254537, study PRJNA301005) | activated carbon metagenome | isolation source: dual media filters at the Ann Arbor, Michigan drinking water treatment plant | place: USA: Ann Arbor
GCGCGGTCGGCTTCGACTTCGAAGCCGGCTGGGCCACCCACCACAGCAACATCCACCAGAAACGCGACTGGTTCGAGACCGTCGTGCAGGTGGCCTTCGTCGCAGCCGCGGCCTGGGTGACGGGCGGGGCCGCCGCCGGTGCCGGCTGGGGCGTGATCGGCTCGGCTGCAGCGGCAGGAGCAGCCGGCTCCTTCGTCGGCGGTGCGATGAACGGCGACCTGAGCCTGAAGAACGTGCTGCGCGGCGCGCTCAGCGGCGCCCTCACCGCCGGGCTGGTGGGCCCCGTGGGCAACGCGCTGGGCGGCAGCGCCGCAGCCGGTGTGGTAGCCCGGATGACGGTGCAAGGCGGCATCCAGGCCTTGCTGGGTGGCAAGTTCGAAGAAGGCGCCATCGCCGGCCTGGCCTCGGGCCTGGCCGAACTGAGCGGCGCCCAGATGAACAGGAGCATCGACGACGCCGTGAAGGCCGGCACCATGACGGCCGGAGAAGCCATCGCCGCGCGCAGCATGGCGCGCGTGTTCTCCTCGGCCGTGCGCACCCTGGGCAGCCCTGGCGACCCGCAGTACGCGTTTGCCAGCGACCTGGTGGGCAGCATCGTGAATGCCGGGTTGGATGCGACGCGGCCGGCGCCCGCGTCGACGTTCACGGGCACTGTGTTCGATGATGACGGCAACTTGATGCCGGGGGTGGTGGATGCCAATGCCCCTGCCAGCCAGCGCTACCAGCAACTGCAGTCCGCCCTGCTGGCACAGGGCCTGCCGCCTGAGCAGGCGCAGTCACTCGCCTTGAATGGCCTGGTCACGGCAGGTGCCGACGCGCGCACGGTGCGCGGCTATTTCGTGCCCGACGAGAGCCACGACCTGGCGCTGAGGGATGTCATGGCGGAACGTGCCTCGCTCGGGGCAGCCGAAGTGGGGCCGCCAGAGCCAGAGCCCGAGCCGACGCCGGTGCGCGTGGATGAAAGCGGCAAGGTCATCCAACTGCCTACCGTCACGGTTACCGGCCGCCGCATCACGCTGGCGGACGACCTGGCCGAGCGCATCGGCGGCGCGCTGGGCGACCTGTACCAGCAAGGCAAGGACATCGCCGCCCAGGGCCTGGACCTGGCAGCGCAAGGCTTGAGCCTGCTGGATGTTCCGGCACTGCAAGACTTCCAGCAACGCACGCGCGAATATCTGGACGGCAAAGCGGCAGCCGGGGGGCTGAGCGAGGCCGAGATCATCCTGTTCGGCACGCTCTACGCGGCCAACGAGGCCTTGATGCCCACCAACGCGCTGGACTTTGCCGGCGGGGCCGGCAAGGGCATCACCGCTGCAGCCGCTGTCATCCGGTCGGGCGGCAAGGCCGATGAGGTGGCGCAGGTGGTGCGGGCGGAGAGTCGGGCCGTCTCGGCAGCCACCGAGGCCCGCGTGGCGGAAGTCAGCCAACGGGCGCAGGCTGAAGGGCTCGAATTCATCAGTGCCCGCAATGGTTCACGCGGCGACTGGAATGCGGCGCTCAACGGCGAGCTCAAGCCCAATGCAGCGTACTTGCTGGACAACGGGCATTCCTACGTGACCGATGGCGCGGGGCGCGTGGTGCGGGCCGAAGGCATGCTGGACGTGAGCCGCGCCGACCGCAACACCTGGCAGCAGGCTGCGGCTGGACATGTGGGCGGCGAAGGCTACGATGGTGGCCATCTGATCGCCAGCCTGTTCGGCGGGGCGGGCGAACGTATCAATCTCGTTCCGCAGCTCTCGACGGTGAACCGAGGCGAGTTCAGAGAGATGGAACGGCAGTGGGCGCAGGCGGTGCTGGATGGAAAGAAGGTGGAGGTGGAGGTGAGTCCGGTCTACACGACCGATCCAAAGGTGCCCTCAAGCATCGACGTGACCTATTTCATCGAAGAAGTCCGCGTCAGACGTAGCTTCCCGAATGCTCAAGGAGGTTGAAATGACCTTGTTGTTGGAGCTCGACGCTATCGTGACCGAATTGGCCCAGGCCCTCTTCACTGGAGCGCCGATGAGCGATTGGCGGCAATTGCGGCACTACGCAAAGTACACACCTGATGGCAGCGTCAGCGGTCATGACTACGACTTCCTCTTGGATTCGGGCGTGTTGGACAAGAGGTCGGCGCCCAGTCGACAGCGGGAGCACGAGATCGATGCCCTGACTCGGATGCATTGGCGGCGCACCCAAGATCTTGGCCTGCCTCGCTGGTACAAGATGACCATCACCGTCGAACGCTCCGGCAAGTTCAGTGTCGACTTCGAATACAAGGACGACTACAAGGAAGGCGAGATCATGCAGCGTGGCTGAACCCGGCTTTGCTGCTTAGCTCCATGCCGCTCGAGTTCTTCGCCGACGAGATCCCGCGCGAGTGCACCGTCTGGGACGTGATCTCGGCCCACCCCCAGGTGCGCCAGGCCATGCACGCCGTGCAGCCCAAGCGCCCGCGCGAAGGCCTGTTGTGGCGGCTGCCGATCGAGGTGGACCTGCCGCGCCTGCGCGCCAGCTATGTGGACTGCCTGCGCGACGTGGGGCCGCCGCGCGGCTTTGCCAACCGCGAGGGTGTCGAAAGCGCCTACCGCTCGATCTCGCTGGTGCACAACCCCGCGCACCAGGACGGTCTCGACCCCTTCTTCTCGACGCTGGGCTCGCCGCGCCACGGCCCGCGCGAGTTCTACGCGCTGATGCGCCCCGATCAGGCACCGGCGCGCCGCCATTCGTACTGGGACACGCTGGGCTTCCACGCCGTGCACCCGACGATGGCGCAGCACTTCGGCTGGTTCTTCGCGCGTTTTCGGCGCACGCTGGTGCGCTCGCGCATCGCCACGCTGTCCCACACCGACTACCCGCGCATCAGCGAGCCCGAGTTCAGCTGGCACATCGACGAATCGCCGTTCTGCAACCTGCGCATCAACATCCCGCTGCTGTCGGCGCCGCAGTACCTGCTGGAGATCGACTCGGAACACGTGCCCGCGGCCCAGCCCGACCGGCGGCCGCCGGGGCGCCACCTGCGCTGGCGCGGCCACCTGGAGGTGGGCGGCTGCTACTCGTGGAACACCGAACTGCCGCACCGCGTGTTTGCCGGTGCGCAGCCCGGCAGCGACCGCGTGCACATCGTCTTGGGCTTCAGCCCCTGGTTCGACTGGGACGCTTCGCGCAGGGCCTGGGTGGGCAATGAACACCTGGGTGTCACGCACCCCTACGACCTGCTGGACGACGCCATCAAGCCTGCCTGATGGACCCGTCTGGGGGTCGATCCTAGGGGTGCAGCGCCCACACCCTAGGCACGATCCTAGGGTCACAAATCCGTAGCGAAGCCAAAGCCTTAGAACGCCCTTTCGACCGGGACGTTCTGCCATGGCCATCGAGTTCTCGCGCTTCCAGCAGCGCCACTTCATCGAAGACTTCGAGCCCTTCGAGCCGCCTGAACACCTGCAGCCGCCGCCGCCGCCGCCGCCAGCGCCCGAGGTGGCCGCCGAGGCCCCCGCTGCGGCCCCCGCCGCCGACGGCGCCCCCCGCAACCTGCTGCTGAGCCTGCCCGCCGCCCCGCTGGCCCCGGTGTACGTGGCCGTGGGCGAGTTGCCGCAGGCCAGCGTGCTGAACGAGTTGGTGCCCACGCACTTCGAGCTGACGGCCACGGCCACGGCCACGGCCACCGTCGCCGCCAACGACCCCGCGCCCGTGGCTGCCTCGGCCACTGTCGCCGCAGCACCTACCAGCACCTACATCGGCGAACCCCCTGTCACTGCCGACTGGCTGGCCGCCCGCGAGACCGCCTTCACCACCATCCCCAGCGACTACGAAGCCCAGCGCGCCGCAGCGCAGGCCAGCGCCGGCCAGGGCCCCGGCTGGGTCGAAGCGCAGATGGTCACCGACGAAAGCGGCCGCATGGTCAGCGCCAGCGGCGCCGCCACCGTCTTCATCACCGACCCCGGCGCCGCCCCGCAAGTCATCGGCTACGACGAAAGCGGCCCCGTCTACCGCCAGCCGGCCGGCCGCCACGTCGAATTCAGCGAAGACGCCTTCGCTGCGAACTACCGGGCCCAGGGTGGTGCACCCCTGCAGGCCCTGGCCGATCTCTACGACACCGATGCCGCCACCCTGCTGGCCCGCCACCCCGACATCTGGGGCCTGGCCACCAGCGACCATGCGCTCAACGCCGGCCCGCCCCCGGCCGGCCGCGTCATGGGCGACCCCGGCCAGCTGGCCATGCTCGACCTCTACATGGCCGACCCGCAGGTGGCCGACCTGATCCAGCGCTACGGCGGCAGCGTGGCCCCGGCCACCAGCGGCATCGCCCTGGAACAGATGCGCCTGCACGGCCAGGCCCGCTACGAACAGATGACGCGCCCGGCCAATGCCATGCAGGCCGTGCGCAACGACTACAGCAGCGCCATGCAGCAGGCCCAGTAGAGCTGAACGCGCAAGCTCTGCCAAAGGACCTGGCGCAGTCGCTGGCCCTGAACAACGTGCTCGCGGCTGGCGCTGACGCGCGAGATTGACCGTTTGAGGCGCGAGCATTGGCAATTGACCCAAGACCTCGGCCGCCCCCGCTGGTGCAAGATGATCGTCACTGTTGAACGCAGCGGCAAGTTCAGCGTCGAGTTCGAATACAAGAAAGATTTCAAGGAAAGCGACATCATGCAGCGGGGTTGGGGGGTGCCGCGAAGCCTTCGGCACGCCACACCGGGCGTTTGCAACCGCGCCTCACCAGTCTTTACAAAGCACGCAAGACAGCAGGCCCGGATCTCTCCAGAATCCTCTTCGAATCGGGCTGAGGGGCTCGGCAGGAGGAACCAGTGTCAACTTCGTTGAATGCCGTACTGCGGCCGCCCGGGCTTGCGACCCCAGTGTTTCTAGGCGTCATGCTGGCCCTGGCCGCACTGGTCGCACCGTCGGCGGGTGCCCAGGTCGCTTCCGGGAAGGGGCCCGCCGCGGTTCGCGCCGCTGACCTGCCTGCATCGCGCGCCGATGCCGCGCGGTTTTTGACGCAGGCCAGCTTCGGCCCCACTTCAGGCGAGATCGACGCGCTGATGGCACAGGGCTATTCGGCCTGGGTCGACCGCCAGTTCACCCTGCCTGCAGCGTCGCACCGAGCCTGGTGGGAAGCGCGTGACGCAGCCATCCGCGCAGTCGACCCCAACGCCTCTGCGAACCAGGACCAGGTCTGGGAAAGCTTCTGGCGCCAGGCCACCACGGGCGAAGACCAACTGCGACAGCGCGTGGCCTTTGCGCTGTCGCAGATCTTCGTCATCTCTGCGCTCGACGGCAACATCGGCAACCAGCCGCGCGCCATGGCAGCCTGGCTCGACATGCTGGGCGCGCGCGCCTTCGGCAGCTACCGGCAACTGCTGGAAGACGTAGCGCTGCACCCGCTGATGGGCTTCTATCTGTCCCACCTTCGCAACCAGAAGGCCGACCCGGTGAACGGGCGCATTCCCGACCAGAACTTCGCGCGGGAATCGATGCAGCTGTTTTCCATCGGCGTGCTCAGGCTGAACCCCGACGGCACGCCCTTGCTGGTGAACGGCGCGCCGGTTGAAAGCTACGGCTCGGCCGACGTGGCCGGCCTGTCGCATGTGTTCACCGGGTTCAGCTACGCCTGCGGCGCCACCAACAACGCCTGTTTCTTCAACGGCAGCACCGGCGGCGTGAGCGACCCCGACCGTTTCTTCAAGCCGATGAAGGCCTACCCGCAGTTCCACAGCACCGAGGCGAAGAGCTTCCTGGGCGTGACCATCCCCCAACAGGCCGTGGCCGATCCACAAGCCAGCCTGCGCATCGCCCTCGACACGCTGGCCGCCCACCCCAATGTCGCCCCGTTCATGGCGCGCCAGCTGATCCAGCGCCTGGTGACCAGCAATCCTTCACCGCAGTACGTGCGCGACGTGGCTGCGGTGTTCGACAACAACGGCGCTGGCCAGCGGGGCGACTTGCGTGCCGTGGTGCGGGCCATCCTGCTGCATCCGCAGGCGCAGGTCTCGGGCAACAGCGCGGGCAAGCTGCGCGAACCAGTGCTTCGCCTTTCGGCCTATCTCAGGGCGTTCCCGCACACCAGCGACACCGGCTTCTTTCGCGTGGGCAACACCGACAGCCCGACCAGCTCGCTGGGCCAGACGCCTTTGCGGGCACCGTCGGTGTTCAACTTCTATCGCCCCGGCTACGTGGCGCCGGGTTCGCAATCGGCCGCGGCCGGGCTGGTGGCGCCCGAGATGCAGTTGCTGAACGAGAGCAGCGTCTCGGGCTGGGTCAACACCATGCGCGACAACCTGAACAGCGGGGTCGGGCAATTCAACAACACCGTGAACGGCGTCGCACTCAACCGCCGCGACCTGCAGCGCGACTGGACGGCCGAGATGAACCTGGCCACCCAGCCGGCGGTGCTGACGGCGTCAGTGGCCGACAAGCTGCTGAACGGCCGCGCAAGCGCAGTGCTGGTCAACGAAATCGCCACGGCCATCGCGAAGATCACCATCCCGGCGCTGAATGCCGGGGGCACCAATCAGGCCGCCATCAACACCGCAAAGTTCAACCGCGTGAAGTCGGCGGTACTGCTGGTGCTGGCTTCGCCGGAGTTCCTGGCCACGCGCTGAAGGCCCTGTGCCTCGCCCAGCTGCACTACCCTGAAACGACTGCGCCGACGCGCTGGACCCGGAGCCCTTCATGCAACCCCAATCCCCTGCTTCACGCCGCCAGTTCCTGCGCCACTCCGCCGCCATGACGGCGCTGGTCGGCAGCGGAGCGGCGCCCGTCGCCCTGAACCTCGCCGCGCTCGGCACCGCGGCCGCGCAGTCGGCACCGGCCGGTGGCGAATACAGGGCGCTGGTCTGCCTGTTCCTGTTCGGTGGCAACGACTCCTTCAACATGGTCTTGCCTTTGGAACGTTCGAACTGGCGTGCCTACACCCTGACCCGCACCCAGACTCCCGACCCGATTGCCTTGATGCCGCCGTACACCGAACCCGTGTTGACGGCGCCGGTCGGTTCGCCTGCGCGTCTGGGTGGCATCCTGCCCATCATCCCGAACAACGTGCGCTCCGGGCCCTATGCGCTGCACCCCCTGCTGCGGTCCACGCAGGGCCTCTTTTCCACCGAAGGACGTCTGGCGGTGCTGTCCAACATCGGCCCGCTGATCATGCCCACCACGAAGGCGCAGTACGCCCAGGCCAGTCATCCCAAGCCGGCCCGCCTTTTCTCGCACAACGACCAGCAGAACACCTGGCAGGCGCTGGGCCCCGAAGGCACCACCCGTGGCTGGGCCGGCTTGATGGGCGACCTGCTGGCCAGCCAGAACGCAAGGCCGGTCTTCACGGCCATCTCGGCCAGCGGGAATGCGGTCTGGCTCGCCGGCGACACCATCAAGCAGTACCAGGTGAGCGCGGGCGGTGCCGTGCCCCTGGGCGTGAACACCGCCGGACAGCTGTACGGCTCGGCCGACGTGGGGGCGGCCCTGCATCGGCTGGTGACCACGCCCACGTCGATCCATCCCTTCGACGCCGACATCGCGGCCGTGGCCCGCCGCTCGATCGACGCCGAGCTGGTGCTGCGCACGGCCTTGCGTCCGCCCAGCGACCCGGCCTTCGGCACCCCCCCGGCCACGGGCGGCTACAACCCGAGCAATGACCCGAAGCTGCGCTATGACAACCCGCTGACCGGTGTCGCCGCGCCCAACGGCCTGGCGCAGCAGTTCCAGGTGGTGGCCCGCATGATCGATGCCGGCCAGCGCGGGCTCACGGGGGTGTCGCGGCAGGTGTTCTTCGTCAGCCTGGGCGGTTTCGACACCCACGACTTCCAGAACCGCAACCAGGCCGACCTGATGGCGCGGATCGACCATGCCCTGAAGTACTTCGACGACGCGCTGGGGAACCTGGCGGTGCGCAACCAGGTGACCACCTTCACCGCCAGCGACTTCGGTCGCACCTTCACGAGCAACGGCGACGGCACCGACCATGGCTGGGGCTCGCATCACTTCGTGATGGGCGGTGCCGTGCGGGGCGGCGGTCTCTTCGGGAGCTTCCCGCGGCTTTCGGTGAAGAACGCCAACAACAACAACTTCGACGGCAGCCCTGACCAGATCGGCAACGGCTCCCTGCTGCCCACCAGTTCGGTCGACCAGCTCGGATTCACGCTCGGGCGCTGGATGGGGCTGTCCGAAGGCCAGCTCCTGGACATTTTTCCGAATCTGGCGAACTTCAACGCCGGCAGGCGGAATCTCGGGTTCATGAATGCCTGATCGCTGGCGGTGCCGGCCGCGGGCTAACATCCCGCGGCCATGGGAGCCCCACCCGCAAGCCTGAACAACGCCCAGATGCAGGCCGTGCGCCACCTGCACGGGCCCTGCCTGGTGCTGGCCGGTGCGGGCTCGGGCAAGACCCGCGTCATCGTGCACAAGATCGAACAGCTGCTGCACAGCGGGCTGGAAGCCAAGCAGATCGCCGCCATCACCTTCACCAACAAGGCCGCTGCCGAAATGCGCGAACGCGCCAAGGCCCTGGTGGGCGGCCGCGCGGCGCGGGATCTGGCGATCAGCACCTTCCACAGCCTGGGCGTGCGCCTGCTGCGCAGCGACGGCCAGGCTGCGGGCTTGAAGCCGCAGTTCAGCATCCTGGACAGCGACGACGTGCTCAGCGTGCTGCGCGACGCCGGCGGCACCACCGACGCGGCGCTGGCGCGGCGCTGGCAATGGGCCATCAGCGGCTGGAAGAACCAGGGGCTGAACGCCGACGGTGCTGCCGCCGCCGCGGTCGATGCCGACGAACGCGTGGCCGCTGCCGTGATGCTGCGCTACCAGGAACGCCTGCAGGCCTATCAGGCCGTCGACTTCGACGACCTGATCCTGCTGCCGCTGCGCCTGCTGCAGCAGCAGCCCGAACTGCGCGCCAAGTGGCAGGCGGTGTTCGGCCATGTGCTGGTCGACGAGTACCAGGACACCAACGCCGTGCAGTACGAACTGCTGAAGATGCTGGTGGGCGAGCGTGGCCGCTTCACCGCGGTGGGCGACGACGACCAGTCCATCTACGGCTGGCGCGGCGCCACGCTGGACAACCTGAAGCGGCTGCCGCAGGATTTTCCGCAACTGCAGGTCATCGCGCTGGAACAGAACTACCGCAGCACCGGCCACATCCTGCGCGCGGCCAACGCCGTCATCGCCAACAACCCGAAGATCTTCGAGAAGAAGCTGTGGAGCGAGTTCGGCGACGGCGAGCCGGTGCGCCTGCTGCAATGCGACGGCGAGGAGCACGAGGCCGAACGCATGGTCGCGCGCATCCAGTCGCTGCGCGCCGACGATGGCAACAACACGCTGTCCAGCTTCGCCATCCTGTATCGCGCCAACCACCAGGCGCGGGTGTTCGAGCAGAAGCTGCGCGCCGCACAGATCCCGTACAAGGTCAGTGGCGGCCAGAGCTTCTTCGACCGCGCCGAGATCAAGGACCTGTGCGCGTGGCTGCGCCTGCTGGTGAACCCCGACGACGACCCGGCCTTCCTGCGCGCGGTCACCACGCCCAAGCGCGGCATCGGCCACCAGACGCTGCTGGCGCTGGGCGAGTTCGCCGCGAAGTGGAAGGTCAGCCTGTTCGAGGCCCTGTTCGCCCCCAGCCTGGCGATGTCGCTGAAAGGCAAGGCCGTCGAAGGCCTGCAGCAGTTCGGCCGCGAGATCAACGACCTGCAGCAGCGCGCCAAGCACACCAGTGGCGAAGCCCAGGCGCGTGAACTGCTGCTGGGCTGGCTGAAGGACATCCGCTACGAACAGCACCTGTTCGACGGCGAGGACAGCGAGAAGCTGGCCGCTTCGCGCTGGACCAACGTGCTCGACTTCATCGACTGGATGGCCAGGCGCTGCGGCGGCCAGACCGAACAGGACAGCGGCAGCACCTTCGAAGTCGAACGCCAGACTGTGCTGCAGGTGGCGCAGACCATCAGCGTCATCATCAGCCTGGCCGAACGCGGCGACGATCAGGACGTGGTGACCCTGTCCACGCTGCATGCCGCCAAGGGCCTGGAATGGCCGCACGTGATGCTGGTGGGCGTGAACGAAGGCCTGCTGCCCTTCAGGAGCGGCGACGAAGAGATGACCCCCGAGCGCCTGGAAGAAGAGCGCCGGCTGATGTATGTGGGCATCACCCGCGCACGCCAGACCCTGCTGGTGAGCACGCTGCGCCGGCGCAAGAAGGGCCGCGACACGGTGCAGGGCGTGCCCAGCCGCTTCGTCAAGGAAATGAAGCTCGACGAGGCCGTGGACAAGGGCGACCCGCGTGAACGCCTGAAAAAGCTGCGTGATGCGATGGCCGCAAAGGCGGGCAGATCCACGCCCATCACCTGAGCGCGTCCGCGCGCGCTGCCTGCCCTACATCCCCTTGAACAGGCCGGTATAGCTGCGGCTGACTTCCAGCTTCTCGTTGTGGCCCTTGACGCTGACGATCTGGCGGCCGCGGAAGTCGCGCGTGACGCCCGAAATCGCCTTCACCGCCACCAGCGTGCTGCGGTGGATCTGCCAGAACAGCTGCGGGTCGAGCTCGTCCACCAGTTCCTTGATGGGTTTGCGGATCAGGGCCTCCACCTGCGCCGTCTGCACACGGGTGTACTTTTCGTCGCTGACGAAGAACAGCACTTCCTCGACCGGGATCATCTGGATCGTCGAGCCCACCGTGGCCTGGATCCACTGCAGATAGCTGGCCGCCTTGCCCGGGTTCAGCTGCGCCGACAGCTGGTGCAGCAACTGCTGCAGCGGGCGCCCCGTCGTGGCTGGCTCGGTGCCTGCCTGGCGCGCCGCCAGGCGCTGCTGCAGGCGCTGCACCGTGAGCTGTAGTCGCTCACGTTCGGCAGGCTTCAGAACGTAGTCGACCACGCCCTGTTCGAAGGCCTCCACCGCGTACTGGTCATAGGCGGTGATGAAGACGATCTCGGGCAACGGCGGGTCGTCGTCATCGGCCGAATCGTCGTCTTGCGCGGCGCGCGGCGGCAGCTGGGCGATCTGTCGCGCTGCGTCCACGCCTGTCAGGCCGGGCATGCGGATGTCGAGGAAGACGATGTCGGGCCGGTGTTCGTCGACCAGCTGCACGGCTTCGAGACCGTTCCTGGCCTCGGCCACGATGTCCAGCTCCGGCCAGACTTCGGCCAGGCGCGCGCGCAGCTGGTCACGCATCAGGCGTTCGTCGTCGGCCAGCACGGCGGTCAGGCGAGGGGTGTTCATGGGGTGCATGCTAGATCAGGCGAACAGCATCCAGGCCAGCCCCGCCAGCGCCAGCAGCGGTGACAGCAGCACGGCCAGCACCAGCAGGATCGGCAGCGCCACCACACCCAGGACCAGGCCGACGCAGAGCAGCACGCCCAGCACCATGCCTCCCAGCGCCAAGGGCAGCACCACCGCCAGCGCCACCACCAGCAGCACCGCCACCGCCGTGCCAGCGAAGGCCCAGACCAGCCACTGGCCCGGTTCCTTGCCCAGCCAGGGCTGGCCATTCACCGTAACGTCGAATTCGCTGTGCAGGCCCGCGGCTTCGTGCCACGGCATGCTGCCGACGGCCCAGGCGCCGGCGATGGCCAGCACCGCGGCCAGCGCCAACAGGGCTGCCCAGATCCAGCGGCGCGCTGGCCCCCTGCGGTGGGGCATGGGGGCATCCATCGTCGTGTTCATGCGGGGTTCTCCTGGAATGCGATGGGTTTCAGGTTCCGGCGCCTTCGACCGGCTTGTACGGAACGCTGATCGTGACGCGGGTGCCACTGGGCTGGTTCTCGGTCACCGTCAGCGATGCCTTCGGGCCGAACAAGAGCTGCAGCCTTTCGCGGATGTTGGCCAGGCCCACTCCCGTGCCGGCCGTGGCCGCGCGGCCGAAGCCCAGGCCGGTGTCGGCCACGCTGACGGCCAGCTTGCCATGCAGCACCTCGGCAGCCACGCGCAGGTTGCCACCTTCGGCCTTGGGTTCCAGGCCATGCTTGATGGCGTTTTCCACCAGCGTCTGGACCATCATCGGTGGGAACTCGGCTGAAAGCAGACCGTCGGGCACGTCGATCTGCGTCGTCAGCCGTTCTTCCATGCGCACCTTCAGGATCTCCAGGTATGGCCGGATGACGGCCAGTTCGCGCCCCAGGTCGCGCACACCCTGGGTGCCGCCGCCAGCGCCTGCACTGCCGTTGGCTTCACGCATCGTGGGCATGCTGGCGCGCAGCAGCGCGATCAGGTTCTTTTGCATCTGGCTCGCGCGCGGCGGGTCGGTCTCGATCAGGTGGTCGATGCTGGCCAGCGTATTGAACAGGAAATGGGGCTCCACCTGGGCCTGCATGGCCGCCATGCGCGCCTCGAGCACCTGGCGCTTCAGCGATTCGGCTTCGGCGGTTTCGGTGGCCTGCGCCGCCTTGACCTCGGCCACGATGCGGCCCTTGTAGGTGATCTTCAGGATCAACGAGGCCAGGATCCAGACCAGCGTGAAGCTCATCATGAAGTCGCCCACGCCCACCCGCGTGGTGCGGGTGCGGGTGCGGGGTTCGGTGAAGCCTTCGGCGATGTCGCGAATGGCTTGCCTGGCGTCCTCCCGCGCTTGTTCTGCGTCGCGCGCCGCTTGTTCTGCGTCGCGGCGAGCTTCGCGCACGGCCTCGACCATTTCCTGCTTGGCTTCTTCGATTGCCTCCCGGATCGACTGCGTGTCCGCACCCGGCGGCAGCGTGATGCGCAGGCCCGCGGCGGCCGAAGCCAGGGCGTCGGCGGCCCGGGCCGCTTCCGAAGCCGCGGCCTCGGCGGCCGACGCCGCGTCGGCGGCTGGCTTGGCCGTGATGCGCACGCCGTCCTTGCCGATGCTGATGTCCAGGCCGGTGCCGTCGCCCGGCTTGATGCCGGGCGGGATGTCGATGCGCACCCCTGGCGCGGGTTCGATGCTGCGTGCGGCCGGCGCGGGTGGGGCAGCGGGCGCGGGCGCACGGGGCGGCGTCGCGACGCGCCGGACCGGCACCTCTTCGGTGATGCGCCAGGTGAACGGCGGCGAGTCGTGCAGGATCGCCACCGTGATGAGCAGCAGCAGCGACAGCACGATGAAGCGCCGCCAGCTGATGCCGACCAGCCAGTTCGCATAGGCGTGAAAGGCCCGCACGGCGCTGGCGGAAAGCGCTTGCCAGCGCAGCAGCCAGGGGCTGGGCGGCGGAAGTGCTGGGCCGGACGGCGTGGGGTTCATCGAATGCGGGGTCATCTGGGGCGAAGGCCGATGCTTCGCACTGTACGCAGCAGCGGCCGCACTGCGCCAGCACCAGCCGATGCAGCGCGCACGCAGGCCGACAGGCTGCGCGTCCGGGCGACAGCCCGGCAGCCTGACTAGCCGTCAATGGCCGAAGAGCTTGCCTCGTGCCGATTGCGTGATCACGGCCACGCAGGGATGGGTGATGCGCCGCTCGACCGAGATCGCGTAGAAGTTCTCGATCAACTCGTCGCTGCGCCCCAGGATCTCGACGTTGTACTGCTCGGCGGTCTGCTCTTCCACGACAGAAGGAGAGATGAACACGCCACGGCCTTCGCGGCCGAAAGCCTTCATCAGCGCGCCGTCGTCGAACTCGCCGATCACCCGCGGCTCCAGCCGGTTGCGCTTGAGCCAGGCATCGAACTGCGAACGCACCGACGACGCCCGGCTGGGAATCAGCATCGGCGCGCCGTTCAGGCAAGCCGGGAAGCTGCCTTCGAGCTTGGACAAGAGCGATGGCGCGGCGAAGAAGCTCATCGTCGACGAGCCCAGCGGATGGTTGAAGGCCTGGACGCTGACGCGGCGGGACACTGGCTCGTCGGCAATCACCAGGTCCAGCCGGTGCAGCGCCAGCTCGGCCAGCAGGTCGGCGAACTTCCACTCGTGGCAGAGCATGTGCACGGGCTGGGGCATGTTCAGCGCTGGTTCCAGCAGCCGGTAGGCCACGGGCTTGGCCACGGAGTCGGCCACGCCGACGCGGAATTCAATCGGCCGGGGCGCGCCATCAGGGCGGTCTCGCAGCGCTGCTTCGAGTTCGCCGCCCAGGGTGAAGATGTCTTCGGCGTAGCCCAGTGCTACCCGGCCGTCTTCGGTCAGTTCGAGTTCCCGCCCGTTTTTGCGGAACAACTTTCGCCCCAGGCGGTCTTCCAGCAGCTTGATCTGGCCCGACAAGGTCTGGGGCGTGGTGTAAAGCTGCTCGGCGGCGCGCAGCAAGCCCCCCGCCTTGGCTGTGGCCCAGAAGTACTGGAGATGCTTGTAGTTCACCTGGAAGTTCCTTTGCAGCAGCAAACGAACACTTCGAGAAAGTCGAAGTGAATTGACCCTAAAACTCGAATTTACGCAAAGTCTTCGAACCCGTAGATTTCAAGGTGTTGTTGTCCCTCCATCCACTCGTTTCCCATCGAGGAGCAAATCATGCGCATGTCCACCAAAGGCCGTTATGCCGTCAACGCGATGATCGACCTGGCACTGCGCCAGCACACCGGTCCGGTCGCACTGGCAGCCATCGGCGCACGCCAGGGCGTGTCCCTGTCCTACCTGGAACAGTTGTTTGCCCGGCTGCGCCAGCAGGGCATGGTCGTCAGCACGCGTGGCCCCGGCGGTGGTTACACGCTGGGCCGTACGGCTGAGGAAATCTCGGTGGCAGACATCGTCTGTGCCGTCGACGAACTGGCCGACAGCGAGAACCAGAGTGCGGAAGACACGGGTCCTTCGCGCGAGCTCTGGTTGCGCCTGAACCAGGTCATGCGCGAGCAGATGGCCACGGTTTCGCTGCAGAGCCTGGTGCAGGAACAACAGGCCAAGGGCGTCAGCATCGAGCCAAGCTCCGCGCCGCGCCGCGCCGAACCCGTCAAGCCGATCGCCAAGCCTCTGGCGTCGCGCGCACCGAACTCCGTGTTCGCTTTCGGCCGTTCTTTCGCACGCTGAACACCTTGCTCGCCTCGTCGGCGAGCAGCAGAAGAAGCCCGCCAGCGCATTTGCGCTGGCGGGCTTTTCCACTTATCGGTACAGCACTTCAGGCAGCCACATGCCGATGGCCGGGAACTGGTACAGCATGATGATCGCGATGACCTGGATGCCCATGAACGGCAGCATGCCCGCGAAGATCTGGTTCAGCGTCACATGCTTGGGTGCCACGCCCTTCAGGTAGAACGCGCTCATCGCCACCGGCGGGCTCAGGAACGCCGTCTGCAGGTTCAGTGCCACCAGCAGGCCGAAGAACAGCGGGTCGACCCCGAAGTTGTCCAGCAGCGGAATGAAGATGGGCATGAAGATCACGATGATCTCGGTCCACTCCAGCGGCCAGCCCAGGATGAAGATGATCACCTGGCTGAGGATCAGGAACTCGGTCTTGCTGAGGTTCATCCCCAGGACCCAGTTTTCCACCAGTTCCTGGCCGCCCAGCAGCGCAAACGCCGCTGAGAAGATGGCCGAGCCCACGAACAGCCAGCACACCATCGCGCTGGTCTTGGCCGTGAGGAACACGCTTTCCTTCACCACCGTGAAGTTCAGCTGCCGGTAGGCGGCAGCCAGCACGAAGCCGCCCAGCGCGCCGATGGCAGCCGCCTCGGTGGGCGTGGCCAGGCCGAACACGATCGAGCCCAGCACCGCCATGATCATCACCAGCAGCGGGAAGAAGCTGCTGAGCAGCATCTTGAAGATCTCGAGCCGGGCGAAGCTGAGCAGGCCGTAGTAGACGAGCATCGCCGCACCACCGACCCCCAGGCCGATCCAGTAGCCCGCCGGAGCTGCCTGACGGTCGGGCGTTGCCGTGGGCGAACCTGGCGACGATGCTGTCGCGGCCGGGGCTGCAGCACCCGGCTCGGTCAGGCCACCTGTGGCGACGGGTTCGGAAGCGCTGTCCTGCGCGGCACCGGGGGGCTCTCCCAGCGCGCCTTCTTCGCTGGCTCCCGGAGGCTCTGCCAGTCCACCGCTTTCGCTGGGTGGCTCGGCCAGGCCGCCGGACGACGATGACTCCGTGTTGAAGCCACCACCCATCTGTTCCAGTTCAGACGGTACCTCGACCGGGGCAACGCGGGTCACGGTCTGATAACTCCAGAGCGAGACCACGGTGAACAGGATCAGCGGCATCAGCGTGATGAACAACTGCTTGAGCAGGTAGCCGGTGCTCACGTCCTGGTTGCGCTTGCCCTTCAGCGCCGCCAGCAGCCCGGGCAGGGCGCGCGCCGAACCCGTCGCGCCAACCTTCTCCAGCTTCAGGGGGATCGGCACGAAGGCCGCTTCGGCCGACAGCGGTGGCGCCATCGCGGGCTTCAGCTTGGCGATGATGATCACGTACAGGATGTACATGCCGGCCAGCATGATGCCGGGGAACAGCGCACCGGCGTAAAGCTGAACCACCGAGACGCCGGCCGTCGCGCCGTACACGATCAGCAACACGCTGGGCGGAATCAGGATGCCCAGGCAGCCGCCGGCGGTGATGGCGCCGGCCGACAGGCGCACGTCGTAGCCAGCCTTCAGCATCTGCGGCAGGGCCAGCAGGCCCATCAGCGTGACGACCGCGCCGACGATGCCGGTGGCGGTGGCGAACACCGCGCAGGTGACGAGCGTGGCCACGCCCAGCGAGCCCGGCACTCGGGCCAGCGCCAGATGCAGGCTGCTGAACAGCTTGGCGATCAGGTTGGCGCGTTCAACGAGATAGCCCATGAACACGAACAGCGGGATGGCGATCAGCACGTCGCTGTTCATCACCGAGAAGGCGCGCTGCACCATCAGGTCCAGCGTCTGCCGCGCTGCGCCTTCCACCGACTGCCCGCCCGAGTGATAGGCGAAGTAGGCGAACATCATGCCCATGCCCATCAGCGTGAAGGCGGTGGGAAAGCCCAGCATGATGGCGACAACCACCAGCGACAGCATCAGCAGGCCGATGTGCCCGTTCGTGACTTCGTCGACGCTGACCAGCATCGTCAGCGCTGCGCCGCCGATGAGTGCCATCAGCGTGAAGCCGAACCAGAGTTCTTTGCGCAGTTTCATGAGTGCTTGCCCTGCTTCACGACGAGGTCGTCGAGGGCTTCGATGTCGGCGTCCTTGACGTGGACCATGTCCTTCAGCTTCTCGACGTCGACTTCCTCGACGTCCTGTTCACGCGAAGGCCATTCACCCTGGCGCAGGCAGATCACGCAGCGCGCTATCTCGGCCAGGCCTTGCAGCAGCAACACGGCGCCGGCGAAAGGAATGATGAACTTGAACGGATAGACCGGCAGCGGGTCGGCGTTGAAGGTCTGTTCGCGAATCGCCAGAGAGTCGCCGAAGTACGCCCAGCCGGCCCAGGTCAGCGCCAGGATTCCGGGCAGGAAGAAGATGATGTACAGCGTCAGGTCGATGCTGGCCTGCACCCGGGGCCGGAAGAACCCGTACAGCACATCGCCGCGCACATGGCCTGCCTTGCTCAGCGTGTAGGCGCCGGCACACATGAACAGGGTGCCATAAAGCATGATCTGGGCGTCCAGCACCCAGGCGTGTGGGTTGTTCAACACATAGCGGTTGAACACTTCCCAGCTGATCAAGGCCGTCAGACCGACCACCGACCAGGCGAACGCCTGCCCGACGAAGGTGGAGAAACGGTCGACCGCCAGCAGCAACTTCTGCATGGGTTTCCTCTCGAGCTCTACAGGTTCGTCGCACAAACGACGGGGGCGCCGTCGCGCGGCGCCCCCGGGATTGTCGACTCAGTCTCAGTCTGCGACGGTAGCGCTTACTTGCGTCCGAAGTAGTGGTTGTAGGCCATCTTGAAGTCGACCGTGTAGTCGTTCCACCAGGAACCGGCACGGCCCGCGAACGCCTTCTGAGAGTCGATCACCTTCTTGAACAGCGGGTTCTCGCCGCTGCGCTTGGCCACGATCTTGTCCCAGGTGGTCAGTTGCGTACGCAGGATGGCATCGGGTGTCTTGAAGAACTTGACGCCGGCCTTCTTCAGCTCGATGTAGTCCAGCGAGTTGCGCTGCACGGCCTTCCAGCTCATGTCGGCGCTGGCGGCCTGCACGCCGAAGTCGATGATCGACTTCAGCTCGGTCGGCAGGGCGTCGAGCTTGCCCTTGTTGAACAGGATCTCGAACTGCTCGCCGCTCTGGTGGAAGCTTTGCAGCATGCAGTTCTTGACGACGTCGGGGAAGCCCAGCAGGCGGTCCGAGCTGGCGTTGTTGAACTCGGCGCCGTCGATCAGGCCGCGGTCCAGCGCCGGCACGATTTCGCCACCGGGCAGCGGGTTCACGGCTGCACCCATTTCGGTGTACATGTCCACCGCCAGGCCCACGGTACGGAACTTCACGCCCTTCAGGTCTTCGAGCTTGGCGATCGGTTTCTTGAACCAGCCGAAAGGCTGCGTGGGCATCGGGCCGTACAGGTACGACACCACTTCCAGGTTCAGGCTCTTGTAGATCTCGGTCAGCAGCTCTTTTCCGCCGCCGTAGTTGTGCCAGGCCAGCAGCATGTTCGGGTTCATGCCGAAGGATGGGCCCGAGCCCCAGAGCGCCAGTGCCGAATTCTTGCCGTAGTGGTAAGCCACCACGCCGTGACCGCCGTCGAGCGTGCCCTTGGCCACGGCTTCGAGCAACTGGAACGCGGGAACGACAGAGCCTGCCGGCAGGACTTCGATCTTCAGGCGGTTGCCGGCCATGTTGTTCACCTTGGCGGCGAAGTCGTTGGCGTACTCGTGGAAGATGTCCTTGGCCGGCCAGGTGCTCTGGAAGCGCAGGCTGGTGGTCTGGGCGCTGGAGACGGCGGGTACAGCCAGGGCGCCCGCGCCCACCGCACCGGCGGCGGCGCTGTGCAGAAACTTGCGGCGAGGGGCGGCCTTCTTGGCGTCGGTCATATAAGGTTTCTCCTGAACAAGGTCAAATACGGGATAAAGCTTTGTCCAAGACAAAGTGCCTCGAGTTTGGAGGGCCTTGCCGGGTAGAACAAGTCGGTGTAACCCGAGGAACGCCCGACAAAGCGTCGCCCCTGATTCACGGGATCGCGCGCGCCGCCTCGACCTGTATCAGCAGCCGGACGTCGTTGCCCACCAGCGGCAGACCGAAGCTCGCGCCGTAGTCGCTGCGCTTGAAGCTGGCTTCGAAGTCGCCGCCGCAGACCTCGCGACGGGCGGTGGGCTCGATTCGGCAGTGGAAACCCTGAGCCTTCAGGGTCAATGGCCTGGACATGCCGCGCAGCGTGAACTCGCCACGCACTTCGACGAGGCGTTCGCCTTCGAAGCGGAAATTGCGCGAAACGAAGAAGGCTTCCGGGTGCCCGCTGCTGTCCAGCAGATCGGGCTGGCGCAGGCGGGCGTCGAACACAGGCAGGCCCGTGCTGACCCCGGCCGTGGCGATGCGCAGGCTGACTTCGCCCCGGCCGGCGGCGCGGTCCAGGGTCGCCTGGCCCGACAAGGGGCCGAAGCGACCGCGTGTCGTGCTGGTGCCGAAGTGCAGGACTTCGAACTGGACGAAGCTGTGGTCCGGCAGCAGGGTGAAGTCCAGCGGCTGTGCTGAGCCAGGGTGCGCTGAACCCAGCAGCGCCACCGCGGCGAGCGCGAAGTGAACTGTCTTCATGCCCCGGATCTTGGGGCATGACACGACTTACTGCTTGATGGCTTCGACCTGGACGGTCAGCCGCACGTCGTCGGGGATGCCCGGCAGGCCATAGCTCATGCCCCACTGGCTGCGCTTGATCGTGGTTTCGAAGTCGCCGCCACAGACCTGGCGCTTGAAGAAGGGGTTGTCGTAGCAGTTGAAGCGGCTTGCGGTCAGCACCACCGGCCCGGTCTTTCCCAGCATCGTCAGCATGCCATTCACGCGCGTGACCTTGTCGCCGTCGAAGCCGAGGTTGTCGGCGACGAAGCGGGCCGTCGGGTGGGCTGCGACGTTGAAGAAATCCGTGCCCTGGAGGTGCTTGTCGAAAGGCGCCACGCCCGTGTTGATCGAGGCCATGTCGATGGTGATGTCGAGCTTGCCGGTCTTGCCGGCACGGTCGAACTGGATGCTGCCTTCCTTCTTGTCGAAGCGCCCGCGCGTGGTCGAGGTGCCGAAGTGCAGTGCTTCGAAGGTCACGAAGGTGTGGGTGGGGTCGATGGTGTAGGTGGCGGTCTGGGCCTGCGCCGTGCCGGCCAGGCCGAAAGCCGCCGCCATAGCGGCGCCGATGAGAAAACGGTTCATGGGTGATTCTCCGTGGAGGGTGGGCTAAGGATGGGGGTGACTACAGCGGTGCCAGGCCGGTCAGCACCAGCTTGAACTTGACGGCCACGTCGTTGCCGAGCATGGACGTATCGGCCCATTCGGCTTCGCCGATCTTGAAGTCCAGGCGCTTGAGGACGAAGCTGCCGGTGACGGTGCTGTTCAGGGCGGCGCCGCTGCCGGTCTGTACCACCTGCACCGGCACCACGAGTTCCCGCGTCGAGCCCTTGATGGCGAGCTTGCCGGCCACTTCGAACTTGCCCGGGCCGGCGGGCTTGATGCCGGTGGACTGGAATGTGGCGCGCGGGAATGCAGGCACGTTCAGCCAGGTGGGCTTGGGGACCTCGGCGTCGAGTTCGGCGCTGCCGAAGCGGGCGCTGCCGGTTTCGATGACAAGACCGACCGAGCCGGTCTCGGGCTTCCTGGGGTCCAGCATGACCTGGGCCGTGAAGCGGGTGAACTTGCCCTCGACGGGCACGCCCATCTGCCGCGTGGTGAACGCGATCTCGCTGGCAGCCGTCTGCAGTTGTGCGGCCGTGGGCTGCGCATGGGCTTTGCCGGGGTGCAAGCTGGCTGCTAGCAACGCGCTGCTCAGCGTCAGCGCATAAAGCATGTTTGATGTCATTCGAATCTCGGATGGACTGGGGTGCTTCAGTTGCGGCCGGGCATCATGCGCAGCAGCAGACCGTCGCGGTCGATGAAATGATGTTTCAGCGCGCCGGCCACGTGCAGGCCGATGACGCCACCCAGCGCATAGGCCAGGTAGTGATGAACGGGCTTGAGCGTCTCGGCAAGCTCGCGGCTGACCGGCACCCAGTCGGGCAGGGGAAGCACCGCAAACATGACAATGGGAAAGCCCGAAGCCGAGCTGTAGGCCCAGCCTGACAGAGGCACGGCGAAGAACAGCAGGTAGAGCGCCAGATGCGCGCCATGAGCCGCCCTGGCCTGCCAGGCCGGCATGGCAGGCATGGCCGGTGGGCGCTGCACAAGGCGCCAGAGCAGCCGGGCTGCCGACAGCACCAGGATGGCGACCCCGGCCCACTTGTGCCAGTTGTAGAGCTTCAGCCTTTGCGGTGAGAACGGCAGGCCGGTCATGTAGAGCCCGACGGCGAGCGAGCCCAGGATCAACAGGGCCAGCAGCCAGTGCAGGGCCATGCTGACGGGGTGGTAGCGGGGGTGTGGACTCATCACGAACAGAGTGTCACTCCCCGCCCCGCCGCCGGCGTTCAAGCCGTTTGTCTGCCGCGGTCAGGTCCGGCGAACGCTTGACGAATGCTTGACTTCAGGCAGCGCGGCGCCCGGCCGTCGAGCCTTCGCGCCACTGCCGCATCAGCCGCTCCCACTTCGCGCGCGCTGCAGCCAGGTGCCTGGCCTTGACATGGCCATAGCCGCGGATGTCTTCGGGGATGCGTGCGATCTCCGTGGCCAGGGCCCGGTTGCCGGTGTTCAAGGTGTCCAGCAGCTCGTCGATGCAGGCCCGGTACTCGGTGATCAGTGCCCGTTCCATGCGGCGTTCGGGGTGGCGGCCGAAGATGTCGAGCGCGCCACCGCGCAGCCCCTTGAGCCTGGCCAGCACACCGAAAGCGCTGCGCATCCAGGGGCCGAAGGGCTGCTTGATGAGTTCGCCGCGGGCATTGGTCTTGGCGATGGCCGGCGGTGCAAGGTGGTGCACCAGCTTGTAGTCGCCCTCGAACATATCGGCGATCTTCGCGGTGAACGCCGGGTCGGTGTGAAGACGGGCGACTTCGTATTCGTCCTTGTAGGCCATCAGCTTGAACAGATACCGGGCCACGGCTTCGGTCAGCAGCGTGCCGCCCAGGGGGGATTCGGCAGCCCGCACCTTCTCGACGAAGGCCTTGTAGGACGCGGCGTAGGCCGCGTCCTGGTAGCCGGTGAGAAAGTCCACGCGTTTGGCCAGCATGTCGTCCAGGCCAGGCTTCTTCACGAATTGGATGACCTGCCGCGCGGCGAACAGCGCTTGCACCGCGGCCAGGTCGTGGGCGCAGCGCCGGCCCCATTCGAAGGCGGCCTTGTTGTTGTCGATCTGCACGCCATTGAGTTCGATGGCGCGCATCAGTGCGGCCAGCGTCAGCGGAATGCGGCCCTGCTGCCAGGCATAACCCAGCATCAGCGGGTTGGTGTAGATGCTGTCGCCGAGCATGGCCACGGCCACGGCCTCGGCGTCGAAGGCGCCCACCAGCGCGTCGCCCACGCTGTTGCGGATGGCGGCCTCGCAGTGGCCGCCCGGAAACTGCCAGTCGGCGTTGCGCACGAAGGCGGCCGTGGGCGTGCCGTGGGTGTTCAGCGCCACATAGGTGCGGCCCTGCTGCATCACGGTCAGGGTGTATTTGGCTGCGCCGACGATGCTGTCACAGGCGATGACGAGATCGGCCTGCGCGGTGTCGACCTTGGTCGTGAAGATGGCGTCTGGCCGGTTGGCGATCTGGATGTGGCTCCAGGTGGCACCGCCCTTCTGGGCCAGGCCGCCGGCGTCCTGCGTGACCACCCCCTTGCCTTCCAGGTGCGCGGCCATGCCGAGCAACTGGCCGATGGTGATGACGCCGGTGCCGCCCACGCCGCCCACCACGATGCCCCAGGCCGCCTCGGCCAGCGGCAGGCCGGGTTCGGGCAGCGGCGGCAGGGTCGACAGGTCGCCCTTCCTTTCCTTCTTCGGCTTCTTCATCTGCCCGCCCTCGACGGTGACGAAGCTGGGGCAGAAGCCCTTGACGCAGGAATAGTCCTTGTTGCAGCTGTTCTGGTTGATCTGGCGCTTGCGGCCGAACTCGGTTTCCACCGGTTCGACGCTCAGGCAGTTGCTCTGCACGCCGCAGTCGCCGCAGCCTTCGCAGACCAGCTCGTTGATGACCACGCGCTTGGCCGGGTCGACCATCTTCCCGCGCTTGCGGCGGCGGCGCTTTTCCGTCGCGCAGGTCTGGTCGTAGATGATGGCCGTGGTGCCCTTGACGAGGCGAAACTCGCGCTGGATCTCGTCGAGCCGGTCGCGGTGGTGCACGGTGACGCCGGCTTCCAGGCTTGCGCCGCTGTACTTCTCGGGCTCGTCGGTGACGATGACGAGCCTGGTCACGCCTTCGCTCGTCAGGCTCTTCATGATCTGCAGCACGGTGTGGCCTTCGGCGCGCTCACCCACCTGCTGGCCGCCGGTCATGGCCACGGCGTCGTTGTAGAGCACCTTGTAGGTGATGTTCACGCCCGCGGCGATGCTCTGGCGGATGGCCAAGAGGCCGCTGTGGAAGTAGGTGCCGTCGCCCAGGTTGGCGAAGATATGGTCCTCGTTCGTGAAGGGCGCCTGCCCGACCCAGGGCACGCCTTCGCCGCCCATCTGCGTGAAGGTGGCGGTGCTGCGGTCCATCCAGGTGGCCATGTAGTGGCAGCCGATGCCGGCCACGGCGCGGCTGCCTTCGGGCACGCGCGTGCTGGTGTTGTGCGGGCAGCCGCTGCAGAACCACGGCGCGCGCTCGCCGGTGTCGATCTTCAGCTCGCTCAACTGCCGTTCGCGCGCTTCGATGATGGCCAGGCGCTGGTCCATGCGTGCAGCGATGTCGGCGGACACCCCCAGCTTCTTCAGCCGCTTGGCGATCGCCTTGGCGATGATCGCAGGAGTCAGGTCGGCCTTGGCGCGCAGCAGCCAGTTCTCGCTGGGGTTGGGGCGGCTCCATTCGCCGCCGCTTTCGTCGCCTTCCGGTTCGTCGAACTTGCCCAGCACGTTCGGCCGCACGTCGGCACGCCAGTTGTAGAGCTCTTCCTTCAGCTGGTATTCGATGACCTGGCGCTTTTCTTCCACCACCAGGATCTCTTGCAGCCCCTGTGCGAAGTCGCGCGTGATGGTGGCTTCCAGCGGCCAGACCACGTTCACCTTGTGCAGCCTGATGCCCTGGGCGCGGCAGGCGTCGTCGTCCAGGCCCAGGTCGCTGAGGGCCTGGCGCGTGTCGTTGTAGGCCTTGCCGGTGGCGATGATGCCGAAGCGGTCGTGCGGGGTGGTCAGCACGTTGTAGTTCAGCCGGTTCGCACGCACGTAGGCCAGGGCCGCGTACCACTTGTAGTCCATCAGCCGCGCTTCCTGTTCCAGCGGTGCGTCGGGCCAGCGGATGTGCAGGCCGCCGGGCGGCATGACGAAGTCCTCGGGCAGAACGATCTTCACGCGGTCGGGGTCGACCACCACCGAGCTGCTGGACTCGACGACTTCCTGGATCGTCTTCATGCCGCTCCACACCCCTGAGAAGCGGCTCATCGCGAAGGCGTGCAGCCCCATGTCGAGAATGTCCTGGACACTGCTGGGGAAGAACACCGGCAGGCCGCAGGCCTTGAAGATGTGGTCGCTCTGGTGCGGGGCGGTGCTGCTCTTGCTGACGTGGTCGTCGGCGGCAATCGCGATCACGCCGCCATGCCGGCTGGTGCCGGCCATGTTGGCATGCTTGAAGACGTCGCTGCAGCGGTCCACGCCCGGGCCCTTGCCGTACCACAGGCCGAACACGCCGTCGTACTTCGCCTTCGCGGGGAACAGGTCGAGCTGCTGGGTGCCCCATACGGCAGTGGCGCCCAGTTCCTCGTTCACGCCGGGCTGGAAGACGATGTGGTTGTCGGCCAGGTGCTTCTTGGCGGCCCACAGCGCCTGGTCATAGCCGCCCAGCGGGCTGCCCCGATAGCCGCTGATGAAGCCCGCGGTGTTCAGCCCGGCCCGCGCGTCGCGCTGGCGTTGCAGCATCGGCAGGCGCACCAGGGCCTGTACGCCGCTCATGAAGGCGCGGCCCTGTGTCAGCCGGTACTTGTCGTCCAGGGTGACGGTTTCCAGGGCCTTGCGGACGGATTCGGGCAGGGGGGCATTCATGCGGGCGGACTCCTGTGGCGCTGCGCGGGCAGTTTAGGGTTGCACCTGATTAATGTCTTTGCTTTCGATGCCCGGAATAGACTCCCGCGCGCAACGACAGTTCAAGAACATGGCATCAAACGAAGAAATCGCGCCAGGATCTGCGGAGTCAGGGAAAACGCTGAATGCTCCGGCCGGTGCTGCGCTCGACAAGTTCGATGTCGCCATCCTGGCCACGCTGCAGCAAGACGCGCGCCTGTCGAACACCGAACTCGCGTCACGCATCGGTCTGTCGGCTGCACCCACCTGGCGCAGGGTGAAGTGGCTGGAACAACAGGGCTACATCACCGGCTATCGGGCCGAGATCGACCGACGCAAGATCGGCCTGGGCGTGCTGGCCTTCGTTCGCGTGGACGCCGAACGCAACAACGCCGATGCCACGCGCGCGCTGGAAGAAGCCATTCGGGCCCTGCCCGAAGTGGTTGCCTGCCACTACATCAGCGGTGCCGGCACCTTCGAGTTGCAGGTGCTGGCCACCGACCTCGACGCGTTCTCGCGCTGGACGATGCAGACTCTGTTCAAGCTGCCGAACGTGAAGGATCTGCACACCAGTTTTTCGCTGGGTGAAGTCAAGGCCGGCGCGGCGTTGCCGCTGGGGCACCTCGGGGCCGTCGATAGACCCCACCTCAAGCACCCCGCATGACGGGCCTGTTACGAACGTGGTGACTGCGCTACCCTCGCGCTCGAAATGCCCTCCACCGTGCCGATGTCGCCGAACTACTGATGCGCCCCCTGGTCGACGCTCTGCTGACCCATGATCCGCGGCAACGCGAGCGGCTGTCCCAGGCCTTGCTGGCCATGGGCCTGTTGGCCACAGGGGTGCTGGCCATGCACTATTTCGTGGCCATCGGACAGGCTCAGTCAGCGGCGGTGTGGTGGTGGTCGGTGTTCACTTTGGCGGGCATGGCGGTCTTCTTCGCCCTGATCCGCAGTGGCTTGTCCCGGCGCTGGCGCGAGCCTTCGCTCACGGTGCCGCAGATGCTGTTTGCGCTGAGCAGCGGTGCTGTCGCCTACGCCCTTCTCGGCGGTGGTCGAGGCGCGGTTTTTCCGATGGTGATGACGATCCTGATGTTCGGCCTGTTCGTGGCCACGCCAGCCCAGATGCGCTGGGTCAGCGTCTATGCGGTGGTGCTTTTTGGCGGCGTGATGAGCTGGTGCGCCTGGGCCCAGCCCGAGCGCTATCCGCCGGCCACCGAGCTCGGGCATTTCCTGCTGGTGGCCACGATGATGCCGGCCGTGTCGATCCTGGCCGGGCGCCTTTCCTTGATTCGCCAGCGTTCGCGCCAGCACCGGGCCGAGCTGGCGCTGGCGCTGGGCCGACTGCGCGAGCAGAGCACGCGCGACGAACTCACCGGGCTCATCAACCGCCGCCACATGGACCAGCTCATCGCGCAGGAGCACCAGCGCTGCGCACGCTCGGGCCAGACCTTCTGTCTGGCAGTGCTGGACATCGACCACCTGCGCGGCATCAACGACACCCATGGCCACAGTGCCGGGGACGCGGTGCTGCGTGCCCTGTCCCAGGAAGCCGCGCGCCATGTGAGGGTGTCAGACGTGCTGTCGCGCCAGGCTGGCGACGAATTCGTGCTGATGATGTCCGACACCCGCGCCGCCCTGGCCCGGGGTGGGCTCGAGCGGTTGCACGAGAGGATGAGTGCCTTGCGCATCGTGCATGGTCAGGAAGCCCTGGCGGTGACAATCAGTGGCGGCCTGGCCCAGCATCACGCAGGCGAGACCGCTGGCCAGACTCTGGACCGAGCCCATGCGGCCCGCGCCGAAGCGAAGGCGCAGGGCGGCAATTGCATCGTCGTGGCAGCTTGACTTACAGAGTGAACTTGCAATGTGGCTCTTGATCCTGGAAGCGATGGCGGCACTGGCCTTGCTGATTGGTGCCGTGTGGTGGACGATGTTCTCGGGCCGCCGGCGCGACGGCGAACCTGAAGTGCCCGACGACAAGGAGCCTCCGGCGCGCTGAACACTCCAGGCCTCAGTGCTCCTGATGCCGGGGCGGCAGCACGAAGCTCATGGGCTGGCGCCACAGCCGCTGGCGCACCGCCTTGTGGATGCGGCTGCGGTCCCGCAGGCGCACACCGCGCGAGCGCAGCGCCACCTTGAAGGCCAGCCAGAAGCTCACTGTGACGTTCAGGACGCCAATGACGGCGATTCCGGCCACGCACCACCAGAACGCCGGTGTCAGCAAGGTCGGCCAGCCCAGGGTGCCGACCGCCGCGGCGAGCTGCCCGGTGGCGAGGGTGACGTGGCGCACTTCCAGGTCCAGGCCCACGAACCCCAGCAGTGCCGGCACCAGGCCGAGCATCATGCCCAGCGAGACGTTCGCTGCCAGGCCCGAGATGTTGTTCCGCCACCAGGTCGCCCAGCGCCGGGCCCGCGCCGCGCCCAGCCGGGCGACGATGCGGGGGTTCCAGGCAATGGCGCTGTCCAGGCGATGGAACACGAACCAGTTCTCGGCCCAGCCCGCCACCAGTGAACTGGCGAACAACAGCACTCCCGTGAAGGCCGCGAACAAGGCCGTCGGCCCGAGCAGCGTGATGCTGTTCAGCACATAGTCGGCGTCGCGGGCGCTGACCAGGGGCGTACCCAGGGCCAGCATGGCCATGCCCTGGACCGCCAGCACCACGGGCGCACACAGCGCCAGGTTGCCGACGATGCCCGCCATCTGCGAGCGGATGAGTTGCGCCACGCGGTCCACGAACCGTTCGATCTCGTCGGGCGTGGCCTCGGCGTTGGTGGGCAAGGTGGCCGCCAGAGCCGGGGCCGTCATGGCCGGCTGCTTGGTGGCCACGGTCCAGTGCAACAGCATCACCAGCACGAAGCTGGCGGCATAGTTCACGCCCGACCAGAAGCCGGTCCAGAAGGCGGTGAGACCGATTGCGCCGATGGCAAACTTGGCGAAGGTGGTGCCGGCAATCACGATGCCACCACCGGCGGCGCGGCGGAGCATCTCGCGGTACTCGCCACGGCTGCGGGTGATGTAGTGCGACCCACCTTCGGCACTGCGCTCCGTCACCTGCCGGGCCAGCAGTGAATAGTGCCGGCGCAGCAAGGCCCTCAGCCCCGTGGCCTCGCCAAGGGCGCGCAACAGGTCGGCCAGCAGGCGATGCCAGTCGGCCTGGGGCTCTGGTGCCAGCACGCATTCCAGAAGCTGCTCGATGCGGGTCGTGCGGCCATGCAACTGGTCGAGCTGGTAGACGATGTCCACCGAAATTCCGAACTCTTCGAGGTGGGTGGTGACGCTGTCGGCTGCGGCGCGGCAAGCGCCCAGCACCGCGCGGAACAGTGCCGCTTCGCGCAGCGCGTCGGCGCCACGGTCTTCCATCATCGCGCTGCGCAATGCATCGGCGCTGCGGGTGAGCTGGCGGAAGGGGTCGCTGTCGAGCAGCCTTCGGTCCATGCGCTGGCGCAGCGACGGCGTGTAGCCCGAGGCATGCACGGCGCTGACCAGGATGGTGATGGCGTCGAGCAGCGTTCTGCGCCAGTTGGGTATGCCAGGGGCCAGCAGGATGGCCAGTCGCTGCTGGCTGGCCGGGTCGACGGCATCGATCCAGCCTGCGTCCGTGGCTTCGAACAGCAGGTGGAACAGCGCGGCAAGGTCTGTTGTATCGGGCGTACCTGGCAGCCAGCGCAGTTGCAGCCGCGCCAGAACCTCGCCCCCGAGCGACACACGTGCGCCGAAGCCGAAGTCTGCGAACAGCGAAGCCGCGTCGACCTCGCGCCAGAAGGCCTGCAGCATGGCTTGCACCCGGTCGCGGATCTCGGGCTGACGCTCGAGCTGATTCAGCAAGTGGCGCAAGCGCACCACAGGCAAGGGCGTCTTTCCTTCGTCTGCTGGCTTGTCGCCTGGCGCGTCGCCGGTCGCAACGGCAACTGTCACACCATGGGGTGCATGGCGCAGCCATTCGATCAGGCGCACCAGCCAGAGATGGCGCTCAGCCTGGCCGGCGCGTGGGTCGGCGGCGTTGAAGAGTGCGGTCAGGTCCCAGGATTTCGCCACGGTGCTTCAGCCGGCCGGCCTGGCGGTGGTAGCCCGCGTCAATGCAGCAGGCCGGGAAAAACCAGTTCGAATGGTGGTACGGCGGCGTCGAAGGGGTAGGCGTCTTCGCTCATGCAGAAAAAGGTGCCCTCCATGCGGCCATGTGGCGTGGCGATGCGGGTCCAACTGGTGTACTCGAATTCCTCACCCGGCTTGAGCAGGGGTTGGTGGCCGACCACGGCCAGACCCCGCACATTCTCGACATGGCCATCGGCATCGGTGACCACCCAGTGGCGGGCCATCAACTGCCCGGCGACTTCACCGTTGTTGCGAATCGTCACCGTGTAGGAGAACGCAAACGGCCCCTGCGGTGGACGCGACTGCTCGGGAAGATACTGCACGCTGACGCTGCAGTCGAATCGGGCTTGCGTGGGTCTAGCCTGCTTCGTCGGAGATGAGCTCATGCGCTTCATTGTAGGCAGCGACTTCTAGAATCGCTGCATGAGCCTTTACCGCATTGCCCCCAGCATCCTGTCCGCCGACTTCGCCCGGTTGGGCGAAGAGGTGCGCAACGTCATCGAGGCCGGCGCAGACTGGATTCACTTCGACGTGATGGACAACCATTACGTGCCGAACCTCACTTTCGGCCCGATGGTCTGCCAGGCGCTGCGCAAGCACAGCAAGGTTCCTATCGACGTGCACCTGATGGTGCAGCCGGTGGACGCACTGGCACAGGCCTTCGCCCGGGCCGGGGCCGACCTGGTGAGCTTCCACCCCGATGCCAGCCCGCACGTGGACCGCACGCTGCAGCTGATCAAGGCCGAAGGCAAGCAGGCCGGGCTGGTGTTCAACCCCGCCACCTCCCTGGACGCGCTGGACTACGTCATCGACAAGGTCGACCTCATCCTCATCATGAGCGTCAACCCGGGCTTCGGCGGTCAGAGCTTCATCGACAGTGCCTTGCGCAAGGTCGAGCGCTCGCGCAAGCTGATCGAGCAGACTGGCCGCGACATCCGGCTGGAAGTGGATGGCGGCATCAAGGTCGACAACATCCGCCGCGTGGCCGATGCTGGCGCCGACACGTTCGTTGCCGGCAGCGCCATCTTCAGCCAGCCCGACTACAAGGCCGTCATCGACGCGATGCGGCGCGAACTGGCGGCCTGATCACAGGCTGCCGCCCAGCACCCTCACTCCAGCACACGGGCCTTCACCCGCTTGCCCTTCACCGGCTTGTTGTTCAATGCCTGTTCGGCCTGTCGTGCCACTGTGCGCGCCACGGCCACGTAGGTGCTGAAATCGTTGACATTGATCTTTCCGACTTGTGCGCCCGGGATGCCGGCGTCCTTGGTCAGCGCGCCCAGCACGTCGCCGGCACGGATCTTTTCCTTGCGGCCCCCCAGGATCTGGATCGTCACCATGGGTGGCTGCAGTGGCGTGCTGTCGCTGCTCGTCAACTCGGCCAGCGGGTGGAAGTCAGGTGCCTGGCCCTGAAGCTGTTCGATGCGACCGACCCGGCCCATTTCTTCCAGGCTGGCCAGGCTGAAGGCCCAGCCGCTTTCGCCAGCTCGACCTGTGCGGCCGATGCGGTGGGTGTGCACTTCCACGTCAGGCGTGATCTCGACGTTGATCACCGCTTCCAGCTGCGCGATGTCCAGGCCGCGCGCCGCCACGTCGGTGGCCACCAGCACCGAGCAGCTGCGGTTGGTGAAGCGCACCAGCACCTGGTCGCGGTCGCGTTGCTCCAGGTCGCCGTGCAGCGCCAGCGCACTGATGCCCTGGGCCTGCAGCACGTCGACCAGGTCACGGCATTGCTGCTTCGTGTTGCAGAAGGCCAGGGTGCTGGCGGGTCGCCAATGGTTCAGCAGCAGGCCCACCGCGTGCAGGCGTTCTTCTTCGGTCACCTCGTACCAGCGCTGGCGGATCTGCTGGCTGCCGGGGCGCTGCGTCAGGCTGACTTCCTTTGGCTCACGCAGGAACTTCTTGGCCAGCTGCTGGATGCCTTCGGGGTAGGTGGCCGAAAACAGCAGTGTCTGGCGCGCCTTGGGTGCACGGCTGGCGATGCTGGCGATGTCGTCCATGAAGCCCATGTCGAGCATGCGGTCGGCCTCGTCCAGCACCAGGGTCTGCAGCGCGTCCAGCACCAGCGTACCGCGTTCCAGGTGGTCGATCAGGCGCCCCGGGGTGCCCACCACCACATGCGCGCCATGGGCCAGGCTGTCGGCCTGCGGCTTGATGGGCGCGCCGCCGCACAGCACCAGCACCTTCACGTTGCTGGCCGCACGCGCGAGCCGACGCACCTCCAGCGCCACCTGGTCTGCCAGTTCGCGCGTGGGGCACAGCACCAGGGCCTGCGTGTCGGTGCGCTGCATGTCCAGGCGGGCCAGCAGGGCCAGCGCGAAGGCGGCTGTCTTGCCGCTGCCGGTCTGGGCCTGGGCGATGAGGTCGTGCCCGGCCAGCGCCAGCGGCAAAGCCGCGGCCTGCACGGGCGTCATCGCGGCATAGCCCAGCTGCTGCAAGGTGGCCAGCGTGGCGGCGGACAGGGGCAGGGTGTCGAAAGCCTTGGGGTCGGGGGATGTCATCGTGTTCCAGTGTTCAGCCGACGCGGTCCACGCGTCGGGCCAGCACCACCGAGGTGGTGGTCTTGAGCACGCCGGGAATGGCGCCAATCTCGTCGAGCAATCCGTCCAGCCGCGCGGTGGACTCCGCTCGCAGCAAGGCGATGTAGTCGAATTCGCCGCTGACCGAACACAGCTGGCGCAGTTCCGTCAGGGCAGCAAGCCGTTGTGTGACGTCGCGCGCGGACTTCGGTTCGGTGGTGATGCCGACGAAGGCCTCGACGCCGCGCTCGCCTTCGTCCTGGCCAAGCCGCACGGTGTAGCCGACGATCACGCCCTGCCTTTCCAGCCGCACCAGGCGGGCCAGCACGGTGGTGCGGGCCACGCCCAGCTGTCTCGCGAGTTCGGCGGTGCTGGCGCGCGCGTTGGCTTGCAGCAATGCGATCAGCTGACGGTCGAGTGAATCGGTGTTCATGTGGACGATCTGTGCACTTTTCGACAGATTGTCGTCGGCAGGTGGGGGGATGCTGTGATTCCGGCCGGGCCGAATATGTCCTACATTGCGTTGGCGCGGTGCAGGGACAAAACGCACCGTGTATTTCCCGGACATCCAAAAAAGAATCGCCCCAGGGAGTTTGCGAAACGCCAAGCTCGAGGCATCCCATGAAATTCAGAGAGGTCGTGATCTTCAGCGGCCATGTATTCCAGGTTCCCCAGTGTGTACAACGAATCGACCACCGAGCCACTCACGGGTGGCAGTTGCGCTACGGTGGCACCAAGCTCTTTTCAGACCATACCAACGACGGCAGCGGTGCCGCCAGGTCTCTCGAGCTCGCCACGCGTGAATTGCTCAAGCGCATCGCCACGATGCCTGCGCCCACGCGATTGCAGCGTGGGCCCAGCCAGAACAAGAGCAACAACCTGCCCGTGGGCATCAGCGGGCCGGTCGTGCGTGTTCGCCGCGGTGGCAAGGTGCGCGACTGCAGTCTGGCGGTGCTGATTCCCCGATTCGGCGCTTCGCCTAGCCGCCGCACCATCTACATCGGCACCGAAAACACCTACACGCCAGCGCGTTTCGATGCAGCGCTGGCACGGGCCATCGAGATGCGCAGCGCCGCCGAAGAGGCTTACCACCGCGCTGAAACGCGCGCCCGGCGAGCAGAAGCGACGGCCTTGAAAAAGATCAGGCGCGCAGCAGCATGACGATCTGACAAGAAGCGCCTGACGAAACGTCGAAGTTTCGCGCGACTTCGACGGAATCATGCTTTCTTTCGTCGGCGAGCCTTCCTAGACTTCCAGGCTGTTCAATCGCAATCTGGGAGTCTGACCATGCGCATCACCCTGCTGGGCGCCGGCCACATCGGCAACACCATCGCCCGCCTGCTGGGCGACAGTGGTGATTACGACGTCACCGTCGTTGACCGCAGCGCCGAAGCGCTGGCCAAGATCATTGCCGGTACACGGGTGGGCACCCGGGTGGCCGATACCAGCGAGGCCGCCACCCTGCTGGAGGTGCTGCGCGGGCAGGACGCCGTGATCAACGCCTTGCCCTATCACCTGGCCACGCTGGCCGCCACAGCGGCGCGCGAGGCCCGCTGCCATTACTTCGACCTGACCGAGGACGTGGCCGCCACGCGGGCGATCCAGAAACTGGCCGAAGGTGCCTCAACGGCGTTCATGCCGCAGTGCGGGCTGGCGCCAGGTTTCATCGGCATCGTCGCGCACCATCTGGCGCTGAAGTTCGACACGCTTCAGGAAGTGAAGATGCGCGTGGGTGCGCTGCCTGCGTTTCCTACCAACGCCTTGAAATACAACCTGACCTGGTCCGTGGACGGCCTGATCAACGAGTATTGCCACCCTTGCGAGGCGATCCGAGAGGGTCGCAACATCGAAGTACTGCCGCTCGAGGGTCTGGAGCACTTCAGCCTGGACGGCACCGAGTACGAAGCCTTCAACACCAGCGGTGGCCTGGGCACGCTGACCGAAACCCTGCGGGGCCGGGTGCAGAGCCTGGACTACAAGAGCGTGCGTTACCCCGGCCACCAGTCGCTGATGAAGATGCTGCTGGAAGAACTGCAGCTGAACCAGGACCCCGAGACGCTCAAGGCCATCATGCGCAAGAGCATCCCCAGCACGATGCAGGACGTGGTGCTTGTCTTCGTCACCGTCAGCGGCATGAAGGGCGGCTCGCTGGTGCAGGAGGTGTTTGCCCGGAAGATCTTCGCTGATCGCAGCGAGGCCAACCCCTTGTCTGCGATCCAGATCACTACCGCCGCCGGCATCTGCGCCGCCGTCGACCTGTTCCGCGAAGGCGCCTTGCCGCAACAGGGCTTCATCCGCCAGGAACAGGTGGCTTTGCCGGCGTTCCTGGCCAACCGATTCGGAAGCGCCTACCAACAGAGCAGGCAGGTCGAGAGCATCGGCTGAGCGCGCCGCCGCCGCGATGGCATGAGGCTTGCGTACTTTTGGTGAAAGCCAACTTGTATACCGCCCGGTGCACCATAACGGTGACTCGATGCACGGTGTTCTCGACCATGCACCCGGATCGCAGCCTCGGAACGAATGACCACGACATCCGTCAGACGCAACTTTGACGCCGGCAAGCGCCCGGCGATCACCATCCGTGGCCTGAAGAAGACCTTCGGCGGTGCGACGCTCTACGACGGGCTGGACCTCGATATCCCAAGCGGTCGCTTCATCTCGGTGTTCGGACCGAATGGCTGCGGCAAGTCGACACTGATCAACCTGATCTCCGGTCTGATTCCCATCGATGGGGGGGAGATCCTGTTCGACGGGCGCGCCGTCAAGGACGTGACCATCGGCTATGTCTTCCAGAACTATCGCGACGCGCTGTTCCCCTGGATGAGCGCACGCGACAACATCGACTACCCGCTGAAGGTGCGCGGCATGGCGCCGGCCGAGCGACAGCGCCGGGTCGACGAACTGATTGCGCAGTTCGAAGTGGGCTTCGACCTGCGCAGCCGGCCCTCAGACCTGTCGGGCGGCCAGCAGCAACTGGTGTCGATCCTGCGCGCATTGGCGCCCAAGCCGGAAGTGATGTTCCTCGACGAGCCGTTCTCGGCGCTCGACTACGAGATGACGCTCTTCATCCGGGAAAAGCTGCAGACCGTGTTCCAGCAGACCGGCGTGACGATGCTGTTGGTGTCGCACGACCTGGAGGAAGCGGTCTACCTGGCCGACCACGTGCTGCTGCTGACCAAGCGCCCCACCGCCGTGGCCGACATCGTCGACGTCACAGCATCGCGCCCGCGCACCGACGCCACCCTGTCCGACCCGGCCTTCATTGCCTGCAAGGCCAGCAGCCTGGCGATCTTTCAGCGCGAGGTGCGCCGATGAGCCGCTTGCAGGCCGTGCTGAAGCATCCTTTCTGGGTCGGCCCCCTGTTGCTGTTCGCGCTGTGGTGGGTGGCGGCTGCAGGCGAATGGATCAGCCCGAAGCTCTTGCCCGACCCGGTGTCGACTCTGGCAGCGCTGTGGGGCTCGATCGCCGACGGTTCGATCGTCGGCGACTTCATGGGCACGCTGAATCGCACGCTGGCCGCCTTCGCCGTGGCCGCCGTGCTGGGGGTGCCGGTCGGCATCGTGCTCGGCTCTGACGTGCGCATCTATCGCGCTTTCGAGTTCGCCATCGACTTCTTCCGATCGACCCCGGCCACCGCCATGTTCCCGCTGTTCCTGCTGATCTTTGGCATCGGCGAGGAGTCGAAGGTCGGAGTGGCCGCGTTCTCGGCCTGGCTCGTGATCGTCTTCAACGTGGCTTATGGCGTGATGAACGCGCGACCCACGCGCATCCTGGCGGCGCGCGTGATGGGCGCCTCGCGCGGCCGCATCTTCCGCGACGTGATGTTCTTCGAGTCGCTGCCGCAGACCTGCGTCGGGCTGCGTCTGGGCGTGTCGTACGCACTCGTGGTGATCATCGTGGCCGAGATGTTCATCGGCTCGGCCAACGGCATGGGCCGCCGCATCATCGACGCGCAGCAGATCTTCGACCTGCGGCAGATGTACGCATCGATCATCGCCACGGGTTGCCTGGGTTATGGCCTGAACGTCATTTTCCTGTGGCTCGAGCGCCGCTTGGTTTACTGGTCCGGCAAATGATGTCCGGCCCGCCCCTCCTCCCATTGCCTAGGAGCCTTGCATGAGCCTGCACCGCCGTCATGTCCTGAAATCCGCAGCGGCGCTGTCTGCCGCCTTGTCTGCACCCTGGGTGCACGCGCAGCAGCGCGACAAGGTCAAGCTGTCCTGGTTGCCAATCATGCAGACCACGGCACTGTATGTTGCGGTTCAGGACCGACTGTTCGAACGCGCCGGGCTCGACGTCGAACTGGTGCAGTTCCAGAACCCGAACCAGATCATCGATTCCCTCGTGGCCAATCAGTCCGACGCGGGCGCTCCGGGTGCGGCTGCAGGCATCACGATGATTGCAGAGGCCCGCTACCCGGGCAGCTTCAAGGTGTTCGGCCTGCAGGGTGGCGGCATCAAGGTGAACCGCATCAACGACGGATTGATCGTCAAGAACGGCTCGACGATCAAGAGCTTCAAGGACCTGCGCGGCAAGTCGATGGGACATCTGCCGGGCATCCAGTGGCGCACCATTTCGCGCCACATGCTGCGCGCCAGCGGCCTGGACCCCGACAAGGACGTGCGCCTGCAGGAAATGGCCGTGGGCCTGCAGGTGCAGGCGGTGGTGGCGGGCAACGTCGACGCCACGCTATCGCTGGAACCCGTGGGTTCCATCGCCGTGGCATCGGGCGAGGCCACGCGCGCCATGGTCAACCCCTGCGCGGCGGTCATCGCCGACCCGTTTTATTCAGGTGTTTCGGTCCTGACCACCAAGTTCATCAAGGAACGCCCGAAAGTGGCGCGCAAGCTCGTGGCGGTGCTCGACGACGCCACCCGCATCGCCAACACAGAGTTCGAGCGCGTGCGCCCCTACTTCGCCAAGTACACGGCCATCAAGGGCGACAACGTGCGCAACATCGCCCAACCCTATCTGCGGGCCTGGAACGAACTGAACGACACCGATGTCGCTTCCTACCAGGCGCTGGTGGACGTGTTCCAGAAGGAAGGCGTGCTGAAGGAACGCATCGACGTTCGCACGGTGCTGCTCAAGGCATCGGACCTGGCCTGACCGGAAAGAGGCGCAACCATGAGTGGTTATCACGACATCGGCGGCCACCCGGCCGGCCCGATCCCGAAGACGGAACTGCCCTTCCAGCACTGGGAAAAGCAGTCCGAGGCCATCCGCAATCTGCTGGGCGATGGCGCCAGGAGGCTGGTCTCGCTCGACGAGATCCGCCTGGGTTTCGAAAGCTTCGGGCTGGACAAGTACCAGGCCTACTCGTTCTATCGCCGCAGGCTCGAAGCCATGATCGACACGCTCGAAAAGAAGGGCCTGCTCACGCGGGCAGAGTTCGAAGCCGAACTGGCCGAGGTGCAGCGCCACTGGGCGCCGCCCTGTCGTGAGGGCTGAGCCCATGGCGACCACCGTCACCGCAGGTGCGCCGTTCGCCGTGGGCGAGCGCGTCACCGTGCTCGACCTGCGCAAGCCGGGCCATGTTCGAACCCCCGACTACATCCTGGGACACACCGGTGTCGTGGTGCAGTTCTGCGGCTGTTTCCTGAACCCTGAAGACCTGTCCCTGGGGCATACCAATGGCCCGGTCGTCCCGCTTTACCGGGTGCAGTTCCGCATGAGCGAACTCTGGCCCGAACCGCAACACCATCCCGCCGACACGCTGTGCATCGAGATCTACGGGCACTGGCTGAAGGCCGCTGAAGACGCATCGACATGAACACGACGCCCCACTCCCAGGGTCACCACGACCACGACCACGACCACGACCATGATCACGGTCATGACCACCCTTTGCCCAGCCACGAAGGCGAATCGCTGGTGGTCGAAGACGAGGCAGGCAACCTGCTGGCCCAGCAGATGGTCGACGCGCTGCAGGCGCTGCTGATCCGCAAGGGCCTGCTGTCTGCTGGCGAGGTGCCCCTGGCCATCCAGGCGCTGGAAGCGCCTGGCACGCACCTGGGCGCGCGCATCGTTGCTCGCGCCTGGGCCGACCCCGCCTTCAAGCAACGCCTGCTGGCCAATGGCAAGGACGGTGCTGCCGAACTCGGCATCAAGGTCGGCGAGGCGCAACTCGTGGTGGTGGAAAACACGCCCGAGCTGCACAACGTGGTGGTGTGCACCTTGTGCTCGTGCTATCCGCGTTCGATCCTGGGCCAGCCGCCGTCCTGGTACATCAGCAAGGCCTACCGCGCGCGCACGGTTCGCGAACCCGGCCGGGTGTTGCAGGAATTCGGCTTGCAACTGCCGGCCTCGACGTCGATCTGCGTGCACGACAGCACGGCCGACATGCGTTTCCTGGTGGTGCCCATGCGGCCGCCGGGCAGCGAGTTGCTGGACGAAGACGCGCTGAGCCGGCTGGTCACCCGTGACAGCATGATTGGCGTGGCGCAAGCCCTCTCGCCAGAGTCGAAATGAATACCCCGGATCTCTCTGTGAAGGCTTTCCGAAGTTTCGCTGTCCTGGCTGCAGGCGTGGTGACGACAGGCGCCGCACTGGCCCATCACCCGCTCGATGGCGCCATGCCGGTCACCGCGATGCAAGGCCTGCTGTCGGGTCTGGCCCACCCCGTCATCGGCATGGACCACCTGCTGTTCCTGCTGGCTGCCGCCACCCTGCTTGGCTTGTCTCGGGCGTCTACCGGGCAGAGCGCCATGGCACTGGCCTTGATCACCGGTGCCAGCCTGATTGGAACGGCATTGCGCCTGCCCGGTGCAGCGCTGCCGATGCTGGAACTCTTGATCGGTGCGAGCCTGCTGGCGGCGGCAGCGTGTCTCTGGCGGCGCCGATCGCTGGGCTTCGGGCCCGTGCTGCTGATGGCGGCGGGTGCTGGGGGTTTTCTGCACGGGCAGGTCTATGGCGAAGCGGTGATCGGTGCCGAAGCAGCGCCCGTCGCAGCCTATCTGCTGGGTTTGCTGACGGTTCAGTGTGGTTTGTTGATGGCGGTTTTCCTGATGGTGCGCCGTGCCTCCAGTGTGCGGGCGCCGCGCGTGCGGCTGGGCGCCAGGCTGCTGGGGGCCGCCGTGGCTGCAGCCGGCGCCGGTTCGATCGGGCTTGCGCTGCTGGCCTGAGGTGTCGGCATTCTGTCCCGGCGCGTTCGGTGACGCCCCGGACTCGTAAGACACTACGGGGCATGCCCAAGACCACACCCGCCGCAAGCCTGGCTTCAGCCGCTGTCACACCCCTGGACGTCGATACGCTGTGGCGGCTTCAGCGGGTGGGCGCATTGGGTCTGTCCCCCGACGGCCGCCACGCGGTTTGTTCGGTGGCCAGCTACGACATGGAGGGCAACCGCAGCAGCGCGGCGCTCTGGTTGTTGCCCACCGATCGCGCTGAACCACGCCGCCTGACCACTTGCGGCGACAAGGACGGCCAGCCCGCCTGGTCACCCCGGGGTGACGCCATCGCTTTCGTTGCCCGGCGCGAGCAAGGCGGCAAGAAGGACAAGACCCCGCAGCTCTACACCCTGCCCGCGGCTGGCGGCGAGGCAGTGCGCCGAAGCGACTTCGCGCCCGGCATCGAGTCGTTCAAGTGGCTGCCCGACGGCCGGGGGATCGTGTTTTCCGCCTGGGTGTGGCTTGGGGTGAAGGGCGCTTCGGCTCAGGCGAAGGCGCACAAAGCACACGAAGAGCGCAAGGACAGCGGCTACGCCACCAGCGAAGCCTTCTACCGCTACTGGGACCGCAACCTGCCGCAAGGCAGGGTGCTGCACCTGATGCTGCTGGACCTGGCCAGCGGCCGCGTCACCGACCTGTTCGAAGGTACCCGCCTCGAACTGCCACGCCAGGGCGGCGGCAACGAGCTCTTTGACTTGCACCCGGGCGGGCAGCACATCGCCTTCCAGCACGACCCGGCTGAGGTTCAGGTGCTGGGGCAGCCGACGGTGGTGTCGGAGATGAACCTGCGAACCCGTGCCGTCACCCGGCTGGCCGGCAGGACGGGCTGGGACATCGGTTCGCCGCGCTACAGCCCTGATGGCGAACGCGTTGCCGTGATCGCTGCCCAGGTGGAACTGCACCATGGCGCCCCGGGCCAGCTGGCCGTGGTTCAACGCGGCCAGCCTTTCAAGGCGGCCTCGGTGCGGGCGCCGAAGTGGGACTTCGAGGTGAATGCCCCTTTGCACTGGGCCGCCGACGGTGAGAGCCTGATGTTCACGGCCGAGGACCGGGGCCGCTGCCCGCTGTGGCGTCATCGGCTGGCCGATGGCACGACCGACAGGCTGGTGCCAGGTGGCTGGGTCCAGGGTTTCGATCTGGCCGGGAACATGTTGATCACCGTGGCCGACTCCCATTCCCACCCGGCCCGTGTGCATGCCCGGCGCACCAATGGCGCGGCCGAGCCTCTTCGCCTGGAAGCCTTCAACGACGCGGCGCTGGCCCCGGCAAGGCTGGGCACGGTAAAGGAAGTACAGCTTGCGGGCGCGCTGGGCGACAGCGTGCAGATGTGGCTGACCTTCCCGCCCGGCTTCCAGCCCCGGCACAAGCACCCGCTGCTGCACGTCATCCACGGCGGGCCGCATGCTGCAGCAGGCGACACCTTTTCGTACCGCTGGAACGCCCACGTGCTGGCCAGCCAGGGCCATGTGGTGGCGCAGTTGAACTACCACGGCTCCAGCGGCTTCGGTTTCGAGTTCAAGCGCAGCCTGACCGGACGCCAGGGCGAACTGGAGTTGCAGGACATCGAAGCCGCCACCGACTGGCTGCTGGCCCAGCCCTGGGCCGACCGCCAGCGCGTGTTCGCCACCGGCGGCAGCTACGGCGGTTTCCTGGTCGCCTGGATGAACGGTCATGTGCCGCCGGGCCGATATCGGGCCTATGTCTGCCATGCCGGCGTGTTCGACCGCATCGCCACCTTCAGCGCCGATTCCTACCCCGTTCGCCCGAAGGATCTGGCCGCCCGATACTGGGAGGACATGCCCCGGGTGATGGCCCAGAGTCCGCACGCCTTCGCGGGGTACATGGACACCCCCACCCTCGTGATCCACGGCGCGCAGGACTTCCGCGTGCCCGACTGCAACGGACTGGCCTACTACAACACGCTGAAGGCGCGTGGTGTCGACGCGCGCCTGCTCTGGTTCCCCGACGAAAACCACTGGGTGCTCAAGCCGCGCAACTCCAGGCAGTGGTATGGCGAGTTCCTGGCCTGGTTGAAGCGGCATGACCGGCCCCTTCGCGCTGCCCGGTCAGCAGCCGCTTCGCCAAGCCAACCCCCGGGCGTGTCTTCGTGAGCTCGATTCCCAGCCCTGTCATCGGCCCGATCGACGCGGTCATCGTCGACCTCGACGGCACCATGGTCGACACCGTCGGCGATTTCGAGCTTGCCTTGCGCCTGGCGCTGGCCGACCTGGGCCTGCTGCCGGTGACCCGCGACTTCATCTCCCGCACGGTGGGCAAGGGGTCGGAACACCTGCTGAAACGATCACTCGAGGAAGTGGGCGCGCCGGCCAGCCATTACGAAGAAGCCTGGCAGCGTTACCAGCACCACTACATCGCCATCAATGGCCAGCATTCGGCGGTGTTCCCCGGTGTGGTCGAAGGCCTCCATGCCCTGAAACGCCTGGGCTTGCCCATGGCCTGCCTGACGAACAAGCCGATGGCTTTTGCCCGCCCGCTGCTGGTGCAAAAGGGGCTGAGCCAGTTCTTCGAGCACGTTTTCGGCGGCGACGCCTTTGCGCGCAAGAAGCCCGACCCGCTGCCCCTGCTGGAGACCTGCAAGGCCCTGGGTTCAACGCCCAGCCGCACGCTGATGGTCGGGGATTCCCGCAACGACTGCGAGGCGGCGCGTGCCGCAGCCTGCCCGGTGGTGCTGGTCAGCTATGGCTACAACCACGGCGAGCCGGCGGCCAGCGCCCACCCCGATGCCGTGGTCGACAGCTTCACGGCCTTGCCGGCCCTGCTGGGCGGCCGCTCCTAGCGCTGGCGTGGGTTGGCCGACACCGGCGCCCGGCCCAGCAGGGCCTGTTTCAGCCCGGCATCGGCCGGGTTCGGGCCCAGCCAGATGCCCATCAGCGCCCGAAAGAACTCGGGCTCGGTGATCAGTTCTCCGGCTGGCTTGCCATTTACCAGCACCTGGGTGCCGACGCCTGGCAGGTAGTCGACCGAGAAGCTCTCGCCCTTGCTCAGGCGCTTCTTGGCCGAAAAGATGTCGGCCATCTTGATCGTGCCTTCGATCGACTTGCTGAACTCTTCCTTGGCGGCGTTGTCCTGCATGCCGCGAGTGAACAGGCGACCCAGTTCGCTGGCGTCGATGTCGCGCAGCATCACCACATGCAGGCGTTTCGGGCCGGGCGTGGCCAGCACCGCCTCGGCCGTGTCGGCCCGGGTCGACAGGTACAGGCCGGCGGTGTAGACCTGCACCACGAAGCGAAAGCGGATGCCGGCGCCATTGAGCTGCAGCGGCAGGTCGGCCACGGTCACGCCGGGGGCGTACTTCACCCCCGCCAGTTCGGCACCCGGCGCCGGCTGGGCTTGCACGGTTGCAGCGGCCAAGGCAAGCAATAGCGCGCCCGTCGACAGGATGCTTCGCATGGTTCTCTGGCCGGAGCCTGCGGCCGGGCCCATTCTTTGGAATGGGCGGAGTCTGCCACGCGCGGCTGCCGCCAGGTGCAGGGCTGCTAGACTGAAGCTCGTCATGGTCATGAGTCTGCCCACCCTTGCCGTTTTTTCCTCTGGCCCCGCGGGCCGGGGAGCCTGGCCCTGGCGACCCTGCTCCTGCATTCGCTGAACCATGGCCGGTCCTGCCCCGTGCAGGTCGGCTGCAGGCCAACGGGCCTGGCCGCGCCGGCCGGCCCCCAGGAACAAGGTTGACCCGTGATCACTGAACTCGAATTCAAGAGCCTGGCTGCGCTGGGCTACAACCGCATCCCGCTGATGGCCGAGGCCTTCGCGGACCTTGAAACCCCGCTGTCGCTTTACCTGAAGCTGGCTGGCGGCCGGCCGAACAGCTTCCTGCTGGAAAGCGTGGTCGGGGGCGAGCGCTTCGGGCGCTACAGCTTCATCGGCCTGCCGGCGCGCACGCTGTTGCGCGCCAGCGGCTTCCGCACCGAGGTCGTCACCGACGGCAAGGTGGTCGAGGCTGCCGACGGTAACCCGCTGGACTTCATCGCCGCCTACCAGCAGCGCTTCAAGGTGGCGCTGCGCCCGGGCATGCCGCGCTTTTGCGGCGGCCTTGCCGGCTACTTCGGCTACGACGCCGTGCGCTACATGGAACCGAAGCTCGCAAGCACCTGGAAGAGCGGCGGCATCGACACGCCCGACATCCTGCTGCTGCAGACCGAGGAACTGGCCGTCATCGACAACCTCAGCGGACGCCTGTACCTCATCGTCTACGCCGACCCGGGCGCGCCCGAGGCCTACTTCCACGGCAAGAAGCGCCTGGCCGACCTGGCCGACAAGCTGCGCTTCAGCGTCACCGCGCCGCCCGTCAAGCGCGGCCCCAGCTACGCGGTGGAACGTGAATTCGAGAAGGCCGACTACCTGGCCGCCGTGCTGCACAGCAAGGAACTGATCGCCGCCGGCGACATGATGCAGGTGCAGATCGGCCAACGCCTGAAGAAGCGATACACGGAAAGCCCGCTCAGCCTGTACCGGGCGCTGCGTTCACTGAACCCCAGTCCGTACATGTACTTCTACGACATGGGCGACTTCCAGATCGTCGGCGCCAGCCCGGAAATCCTGGTGCGCCAGGAGGCCACGCCCGAAGGCACGAAGGTGACGATCCGCCCGCTGGCCGGCACCCGGCCGCGCGGTGCCACGCCTGAACAGGACAAGGCGCTCGAAGCCGAACTGTCCAGCGACCCGAAAGAACGCGCCGAGCACCTGATGCTCATCGATCTGGCGCGCAACGACATCGGCCGCATCGCGCAGACGGGCAGCGTGAAGGTCACCGAGGCCTTCGTCGTCGAGCGCTACTCGCATGTCATGCACCTGGTCAGCAACGTCGAAGGCCAGCTTTTGCCCGGTCTGAGCAGCCTGGATGTGCTGCGAGCCACCTTCCCCGCCGGCACGCTGACGGGCGCGCCGAAGATCCGCGCGATGCAGGTCATCGACGAGCTCGAGCCCGTCAAGCGTGGCATCTATGGCGGCGCCTGCGGCTATCTCAGCTTCGCTGGCGACATGGATGTGGCAATAGCCATTCGCACCGGCATCGTCAAGGACAACACCTTGTACGTGCAGGCGGCTGCCGGCGTGGTGGCCGATTCGGTGCCCGAGCTGGAATGGAAGGAAACCGAGCACAAGGCCAGGGCACTGATCCGCGCAGCAGAGCTGGTGGAAGAAGGGTTCTGACATGTTGCTGATGATCGACAACTACGACAGTTTCACCTTCAACCTGGTGCAGTACTTCGGCGAACTGGGCGAAGAGGTCCGCGTGTTTCGCAACGACGAGATCACGGTCGAGGGCATGGCCGCGCTGAAGCCCGACCGGTTGGTGCTATCGCCCGGCCCGTGCAGCCCGGCAGAGGCCGGCGTCTGCATCGAAGCCATCCAGCACTTCACGGGCAAGCTGCCGCTGCTGGGTGTGTGTCTGGGCCACCAGGCCATCGGCGCGGCACTCGGCGGCAAGGTGGTTCGGGCCCAGGTCCAGATGCACGGCAAGGCCAGCACCATCACCACCGACGGCCGTGGCGTGTACAAGGGCCTGCCGGAGCGTTTCGACGTCATCCGCTACCACTCGCTGGCGATCGAGCGCGAGAGCCTGCCGGCGGTGCTGGAGGTCACGTCGACTTCCGAAGACGGCGAGATCATGGGCGTGCGCCACCGCGGACTGGCGGGCACGGCCACGCCGCTGGAGGGCGTGCAGTTCCACCCCGAGTCCATCCTCAGCGAGCATGGCCACGCCATGCTGAAGAACTTCCTCCTAGGGCTGTGACATGAACTTCATCGACCTGCGCAGCGACACCGTCACCCGGCCCACGCCGGCCATGCGCGCGGCCATGGCCGCGGCCGAAGTGGGCGACGACGTGTTCGCCGACGACCCCACCGTGAACGCTCTGCAGGCACGCATGGCTGCGATGTTGGGCTTCGAGGCCGCCCTGTTCATGCCCACCGGCACGCAAAGCAATCTGTGCGCACTGATGGCGCATTGCCAGCGCGGCGAGGAGTACATCGTCGGCCAGATGGCCCACACCTACCGCTGGGAAGGCGGCGGTGCCGCGGTGCTGGGCAGCATCCAGCCGCAGCCTCTGCCGCAGCAGGCAGACGGGTCGATCACGCTGGCAGACATCGAAGCCAACATCAAGCCCGACGACGCGCATTTCGCGAAGACCCGCCTGCTGGCGCTGGAAAACACCTGGGGTGGGCAGGTGCTGCCGCTGCCCTATATCGAGGCGGCCACCACGCTGGCTCGCCGGCGTGGCCTGGCCACGCATCTGGACGGAGCCCGCCTGTTCAACGCGGCGGTGGCCGGCGCCCGCCCCGGCCAGTCGAACGAGGATGCCGCGCGCGAGATCTGCAGCCATCTCGACAGCGTGTCGGTCTGCTTCAGCAAGGGACTGGGCGCACCCGTGGGTTCGGCGCTGTGCGGCAGCCGCGAGCTCATCGACCGCGCCCACCGTTGGCGCAAGATGACCGGTGGCGGCATGCGCCAGGTCGGCGTGCTGGCCGCGGCCGTGCAGCATGCGCTGGATCATCACATCGACCGCCTTGCCGAAGACCACGCCCATGCCCGCCAGCTGGCCGAGGGCCTGCAGGGCCTGCGCGGGGTGTTGGTGCAGCCGCCGCAGACCAACATCCTGTTCGTCGACCTGGCGCCCGAGATGGCCAGCGGCGCCGTCGATCGACTGCGCGCGGCCGGGATCCTGTGCACCGGCCTGTATCGCCTGAGGCTGGTGACGCACCTGGACGTCTCGGCCGCCGACATCGAACGTGCCATCCCGCTGCTGCGCCAGCACCTGCAAGGCTAACGACATGCCCAATGCCATCACCAACACCGAAGCGCTGACGCGGATGATCGACCACCGCGAGATCTTCCACGACGAGATGCTGGCGTTGATGCGCCGCATCATGAGCGGGGAGATGTCGCCGGTGATGATCGCCGCTTTCGCGATGGGTCTGCGCGTGAAGAAGGAAACCATCGGCGAGATCGCTGCTGCCGCGCAGGTGATGCGCGAGTTCGCCACGCCGGTGGCAGTGGCCGACCGAACGCACCTGGTCGACATCGTCGGCACCGGGGGCGACGGTTCGCACACCTTCAATATCAGTACCGCCTCGATGTTCGTGGCTGCAGCAGCTGGCGCGCGCGTGGCCAAGCATGGCGGGCGCAGCGTGTCGTCCACCAGCGGATCGGCCGACGTGATGGAGGCCCTGGGCGCCTACATCGGCTTGCTGCCGGAACAAGTGGCGACCTGTCTGGCCGAGACCGGCATCGGCTTCATGTTCGCGCCCAACCACCACGCGGCCATGAAGCATGCCGCGCCGGTGCGCAAGGAACTGGGCGTGCGCACCATCTTCAACATCCTGGGTCCCTTGACGAACCCGGCCGGCGCCCCCAATCAGCTGATGGGTGTATTCCACCCCGACCTGGTCGGCATCCAGGTTCGTGTGCTGCAGCGCCTGGGCAGCGAGCATGTGATGGTGGTCTACGGCATGAACGGCATGGACGAGATCTCGCTGTCTGGCGAAACGCTGGTCGGTGAGCTGAAGGACGGCGAGGTGCGCGAGTACACCATCCATCCCAGCGACTTCGGGCTGCCGGTCTATGACTCGCGCGTGCTGCGCGTATCGAACAAGGACGAGTCGGTCCAGTGCATCCAGCGCGTGCTGGCCAATGAAGACGGGCCGCTGCGCGATGTGGTGTTGTTGAATGCCGGGGCGGCGCTTTACTGCGCTGGGGTGTGTGCCAGCGTGACTGAAGGCGTACGCATGGCGCGCGAGGCAGTCGCTTCGGGCCGTGCGCTGGCCAAGCTGAGCCAGTTCGTCAGCGTCAGCAACAAGTTCAGGCCGCTGGGCTGAAGGCAAGGTCCATGTCAGACATCCTCAAGCGCATCGTTGCCGTCAAGCACCAGGAAGTCGCTGCGGCAAGCGCCTTGCGTCCGCTGTCCGAAGTGCGTGCAGCGGCCGAGGTCCTGGGCGGGCAGCGTGACTTCGTGGCTGCCCTGCGCAGCCGTCTGGCCGCCGGCCAGCCCGCCGTGATTGCCGAGGTCAAGAAGGCCAGCCCAAGCAAGGGCGTGTTGCGCGAGGACTTCGTGCCGGCCGACATTGCCATCGGCTACGAGCAGGGTGGTGCAGCCTGCCTGAGCGTGCTGACCGACGAGCAGTTCTTCCAGGGCAGCGCCGCCTATCTGCAACAGGCGCGTGCAGCCTGCACCCTGCCGGTCCTGCGCAAGGATTTCATGGTCGACGACTATCAGGTGTTCGAGGCCCGGGCGATGGGCGCCGATGCCATCCTGTTGATCGCGGCGTGCCTGGACGACGCGCAGATGATCGCCCTGGAGAGCTGCGCACTCGCTCTTGGAATGTCTGTGCTGGTTGAGGTGCATGACGGCGACGAACTCGACCGCGCACTGAAACTGAAAACACCCCTTGTGGGCATCAACAACCGCAACTTGCGCAATTTCGAGGTGCACCTGGACACGACGCTGGGCCTGCTGCCTCATGTTCCGGCAGACCGTCTGCTCGTCACCGAAAGCGGCATTTTGGGCCGCGCCGATGTCCAGCGCATGCGTTCTGCAGGTGTCCACAGCTTCCTGGTTGGCGAGGCCTTCATGCGGGCCCCGCATCCAGGGCGGGCGCTGGCGGAATTGTTTGCCTGACGCAGGGCATTCCGGCGCGGGACGCTGTGCACTATGGCGTTGACCTCGGCGCTTCGAGCGCAGTTCTTCCGGGTTGCCAACGACTGGGCGCCTTTGCTGCAGACCTTCGCCGACAGCGCTCACGGACGGGCCCTTTGTGCCGCGGTGGATGGGCGGGTGGCTGCTGGTGCGCGGGTCTACCCAGGTGAAGTGTTCCGCGCACTGAGCTTGACGCCTCGTTCAGCCGTGCGCGTGCTGATCCTGGGCCAGGACCCGTATCACGGGCCTGGTCAGGCCGAGGGATTGGCGTTTTCCGTGGCGTCCGATCAGCGATGGCCGCCCAGTCTGCGCAATATCCTCCACGAGTGGCATCGCGACCTGGGCCAGCCGCTGCCGCAATCCGGATCGCTGCGTCGATGGGCCGACCAGGGCGTGTTGCTGCTGAACGCGTCGCTGACGGTGGAGGACGGCCTTGCCGGATCACACTCACGTTTGGGTTGGCAAGTGCTCACTGATTCGATCGTTGAAGCTTTGGTTGCTTCGTCTGAACCCATCGCCTTCCTCTTGTGGGGGGCTCACGCCCAGGCCTCAGCGCCGCGCATTCAAGCAGCAGGGCACCATCTGGTCCTGTGCTGCAACCATCCGTCACCGCTGGCGGCGCGGCGGGGCTCGGCGCCGTTCATGGGCTGCGGGCACTTCGGGCAGGCCAGCCGTTTTCTTGCCGCAACAGGGCGTGGCGAGTTGTGTTGGTCATTGGCCTAGCCAGGGTTTCCACCGCCTTCAAGGCCATGCTATAGTCACCGGCTCTCCGGAGGGGTGCCCGAGTGGCTAAAGGGGGCAGACTGTAAATCTGTTGGCTTACGCCTACGCTGGTTCGAATCCA
>LNFM01001745.1_pt1 | contig 48233 bp, 44 predicted proteins | sample 596031 | NCBI WGS metagenome assembly LNFM01 (sample SAMN04254537, study PRJNA301005) | activated carbon metagenome | isolation source: dual media filters at the Ann Arbor, Michigan drinking water treatment plant | place: USA: Ann Arbor
GCATCGAGATCGGCAAGGTGCTGTGCAGCAGCGACGTGGTGCGCCACCTGTCCTTCACCGGCAGCACCGAGGTCGGCCGCATCCTGGCGCGCCAGTGCGCGCCCAGCATCAAGAAGATCAGCCTGGAGCTGGGCGGCAACGCACCCTTCATCGTCTTCGACGACGCCGACATCGACAGCGCCGTGGAAGGCGCGATGGTCAGCAAGTACCGCAACGCCGGCCAGACCTGCGTGTGCGCCAACCGCATCTACGTGCAGGCGGGTGTGTACGACGCCTTCGTGGAGAAGCTGGCGGCCAAGGCCGCCGGCATCAAGGTCGGCAACGGCTTCGAGGCCGGCGTCAACCAGGGCCCGCTGATCGACGACGCGGCCATCGCCAAGGTCGAAAGCCACGTCGCCGACGCCGTGGGCAAGGGCGCGCGCGTCGTGGTGGGCGGCCAGCGCAGCGGCGGCGGCGATCGCTTCTTCACCCCCACCGTGCTGGCCGACGTGACCAGCGACATGCTCTGTGCCAAGGAAGAGACCTTCGGCCCGGTGGCGCCGGTGTTCCGCTTCGAGACCGAGGCCGAGGCCATCGCGATGGCCAACGCCACCGAATTCGGCCTGGCCAGTTACTTCTACAGCCGCGACATCGGCCGCGTGTTCCGCGTGGGCGAGGCGCTGGAGTACGGCATGGTGGGCATCAACACCGGGCTCATCAGCACGGCCGAGGTGCCGTTCGGCGGCGTCAAGCAAAGCGGCCTGGGCCGCGAGGGCGCGCGCCAGGGCATGGACGACTACGTCGAGATCAAGTACCTCTGCCTGGGCGACATCACGCGCTGAGGTCGCGCTGCAGGCGGCTGCCGCACGGCAGCCCTGCCGGTGTCCGCACCCCGCGGGCGCGCCGCCACGGCGTGCCCGCCACAGTCCCCCGGGTTTGCCGCAGTTCGCGTCCGTCAGGGCCGGTGCTAACGTTTGCGCGGTCGATTGTTAGCGCTAACAAGCGCCGCAGCCGACACCCACCGAGCCGCGCCAGACGGCACCCCGCACCGCCTTGGAGACGACATGACCGACCGCACCCGAACCCCGTCCACCCTGCGCCGGCTGCCGCTGGCCGCTGCCCTGCTGGCCGCCCTGCCGGTGGCCTTTCCGGCGCTGGCCCAGCAGGCCGCGCCGGCCGACACCGGCAAGCTGGAGACGGTGGTCATCACCGCCACCAAGCGCATCCAGCCGCTGCAGGCCACGCCGATCGCGATCTCGGTGATCAGCGGTTCCTCGCTCGAGGAGTCCAACCTCAACAACCTGGAAGCCGTGATCGCGCAGGTGCCCACGGTCAACTTCCGCACCAACGCCAGCAACAAGGACGCCGCGCTGTTCATCCGCGGCGTCGGCACCATCAGCACGAGCCCCGGCGTGGAGCCCACCGTGAGCACCGTGCTCGACGGCGTGGTCACCGCGCGCCCCGGCCAGGCCACGCTGGACCTGGTGGAGATCGACCGCATCGAGATCCTGCGCGGCCCGCAGGGCACGCTGTTCGGCAAGAACGCGTCGGCCGGCGTCATCAACATCATCACGCGGGCACCGGGCAAGGACTTCAGCGGTTACGCCGACGTGTCGCTGTTCCAGGGCAACGAAAAACGCCTGCGCCTGGGCGCCTCGGGCGAACTGATGCCGGGCCTGATGCGCGGCAGCATCTCGGCCATGGCCGGGCAGTACGACGGCAACGTCACCAACGTCTTCGACGGCAGCAAGGTCAACGGCTACGACCGCAAGGGCGTGCGCGCGCGGCTGGACATCACGCCCACCAAGGACCTGAAGGTGGTGCTGATCGCCGACCGCACGCAGGCCGACGACGACCCGCCCACCGGCGTGGCCTACAGCACCAACGTCACCACCTTCCCCAGCGGCGCCGTGACCGCCAACCCGACGTTTGCCACCGCCATCGCCCCCGTGGTGCCCTCGCGCGAGAACCGGCAGATCAACAGCGACATGCACACCCGCTTCGAAGACGTGAACCAGGGCCTGTCGGCGCAGGTGGACTGGACCGTGGGCTCGCACCAGGTCACCAGCATCACCGCACACCGGTCCTGGACGAACGAGCAGTACCAGGACCAGGACCGCCTGGGCGTGCTGTACCGCGGCTTCAACCGCACCGCCGACCGCGGCACGCTGGACTTCACGCAAACCTCGCAGGAGCTGCGCATCGCGTCCACCGGCAAGGGCTTCGTCGACTACGTGGCGGGCCTGTTCTACATGCAGGGCAAGAACGACGAGGTCTACCGCCGCGACGTCAGCAACTGCCCCGCGTCCGCCGACCCCGCGGGCGCCAACGGCCTGGTCACCTGCACGCCGGCCACCACGGTCGCCAACAACGGCGTGGCGACGTACGGCGTGAAGACGAAGAGTGCGTCGATCTTCGGCGAAGGCACCTTCAACCTGTCGCCCGAGCTCCGCGCCATCGCCGGCCTGCGCTACACCGCCGACGACCTGTCCTACTACCACGGCCGCGTGTCCACCGCAGCCGCGCCCGGCATCGGCGCCACGCGCGCCACCGTCAACGGCTCGACCAGCGAAAACGCGGTCTCGGGGCGCTTCGGGCCGCAGTTCGACATCAGCAAGGACGTCATGGGCTACGTAACGGTGGCGCGCGGCTACAAGGGCCCGGCCTACAACGTGTTCTTCAACATGAGCCCGACGCAGGACAACGTGCTGGCACCCGAGAAGAGCCGCTCGCTGGAAGCCGGCCTGAAGACCACGCTGTGGGACGGCCGCGTGCGCCTGAACCTGGCCTTCTTCAACACCGAGTACACCGGCTACCAGGCCAACGTGCCGGACCTGGTGAACGGCGTCATCGTCACGCGCCTGATCAACGCCGGCGACATCACCACCTCGGGCATGGAAGTCGACCTCACCGCACGCGTGACGCCGCAGCTCACGCTGACCGCCAACGTCGCCAACACCGAGGCGCGCGTGAAGCAGTTCAATTGCCCGCCCGGGGCGGCGGCCAGCTGCGACATCAACGGCCGGCCGATGCCCTTCGCCCCCGACTGGAAGGCGAGCCTGCGCGCCAGGTACACGCAGCCGCTGAGCGGCGGCCTGACGCTGGACTACGGCGTGGACGCCAACTTCCAGAGCAAGACCAACTTCGACCTGCAGCAGCAGCCGGACTCGGTGCAGGGCTCCTACACCATCGTCAACGCCTCGGTGGCGCTGGTCAGCACCGCCGGCTGGCGCGTGGCGCTGATCGGCAAGAACCTGGGCGACAAGAGCTACGCCACCTTCATCCAGAACAGCGGCAACCACATCAACCGCTACGTGCCGCGCGACGACCAGCGCTACTTCGGCGTCAACCTGCGCTACGACTTCTGAGCCCTGCGCCGCGCGTCGCTTGAGCGGCGCGTGGCGCCCCGCCGCCGCACGCGGGGCCACGACGGCACCGCGGGCCGTTCAGGTCGGCGCCAGCGGGGCGTGCAGCTGCCTGCGCGCCGCGGCGCTGCACAGGCCGGCCATCCAGCAGATCTCGGTGGCCATCCAGTGGCGTGCCAGCGCGGCAAACGGCGGCAGCAGATGGGCGCGGCCGTGCAGGCCGTCCGGCTGCACCAGGCCTTCGGCGGCCAGCAGGGCCACGGTGTTGCGGATGGTGCCGCGCGCGACCTGGAAGCGTGCGGCCAGGGCCGACACGGACAGCGGCACCATGCCGGCTTCGAGCCGCGGACCCATCGCCGCCACCAGCGCCAGAAAGACGTGGTAGCCGTGGCGGCGCTGCATCAGCTGGCCGATCAGGGGGTGGCGCTCGACCACCGTGTAGCCGTCGACCCACAGGCCGTCGATGCGGTAGCACAGCACCTCGTGGACGAGCCGGGCGGCAGGCAGCCCGTCGGGCATCAGCGCCTCGTCCAGGACCACGGCGCCGCCGCGCACGAAGGCAGCCAGCCAGCGCTGGAACATGTCGGTCATCAACGTGGTGGGTTCGAGCAGCTTCGTGCGCGCGTCGGGCGAGTTTGCGGGCCGCAACAGCCCGCGCAGGCGCGCCCAGGCCAGCATGTCGCGCAGGTGCGAGTCGGCCGCGAACTGGCGCGTGCCGCGCCGCGTGTACAGCGTGCGCAGGTTGCGCAGCGAGATGCCGGCGGTCGGGTCGGCGCGGTCGCGCCGGTGGTGCAGGTACACGCAGCACACCAGCAGCAGGTACATCGGCAGGTCGCGCACGACCCGCATCGCCACCGGCGTCTCGTCCAGGAAGCACAGCACCTCGCGGGCCACGGACTGCGCCAGCGGCTCGAAGCCGGGCTGGCTGGCCAGACGGTCGACGTCGGCGTAGAGGCCGTCCCGGTCGAGCGTGCCCGCGGGCCATCGGGCCGGGTCGTCACGCAACCAGGCGGGGTGCGACTCGGGACCGGGGGCAGGCATCGGCATGGTGCTGAACTTTGCCACCGGATCAGCCGCGCCGGGCAGCGGATTCGCTCCCAATAATCCGCCCCGAACAGAACCGCACCGCACGGCACCCGCGCGGTGCACGGGAGGACCACATGAAGATCGGCTCCATGGCTTTGCTGGGTCTCGTCGCCGCGCTGATGGCTGCCTGCGGCGGCTCGGACGGCACGGACGGCACGAACGGCACGAATGGGACGAACGGTGTTGCCGGCACCAGCGGCCTGAGCACCCTGCTCACGCAGACGGCCGAAGCCGCGGGCGCCAACTGTGCAGCCGGCGGGGTGCGCGTGGCGTCCGGGCTCGATGGCAACGGCAACGGCGTGCTGGATGCGGCCGAAGTCAGCGCCACCTCCTACGTCTGCACCGGGGCCACGGGTGCCGTCGGCGCCAGCGGCGCAGCGGGGCCGGCCGGTCCTGCCGGCGCCAGTCTCTCGTGGCTGCGTGTCACCGCCCCGGCGATGCAGGCGCAGCCCAACGCCGGCTACCTGGCCGACAGCGACGTCGGCCCCGTCGTCCTCACGTTGCCGACCAGCCCGGCGGTCGGCGATGTCGTGGCCGTCTCCGGCCTGGGCGCCGGCGGCTGGACGCTGGCGCAGAACGCGGGGCAAAGCATCAACGCGCGCAACCTCGGCCGCCGGGCCGGCGCAGTCTGGACCGCACGCACCACCACCAGCAACTGGTACAGCATCGCCTCGTCCGCCGATGGCAAGAAGCTCGTGGCGGCCGATCTGGACGGTCGTCTGCACACCTCCGACGACGCCGGCCTGAGCTGGACGCCGCGCGAGGCGCCCCGCCGGTGGTTGTCAGTGGCTTCGTCGGCCGATGGCAGCAAGCTGGTGGCCCTCGTGCTCGGCGGCCACATCTACACCTCCACCGACAGCGGCGTGAGTTGGACGCCGCGCGAGTCCGTGCGCGACTGGTACGCGGTGGCGTCGTCGGCCGACGGCAGCCGACTGGTGGCCAGCGTCTTCGGCGGCAACATCTACACCTCCACCGACAGCGGTGTCACCTGGGCCCCCCGCGAACAGAACCGGGGCTGGTACGCCGTGGCCTCCTCGGCAGACGGCATGAACCTGGTGGCCGTGGTGCTCAACGGCTATCCCCACACCTCGGCCGACGGCGGCTTGACCTGGACGCAACGCGGCACCTTCAACAACTGGCGCGGCGTGGCCTCTTCGGCCGACGGCAGCAAGCTGGTCGCCACGGCGCTGGGCGGCCGCATCCACACCTCCGGCGACGGCGGCGTCACCTGGGTGGCGAGGGACAGCGCACGCGATTGGTACTCGGTGGCTTCGTCGGCCGACGGCACACGGCTGGTGGCGGGCCTGTTCACCGGGCCAGTGGCCGTGTCCAGCGACGGCGGCATCAGCTGGACCTTCAGCGGCCCGTCTGCATCCTGGCAGGCGGTGGCCTGCTCGGCCGACTGCAGCCGCGTGGCCGGTGCGGTGTTCAGCGGGCAGTTGCACACCTCGTCCACCTGGACCGACATCGGCCCGGGTGGCAGCGTCACCGGGTCGCGCTACGACGCCGTCCAGCTGCAGTACCTGGGCGGCGGCGAATTCAACGTCATCAGCGCGCTCGGCAGCGGCATCTCGGTGCCGTAGCCGGCACCCGGTCCTGCACGTCCGTCCGCGGCGGCCCGCGCCGCCGGGCGCGTGCGCTACGTGATCACCGACTGCTGCGCGATGCCGGCATCCACCAGCACGTGCTGCCCCGTCATGCCGTCGCTGTCGTCGGCCGCCAGGAACAGCGTGGGCCGCGCCACGTGGCCCGGGTCGAGGCGGATCTTCAGGCACTGCGCGTCCAGGAACTGCTGGTCGGCCACCGGGTCGCGGTGCAGCGCGCTCTGCCGCTCGGTGACGATGGCGCCGGGCACCAGGGCGTTGACGCGGATCCGACGCGGCCCCAGCTCGCGCGCCAGCGTGCGCGTGAGACCCAGGATGCCGGCCTTGGCCGTCGTGTAGCCCACCAGGTTGGGCCGTCCGCGCATCCAGCTCACGCTGCCCATGTTGACCACGCTGCCACCGCCGGCCGCGGCCATGGCGGGTGCCACGGCCTGGATGGCGAAGAAGTAGTGCTTGAGGTTCAGCGACAGGCGCTCGTCCCACATCTCGGGCGTCACGTCCTCCATCGCGTGGCGGTCGTCGCGGCCGGCGTTGTTGACGAGCACGCGCACGGGACCGAGTTCGGCGATCACGCGCTTCAGCAGCGCCTGGTAGGCGTGCGCGTCGCGCACGTCGCAGGCGGCGTACCAGGGCGCCGGCAGGCCCGCGGCGGCGAGTTCGTCGATCAGCGCCTGGCCGCCCTGCGGCTGCGTGCCGCAGAAGGCCACGCGCGAGCCTTGCTGCGCGAAGGCGCGCACAAGTTCGGCGCCGATGCCCGAGCTGCCGCCCGAGATGAAGACGACACGGTCGAGCAGGCTGGGATAGGTGGCGTAGCTCATCGCCGTGCTCACCAGCCCGCCGGCAGCACTTCGCTCAGCTGCACCACGCGCCCTTCGTCGATGCTCTTGTGCGCGGCCAGGCCGGTGGCCACGGCGCGCAGGCCTTCTTCCAGCGGGATCTCCGGCGGCCGGCCCTGCCGAATAGCCGCGGCAAAGCGCTCGTGCTCGATGTAGCTGGCGCCGAAGTGGTGGCCGGCGTACTTGATGTTGGTGTCCCACACCCGCCGCACGCTCACGCCCTTGCCGGTGCCCGAGGGCTGGCCCCAGGCCTCACGGCGGCCCCAGTCCTCGCGGCGGCCGTGGCGCAGGGTCAGGCTGGGCAGCAGGCTCTCGAGCTTGCCTTCGTCGCCGACGACGGTGATGTGCTCGTTGTCGGTGGTGTTCTCGGCAAACATGCACAGGTCCAGCATGGCGCGCGCGCCGCTGGCGTATTCCAGCACCACGTAGGCGCTGTCCAGGATGTCGGAACGCCGGCCGCCGTAGACCTCGTCCAGGTGGTTCACGCGCTGGCCGCCGCTGGCAAACAGGCGCAGCGGCTTCTCGCGCAGGATCAGGTCCATCAGGTTGAAGTAGTGGCAGCACTTCTCCACCAGCGTGCCGCCGGTGTTGGCGCTGAAGCGGTTCCAGTCGCCCACCTTCGGGTAGAACGGCTCGCGGTGCTCGCGGATGCCCACCTGCTGGATGCGGCCCACGCCGCCTTCGTGCGCGATGCGGATCATCTCGGCCACCGGCGGCATGTAGCGGTATTCCTGCGCCACCCACACGATGCCTCGGCGGCCGGCGGCGCGGCTCATCAGGTCGAGCCCGTCCTCCATGCGTGTGACCAGCGGCTTCTCGATCAGGATGTGCAGGTCGGTGGCCAGCGCGGCGCGCATCACGTCCACGTGCGTGTGGTTGGGCGTGGCGATCACCACCGCGTCGCACAGGCCGCTCTTCAGCAGGTCGTTGTAGTCCTCGAAGACCTGCGGCTTCTCGCGGCAGTTGGCCAGCGCGGCGTCGCGGCTGGCGGCGTGCGGGTCGGCGATGGCGGTGACCTGCGCGCCGCCCATCGCGAAGAGGTTCTCGATGTGCTCGCGGCCCATGCTGCCGCAGCCGACGATGCCGTAACGAATGGGGTTCATGTCTCTGTCTAGCCCTTCAGGCCGCCTTGCGTGAGGCCGCCCACCACGCGTTCCTGGAACAGCGCAATCAGCACGGCGATCGGCACGATGGCCACGATCAATGCGGCCGAGATGATCGGCCACGGGAATGAAAACTCGCCCTGGTACAGCGTGATGCCCACCGGCAGCGTGCGCATGCTGGCGCTGGCGTTGAGCGACAGCGCGAGCAAAAATTCGTCCCATGCGTTCACGAAAGCCAGGATGCCGGCCGTGAACACACCCGGCGCGGCCAGCGGCACCACCACGCGCCACAGCGCGCCCATCCGCGTGCAGCCGTCGATCATCGCGGCGTTCTCCAGGTCCTTGGGGATGCCCTGAAAGAAGCTCACCAGCACCAGCGTGCACACCGGCAGGTTCAGCACCGTGTACGGGATGATCAGCGCGGTGTAGGTGTTGAGCAGGCCCAGCGTGCGCATGGTCTCGAAGATCGGCACCAGCAGCGTCACCAGCGGGAACATGCTGCTCGCCACGATGCAGGTCAGGATCAGCTGCCGGCGCTTCAGGTTCAGCCGCGCGATGGCGTAGGCCGCCAGCGCGGCGACGAACAGCGAGACGACGGTGGAGCCCACCGCCACCATCGCGCTGTTGCCCAGGTAGCGCAGCAGCGGCTGGTCGGTGAAGGCCTGCACGTAGTTCTGCAGCGTGGGGTTGTGCGGCCAGTAGGTGATGGGCTTGGAGACGAGCTCGGCCTCGGTCTTGAACGAGGTGAGCAGGATCCACAGCGCCGGGAAGAAGCCGTTGAGCACCACGATGGCGGCGGCGATGAAGCGCAGCATGCGCGGCTCGAGCATCTTCATGCGGTTCTTCCCACGTGGCGCAGGTACACCGCGGTGATGGCCATCGACAGCACGAACATGCACACCGCCAGCGTGCTGCCATAGCCGACATCCAGGTATTCGATGGTGGTCTTGTGGATCAGCATCGCCAGCGTCTCGGTGCTGTTGCCGGGGCCGCCCTTGGTCATCGTGTAGGGGATGTCGAAGGTCTGCAGCGCGGTGATGGTGCGGAAGATCAGCGCCACGATGATGCTGGGCATCAGCATCGGGATCGTGATGCCCCAGAACTGCTGCCACTTCGACGCGCCGTCCACCTCGGCCGCCTCGTACAGCGACTTCGGGATCATCTGCAAGCCGGCCAGCAGGATCAGCGCCATGAAGGAACTCGTCTTCCAGATGATCGTCAGGCAGATCGCGGCAAAGGCCCAGTTGGGCCGCAGCAGCCACATCGTCGGTTCAGGCGCACCCAGGCGGCGCAGCACGTCGTTGACCACGCCGTATTCGGTGTGGAAGAACCACGCGAAGATCAGCCCCGCAAAGCTCAGCGGCAGCGCCCAGGGCAGCAGCAGCGCCAGCCGCACGGGCCATTGCCGCTTGAACGGCAGGTTGGCCAGCATCGCCAGGCCCAGGCCCACCACCAGCGCGCCGGGCACGGTGATCAGCGTGATGAGCACGGTGTTCTTCGTGGCGTTCCAGAAGTCGGCGTCGGCCCACACCAGCACGTAGTTCTCGAAGCCCACGAATCGGGCACCGCCGCCGCCAGACAGGCGCAGGTCGAAGAAGCTGTTGAAGATCAGCTTGCCGATGGGGTAGACGACGATCAGCGCCAGCAGCAGGAAGGCCGGCGCGAGCAGCAGCGCACCGAGCGTCTTCTCGCTCGGGTCGCGCAGGCGGTCCAGCAGTCCCCGGGGCGCCACGCCGGGCCTACCGCATCACGCGCGCCAGGCGCGAGCCGATCTCGGCCACGCCCTCCTCGGGCGTCTTGGTGCGCGCCAGCACCGCGCTGGTGGTGGTGCGGATGACGTCGCTGACCTGCCCGTAGTCGCGGCTCATCGGGCGGCTGCGGCCGGCCACCACCACGGCGGCGGCGTCCTTGAACCAGGGCACGGCCTTCAGCACGTCGGCATCGCTGTACACCGCCAGGCTGGTGGGCAGCAGCGCGCCTTCGGCCGCCAGGAACTTGCTCGCCGGCGCGGCGCTGAGGTGGCGCACCAGCCTGGCAGCCTCGGCCTTGTGCTTGCTGAAGGCGCTGACGGCCCACTGCCAGCCGCCCACGCAGGTGGCGCTCTTGCCGCCGGCCATGGCCGGCAGCGGCATCACGCCGACATTACCCTTGACCTTGCTGTCGACGTCGTCGGCAAAGCGGTCCCAGGCCCAGCTCCAGTTGATGGCAAACACCGCCTGCCCGGCCTTGAACTCGTTGACCGTGTCGGGCGTCTTGACCTCGGCGACGTTCTTCTTGATCACCCCGGCGTCCACCATGCTCAGCCACTGCTGCAGGCCCCGGGCCGCCGCGGGGCGGTCGAGCGAGAGCTTGCCGCTGGCGTCCTGGAAGTCCTTGCCCTGGCTCCAGTACGGCAGCAGGAAGGTGCACACCGCGCCTTCGATCGGCGCGCCCTGGATGCTCAGGCCCTGCAGGTTGGGGTTGCCTTCCGCCGCCTGGATCTTCTTCGCGGCGGCGCTCAGCTCGTCCCAGGTCCTGGGCTCGGCGATCTTGTGCTTGGCCAGCAGGTCCTTGCGGTAGTACATGAACATGGCGTCGGCAAAGGCCGGCATGGCGGCCACCTTGCCGTCGACCACGTTCGACGTGGCGTACACCGGCAGGTAGGGCTTCATCGCCACCGCCGGCTCGCCCACCCAGGCGTTCAGCGGCTCCAGCCAGCCGGCGCCGTAGTACTGCGCGGGGTTGACGATGTCGATCAGGTAGATGTCGATCGACGGGTCCTTGGCGTTGAGCACCGTGCTCAGGTACTGGCGCTGCAGCTCGCTGGTGGCGCCGCCGGTCTCGATGCTGATCGTGATGCCGGGGTTGGCCTTCTGGTAGTCGTCGAAGAGCCTGCGCATGAGGTCCGGACGCTGGTTCTGGCCGCCCGAGAACACACGCAGCTGCGTTTGCGCCGCGGCCTGCAGCGGCAGGGCCAGCAAGGTGGCGGCGGACAGGGCCAGCGCCAGGGCGCTGGCGAGCGTGGTGCGTCGGGTCATGTGGAGTCTCCTCAGATCGCCACGCCGCTGGCGGCGTCGAACAGGTGCAGGTGCTGCGGGCTCAGGTACACGTCCAGCGGCGTGCCGGGGGCCTGCTTGAAGGACGCCGGCGCGCGCGCCACCATCTCGGCGCGGCCGATGCGCAGCGTCACCAGCGTCTCGGCGCCCAGCGGCTCCAGCAGCGACACTTGCGCGGGCACGCGCTGCGCGTCGGCGCTGGTGGCAGCCAGCGACAGGTTCTCGGGCCGCACGCCGAACTTCAGCGTGGCCGAATTCACCGCGCGGCGGGCCAGCTCGGCCGGCACCACGATCTGCGCGCCGCCCAGGTCGGCGCGGTCGCCGGCCAGCGTGCAGTCGGCCAGGTTCATCGGCGGCGCGCCGGTGAAGCCGGCCACGAACAAGGCCGCGGGCCGGTTGTAGACGGCCTCGGGCGTGTCGTACTGCATCTTGTGGCCGCCGCTCAGCACGGCAATGCGGTCGGCCAGCGTCATGGCCTCGGTCTGGTCGTGCGTGACGTAGATGATGGTGGCGCCCAGGCGCTGGTGCAGCCGCTTGATCTCGCTGCGCATCTCGTTGCGCAGCTGCGCGTCGAGGTTGGACAGCGGCTCGTCGAAGAGAAAGACCTTGGGCTCGCGCACGATGGCACGGCCGATGGCCACGCGCTGGCGCTGGCCGCCGCTGAGCGCCGCAGGGCGGCGGTCGAGCATGTGGTCGATGCGCAGCAGCTTGGCGGCGTCCATCACGCGGCGCTGGATGTCGGCTTCCGGCGTCTTGCGCAGCCGCAGCCCGAAGGCCATGTTCTCGTACAGCGTCTTGTGCGGGTACAGCGCGTAGTCCTGGAACACCATCGCGATGTCGCGGCTGCGCGGCGGCAGCTCGTTGACCACGGCACCGTCGATGCGCACCTGCCCGCCGCTGATGGGCTCGAGCCCGGCGATCATGCGCAGCAACGTGCTCTTGCCGCAGCCGCTGGGGCCCACGAAGACGACGAACTCGCCGTGGCGGATTTGCAAGTCGATGCCGTGGATGACGGTGGTCTTGCCGTCGTAGCTCTTGGTGACGCCGCTGAGGTCGACCGCGGCCATGTCAGTAGCCGCTGCTTTGTGGCTTTGCAGGCGCAGCGGCGGACGCGCCGCCGTCGATGGCCCGCAGCGCCTGCGCCGCGGCCTGCGCCGCGCGCATCAGCAGCCCCAGGTCGGACGCCATGGCGACGAAGTCGTAGCCGATGGCGCGGTACTTCGCCACCACCTCGGGCGTGCCGCCCACGGTGCCGATCGGCATGCCCAGCTTGTGCGCGCGCTGCGCGGCGTTGGCCATCAGGTCCAGCACCTCGGGGTGCGTGAGGTTGCCGACGTGGCCCATCGCGCCCGACAGGTCGCCCGGGCCCACGAACAGCCCACCCACGCCCGGCACCGCCGCAATCGCTTCCAGCTGCGCAATCGACTCGGGTGTCTCCATCTGCAGCACGGCGCACACGTTGGCGTTGGCCTGCTTGAAGAAGTCGGGCACCGTGCCGAAGCGCGACGCGCGGCTCATGCCGGCCATGCCGCGCACGCCCTCGGGCGGGTAGCGCGTGGCGGCCACGGCCCTGGCAGCTTCGTCGGCGTTCTGGATGAAGGGGAACAGCAGCGAATGTGCGCCCGCGTCCAGCACGCGCTTGACGTTGACGGTGTCGTTCCAGGGCACGCGCACCAGCGGCACCAGCGGTGTGTTGCCCACGGCCTGCATCAGGTGCACCAGGTCCATCAGGTCCAGCGGCGTGTGCTCCATGTCGAGCACGGCCCAGTCGAATCCGGCGTGGCCGATGGCCTCGGCCACGATCGGGCTGGCCGACATGACCCAGGTGCCGATGGGCACCTTCGTGGCGCGGTTCGCCAGCAGCGTTTGGAACGGGTTCATCGCCGTGCTTTCAGTAGATGACCGGCTCGGGCGTGGCCGGGCCGCTTTGCAGGAAGTCCAGGTCGCAGCCTTCGTGGGCCTGCGTCACGTGCTGCTGGTAGAGCTGCGTCCAGCCGCGGCCGAAAGGCTGCACCGGCTTGACCCAGGCGGCGCGGCGGCGCGCGATCTCTTCGTCGCTCACGTCCATGCGGATGCTGCGTGCGTCCACGTCCAACTCGATCATGTCGCCGGTCTGCACCAGCGCCAGCGGGCCGCCCACCGCCGCCTCGGGGCTGGCGTGCAGGATGCAGCTGCCGTAGTGCGTGCCGCTCATGCGCGCGTCGCTGATGCGCACCATGTCGCGCACGCCCTTCTGCAGCAGCTTCTTCGGGATTGGCAGGCCGCCCCATTCCGGCATGCCGGGCGCGCCCACCGGGCCCGCGTTGCGCAGCACGAGCACGGTGTCTTCGTCGACGTCCAGGTCCGGGTCGGCCATCGCAGCCTGCATCTGCGGCTGGCTGTCGAAGACCAGCGCGCGGCCGCGGTGCTTCAAGAGGCGCGGCGTGGCCGCACTGGGCTTGATGACGGCACCCATCGGCGCGAGGTTGCCGGTGAGCACAGCCAGCGCGCTGGCGGCCACGGGCTCGTCGAGCGGGCGGATGACCTCGTCGTCGATGACCTCGCGGCCTTCGAGTTGCGCGCCGAGCGTGCGGCCTGTCACCGTCAACTCGCCGAGCGAGAGCTCGTCCCGCAAGCGGTTCATCAGCGCAGGCAGGCCGCCGGCGTAATAGAAGTCTTCCATCAGCCGGTCGCCGCTCGGGAAGAGGTTGGCGATCACCGGCACGCGCCGCGCCACCGCGTCCAGGTCGGCCAGCGTCAGCGCCACGCCGGCACGCCGCGCCATGGCGATGATGTGCACGCAGGCGTTGGTGCTGCCGCCCAGCGCCATCTGCACCACCGCAGCGTTGATGAAGGCGCCGCGCGTGAGGATGCGCTGCGGCGTCAGGTCTTCACCGATCATGGCCACGATGCGCTCGCCGCAGTCGGCCGCCATGCGCGGGTGGGCCGCGTCCATGGCCGGGATGCTGGTGCTGCCGGGCAGCGCCATGCCCAGCGCCTCGGCAATCGCCGTCATCGTGCTGGCGGTGCCCATGGTGTTGCAGGTGCCCGGGCTGCGCGTCATGCGCGACTCGAGCTTGATCCAGTCGGCGTCCTCGATCTTGCCGGCCTGGTATTCGTCCCAGAACATGCGCGTGTGCGTCCCGGCGCCCACCGTCTTGCCCTGGTGGCGGTCGTTCAGCATCGGGCCCGCCGAGCAGAAGATCGCCGGGATGCCCATGCTGATGGCGCCCATCAGCAGGCCCGGCGTGGTCTTGTCGCAGCCGCCCAGCAGCACCGCGCCGTCGATCGGCAGGCTGCGCAGCAGCTCTTCACATTCCATCGCCAGGAAGTTGCGGTACAGCATGGTGGTGGGCTTGACCATCACCTCGCCCAGGCTCATGGCGGGCAGCTCGAAGGGCATGCCGCCGGCCAGCAGCACGCCGCGCTTCACGGCCTCGGCGCGCTCGCGCAGGTGGGCGTGGCAGGGCGAGAGGTCGCTCCAGGTGTTGACGATGGCCACGATGGGCCGGCCCACCACGTCTTCACGCCGCAAACCCATCTGCTGCATGCGCTGGCGGTGCGCAAAACCGCGCATGTCGTTGGCCGCAAACCAGCGGCGGCTGCGAAGATCGTCGGGGCTGCGCGTCATGCGGGTGTCGGTGCCAACTTCCGGGGGTTTTCCTGCGCTGGATGGAATGCGCTTGTTACCGCTAACATTAGCCATCGCGAATCACAGCGTCCATACTGGCTAACCCGGTGCCGCACCCTCCCCTGCCCCCCTCCCGACAAGCCCGCAAGGGCCACGGCCGCGTCACGCTGCAGGACGTGGCTGCAGCGGCAGGCGTCACCGCCATCACCGTGTCGCGCTACCTGCGCGAGCCGGCGGTGGTGGCACCCGACACCGCCGAGCGCATTCGCGCCGCGCTGGCACAGACCGGCTACGTGCCCAACAAGCAGGCCGGCCTGCTGGCCAGCGGCACCGGCAACATCGTGGCCGCGTTGCTGCCCAACCTGGCCAACTCCATCTTTGCCGAGACGGCGCAGGGCCTGAGCGACGGGCTGCAGGCCGCCGGCTTCGAGCTGCTGATCGCCAGCACCGGCTATTCGCTGGAACGTGAGGAACACCAGTTGCGCGCGCTGCTGGGCTGGCACCCGGCGGCCATCGTCGTGACCGGCCGGCGCCACTCCGCGGGCGCGCTGCAGCTGCTGGCCAACGCCAAGGCCGCCGGCACGCCGGTGATCGAGATCTGGGACCACCACCCACCCGAGCCCGGCGCGCGCCGCACCACCTTCACGCAGATCGGTTTCAACCACGACGAGGTGGGCCGCGCGATGGCCGAGCACCTGCTGCGCGCCGGCCACCGCCACCTGGCCTACGTGGACAGCGGCGTGGCCGAGGACTACCGGGCGCACGAGCGCGGCATGGCCTTCGCCGCCGCGGCGCGCGAGGCCGGCGCCACGGTGGCGGTGATCGCCGCACCACCCGGCGACGCCTTCGACGCCGGCCGCCAGGTGCTGGGCGACCTGGCCCGTGCCGGGCCGCCGCCCATCACCGCGGCAGCCTTTGCCAACGACCACCTGGCCTGCGGCGCGCTGCTGGAGGCGGCGCGCCGCGGCGTGGCCGTGCCCCAGCGGCTGGCGCTGCTGGGCTTCGGCGACTTCGCGATCGCGCGGCAGCTGAGCCCGGCCCTGTCCAGCGTGCAGCTGCCGCGGCACGGCATCGGCGCCGAGACGGCGCGCTCGCTGCTGGATGCGCTGCGGCGCGGCAAGGCCGCGACGCCGGCGTCCCTGCCGTGGGCGCTGGTGGCGCGCGGCAGCAGTGGCGCCCCCTGACGCTGCAGGCCGCCAAAAGGGCACCACCCGCACCGGCGGCCCCGCAGACAGGGGTCTGTCCGGGGCTGTCTCCAGCCCACTCGGTCGTTATCCTTCGGACCGCTGTGTGACCGCGCCGCCGCGCGCCTGCCCCGTTCGAAGGAGAGCCCGTGCACCCCGCCAAGCCGATCGGCTGTGTCCTGATGTCCCTGTTCCTGGTGCTGGCCGGGCTTTCAACCCCAGCCTCATCGCAAGCGCCTCCAGCGGCCCAGGCCGTGGTGACCGACACCAGCGACGGCGGCGGCCCGGGCGGCGGCACCTTCTTCATGGTGATCGCGGTGGACGGCACCGAGGTGCAGGACACCGCCCTGGGCGCCAGCGCCCGTGCCAGCTTCGGCCGTGGCGCGTACATGGTCGTCAGGGGCGCCGAGCGTTCCGTGCCGGCCGGCAAGCTGGCACTGAAGCTGCGCGGCGTGCAGACCCACGTGGCCCCGATCGACACGATCTTCCGCGCCATCTTTCGCGGCGGCAGCCCCGAGGTGACCGGGACGGTGACCGTGGAGCTGGCCGCCGGGCAGCGCTACAAGGTCAACGGCTTGCTGGACACTTTCAAGCGCGAGGTCTGGATCGAGGATGACCGGGGCGCCGAAGTGCCCGGCAGCAAGATCACCGCCGCCGCCGACCCCGAGGTGCTCAAGCAGATGGAAGGCGCGTCCTTCGTGGCCACCAACCTGCGCTACGAGGGCGACTGGATCAACGAGGCCTCCAGCCCCGACCTGCCGCTGGTGCCGCTGGGCTCCCGGCTGAAGGTCCTCGATTACGGCTCCAACCGCGTCAGCGTGCTCATCGATGGCCGCAAGATGCGCCTGGGCATCTACTGGACCCGTGGCAAGGAGACGATCCAGCAGTTCGTCGCGCGGGTGACGACGGCCACCGATCCACGGACGGTGCTCGCCACCTTCCCCGAACGCACGCGCAACGCGATTCGCGCGGGCCGGGTCCATCCGGGCATGAGCCGGGAGCAGGCGCTGATGGCCCTGGGCCGGCCGCGCGCCGACTTCACGCCCTCGCTCGACGACAAGGAGTGGAAGTACGAGGTCTCCGGCCAGGGCGATGTGTTCGTGGTCTTCGACGAGGCCGGCCTGCTCAAGGAAGTGGACGCATCGCGCCCGGCGCGCAAGCTGGTGGTGTTCGAAGCACCCTGATCGCTGCCAGGCCGGGGGCGCCTGCGGCGCAGGCATTTCAGCGTGCGTCAACGCCGCGGCGCAGGCCCGGTGCTCTCGCGCACCACCAGCTCCACCTGAACCTCGGTGGCCGGCGGCACCGGGGCCTGCTCCAGCGCGGCGATCACACGGTCGGCCACCGTGTGCCAGAGCGCCTCGGTCGGCACGTGCAGCGTGGTCAGCGTGGGGTGCATGTGGCGCGCCATCTCCAGGTCGTCGAAGCCCACGATCGACAGCGTGGCGGGCACCGCGATGCCCAGCTTCTGCGCCTCCAGCAGCGCGCCGAAGGCCAGCACGTCGTTGCCGCAGACGATGGCGGTGGGCGCCGGCTTGCTGGCCATCAGCGTGCGGAAGCCCTCGCGCGCCTCGGCCAGGCCGTAGGGACGTTCCACCAGGTGCTGCGGCGCCAGCGACTGGCCGCCCTTCTTCAGGGCGATGCGCACGCCCGCGATGCGGGCCGCGGCGCGGTCGTTGTGGCGCGCCACGCCGGCCAGCATGGCCACGCGGCGGTGGCCCAGGTCCAGCAGGTAGCGCACCGCCTGGCCGATGGCGCGTGCGTTGTCGAAGCCCACGCACACCAGGCCCGCCGGCGCGGGGTAGCTCATGGCGTGCACGGTGGGCAGCTCGCGCTGGCGCAGCACCTGCAGCAGGTCGGGGCTCTGGCCCACGCCGCACAGCACCAGCGCGTCGGCGCCGCGCGTCACCAGGTTCATGGCCTGGCGGGCTTCGGTGGCGGGGTCGTAGCCGCTGGTGGCAATCAGCAGTTGCAGGCCGCCTTCGGCCAGGCGCTGCTGCAGCGCGTCGATGGCCTTGGCGAAGATGGCGTTGTCCACCGTGGGAAACACCGCACCCACCGTGCCGCTGCGCTGCAGCTTGAGCGAACGCGCCCCGGCGTGCGGCACATAACCCAGCTGCGCCACGGCCTCGAGCACACGCGCGCGCAGCGCCTCGCGCACCGACTCCGGCTTGTTCAGCACGCGCGACACGGTGGCGGTGGACACACCCGCGGCACGGGCCACGTCTTCGATGTTGGGGAGCGCAGCGTCCCGGGCTTGCATGGAAAGACTGTAAGCGTTTTCCGGACCTCGCATGCAGGCGCTGCAGCGCGGCCAGGCAGGGAAACCCCCATTCCGGGGCGCTTGACGCCCCCTGATCGGCCGCTGATGATCGTCGCCATGCTGAAATCGATTACAGACAACCCGGCCGCCATCGCAGGCTGACCGGCCACAGCGCTCCGCCCCCATGGCCGCCGCCGTGCCCCGCCACCCCGTTGCCCGAGCGGCCGCCGCGCTGGCCGCGCTGCTGGGCGTGCTGCTGCTGTGGCACGGGCTCACCGCCGGCTGGGGCGTGATCTCGCCGGCCCGCTTTCCCAACCCCACCGAGGTGGGCCTGGCGCTGAAGCAGATCGCCGGCGACGGCTACAGCAACGGCCGCCTGCACCAGCACGTGCTGACCAGCGTGCTGCTGGTGACGATGGGCTTCGTGGTGGCCTCCACCATCGGCGTGGCGCTCGGCCTGGCGATGGGCGCCAGCCGCACGGTGGAAGCGCTCGTGAACCCGGTCTTCCTGCTGCTGCGGCCGATCCCGCCGCTGGCCTGGATCCCGCTGGCCATCGTGTGGCTGGGGCTGGGCAACAGCGCCAAGATGATGGTGATCTTCTTCGCCGCCTTCGTGCCCTCGGTCATCAACAGCTATGCCGGCGTGCGCCAGATCGACAAGCCGATTTTCGAGGCCGCCGCGATGCTGCGCGTGCGCGGCTGGCGCTACTGGCGCGAGGTGCTGATCCCCGGCGCGCTGCCCAGCATCTTCACCGGGCTGCGGCTGTCGCTGCAGGCCTCGTGGACGACGCTGGTGGCGGCGGAACTGGTGGGCGCCATCACCGGCCTGGGGCAGATCCTGAACCAGGCCGCGCAGGACATCTACCCGGCCATGATCCTGGTCGGCATGATCAGCGTGGCGCTGTGCGGCTGGCTGATGACCGTGGGTCTGGGCTGGCTCGAGCGGCGCGTGATGCCGTGGAAGACACACTGAGATGTTGGGCCCCCGCCTGAGCCCCGCACGCACCGCCGCGCTCACCGCGGTGGGCGCAGGCAGCTTCCTGCTGATCTGGTCGCTGGCGGCGATGTCAGGCATGACGTCCCGCAACTTCCTGCCCGCGCCCTGGGACGTGGTCGAACGTTTTGCGCAGCTGGTGGTGGAGCCCTTCGCCGGCTTCACGCTGTTCCAGCACCTGCTGTCGAGCTTCCAGCGTTTTGCCACCGGCTTCTGCCTGGCGGTGGCGGTGGGCATCCCGCTGGGCCTGCTGATGGCCTGGTTTCCCTGGGTCGACCGCATCGTGTCGCCGGCCTTCGACGCGGTGCGCTTCGTCGCACCCATCGCGTGGGTGCCGTTTGCCGCGCTGTGGTTCGGCACCGGCATCGGCGGGCCGGTGCTGATCATCTTCATGGGCGCGTTCCCGCCGGTGCTGATCAACACCTACCGCGGTGCGAAGAACGTCGACCGCAAGTACATCGAGGCTGCCCGCATGCTGGGCGCCAGCCACTTCCGCGCGATGACGCAGGTGCTGCTGCCGGCGGCGGTGCCGTCCATCGTGGCCGGGCTGCGGATCTCGGCGGGCCTCGGCTGGCAGTCGCTGGTGGGGGCGGAGCTGATCGTGGCCTCCAGCGGCGTGGGTTACCTGATGGTCAAGGGCCAGGCCTCGGTGTCCACCGCCACGGTGATGAGCGGCATGGTCGCCATCGGCGTGGTGGGCGTGCTGATCGACATGGCGCTGCGCCGCTTGCAGCAAACCATCGAGGCGCGCCGCGGCCTATGAAATGGAGCCCCCAAGCTCGCTGGCGCTCGCTACCCCCCGAGGGGGCCGTCCGCCTGCGGCCCGGCAAAGCCGGTTCCGCGGCGGGAAGCTTGGTCGTGTCAGCTTCACGCCGCGCCTTGGACCACTGAACCGGACACCGACGGAGAGACCGCTTGGCCATCATCGACTTCAAGGGCGTGGAACGGGTGTTCCACCAGAACGGCAAGGCCTTCGTCGCGCTGAAGGACCTGAACCTGCAGGTGCAGGACCGCGAATTCGTGGCCATCGTCGGCCCCAGTGGCTGCGGCAAGACCACCTGCATGCGCATGGCCGCGGGGCTGGAGCACCCCACCGCGGGCACGGTCAGCGTGGACAACGAAGTGGTCACCGAACCGGGGCCTGACCGCGCCGTCGTCTTCCAGGCGTTTGCACTGTTCCCGTGGAAGACGGTGTGGGACAACGTCGAGTTCGGCCTCATCTCGCTGGGCGTGGACGCCGCCGAGCGCACGCGCCGCATCGAACATTACATCGGCCTCATGGGCCTGCACGGCTACGAACACGCCTACCCGCACCAGCTGTCGGGCGGCATGCAGCAGCGCGTGGCGATTGCGCGCGCCTACGTGCTGGACCCCAAGGTGCTGCTGATGGACGAGCCCTTCGGCGCGCTGGACGCGCAGACGCGCACCGTGATGCAGGAGGAACTGGTGCGCCTGGCGCGCCAGCACCCGCGCACGGTGCTGTTCATCACGCACGCGGTGGAAGAGGCCGTGTACCTGGCCGACCGCATCGTGGTGATGACGGGCCGGCCCGGGACCATCCGCGAAATCATCGACGTGAAGAGCATCCGCCAGTCCAACAACTGGGACCGCCACACGCGCATCGAGGACGTGATGGACGAGTCCAGCTTCGTGCACCTGCGCTCGCACGTCTGGAAGCTGCTGCGCAGCCCGAACGGCGGCGCCGACGTGCACTGACACCTGCTTTCCCCGCCCCACCCGCCCCGAGACAAACCACGAAGGAGACAAGATCATGAAACTCAAGCTCACCCTGGCCGCCCTGGCCACCACGCTGCTGGCGCTGCCCGCCGCCCAGGCGCAACCTGCGCTGGAAGAGATCAAGGTCAGCTACCAGCCGGCGCTGTACTGGGCCCTGCCCTTTTTCGTGGCGACCGAGAAGAACTGGTGGGCCGAGGTGGGCCTGAAGCCGGTCTTCAGCACCTTCCCCGCCGGCGTGCCGCAGATCGCCGCGGTGGCCAGCAAGAGCTGGGACGTGGGCGGCACGGGCTCGGTGCCCGCGGTGCTGGGCCACGTGCGCTTCGGCATCAAGACCATCGGCATCACCAACGACGAGTCGGCCGGCAACGCGCTGCTGGCACGCAAGGAAGTGGCCGACAAGTTCGCCAAGGACCCGGCCAGCATCAAGGGCCAGACCATCCTGCTCACCAGCAACAGCACGGGCGACTACGCGGTGCAGAGCTGCCTGAAGAAGTGGGGCATCGCCAAGAGCGACGTGATCATCAAGAACATGGGCCAGGCCGAGATCATCTCGGCGGTGTCGTCCAACAACGCCGACCTGGCCGGCCTGTGGGCGCCCAACATCTACACGTTGGAAGAGAAGGCCGGCGCCAAGGTCCTCTGTTCTGGCAAGGAAGGCGGCGCCATGGTGCCGGGCGCGCTGATCGCACGCGGTGAGTACGCCGAGCAGAACCCGCAGAACGTGGCCAAGTTCCTGGCTGTCTACCTGCGCGCCTGGAGCTGGATGAACGCCAACAAGCCGGCGGCCATCGAGATGATGAAGAAGTTCTACGCGCAGGGCGGCGTGAGCATCAGCGACGCGTCGATGAACAAGGAATTCGACACGCGCCCCACCTTCGCGCTGCAGCGCCAGCTGGCGGTGATGGACCGCAGCAAGGGCGCCAGCGAGATGGACGGCTGGTTCGACCAGATCGCCACCTTCATGCGCGGCACCGGCGCGCTGCAGACGCTGCCGCCGGCCAAGGACTTCATCAGCGACGACTTCATGAGGCGAGTGCAGGCCGATCCGAAGCTGCGCGAATTCGCCAACAACAGCAAGTAAACGGACCCACCGTCCAGCAGGAGCCACCATGGCCATCACCTACCTCATGAAGGCGAGCAAGACGCCCGAGACCGAAACCGCCACGGCCCAGGCGGTGGTGACGGACATGCTGGCCGAAATCGGCGCGCGCGGCGAAGCCGCCGTGCGCGCCTACGCCAAGAAGCTGGACCAGTGGGACGGCGAGATCGTGCTCAGCCGCGCCGAGATCGACGCGCGCTCGGCCGAAGTGCCTGCGCAGGTGCGGCGCGACATCGACTTTGCGATCGAGCAGGTCAGCGCGTTTGCGCACGCGCAGCGGGAATCGATGCACGAGTTCTCGGTGGGCCTGCACCCGGGTGTAACCGCCGGACAGCGTGTGCTGCCGGTCAACGTGGCCGGCTGCTACGCGCCGGCCGGGCGCTACGCACACATCGCCTCGGCCTACATGGGCGTGGCCACCGCCAAGGCCGCGGGTGTGAAGACCATCATCGCCTGCTCGGGGCCGTTCCGCGGCGGGCCGATGCACCCGTACCTGCTGTACGCCTTCGACCGCGCCGGCGCCGACGTGATCATGACGCTGGGCGGCGTGCAGGCCATCGCCGCCATGGCCGAAGGTCTGTTCACCGGCAAGCCGGCGGATGTGATCGTGGGGCCGGGCAACAAGTTCGTGGCCGAGGCCAAGCGCGCGCTGTTCGGCAAGGTGGGCATCGACGTGTTCGCGGGGCCTTCGGAGGTGGCGGTGATCGCCGACGACAGCGCCGACCCCGAGATCGTCGCCAGCGACCTGGTGGGCCAGGCCGAACACGGCCATGAATCCCCGGCCTGGCTCTTCACGACGCACCGCCCGCTGGCCGAGGCGGTGATGAAGCGTGTGCCCGAGCTCATCGCGCAGCTGCCGCCCACCGCGCGCGACGCCGCCGCCTGCGCCTGGCGCGATTACGGCGAAGTGATGCTGTGCGACACGCGGGAGGAAATGGCCGCGCTGTCCGACCGCTACGCCAGCGAACACCTCGAAGTGCACACGCGCGACCTCGACTGGTGGCTGCAGAACCTCACCTGCTACGGCTCGCTTTTCCTCGGCGAAGAGACCACCGTGGCCTACGGCGACAAGGCCAGCGGCCCCAACCACGTGCTGCCCACCAAGGGCGCGGCGCGGTACTCGGGCGGCCTGTCGGTGCACAAGTTCATGAAGACGCTGACCTGGCAGCGCATGACACGCGAAGCCGCACGCGACATCGGCGAAGTCACCGCCCGCATCTCGCGGCTGGAGGGCATGGAAGCCCATGCGCGCACCGCCGACGACCGGCTGGCCAAGTACTACCCGGGCCAGGCTTTCGAGCTGGGCGTGCCGGTGACGGTGTGAGCGCCGAACGATGAAGCTGGCCGCGCTGTTCGACCTGACCGGTCGCCGTGCGCTGGTGACCGGGGGCAACTCCGGCATCGGCGAGGCGATGGCGCGTGCACTCGGCCTGGCTGGCGCGCGCGTGATGCTGGTCGCGCGACGTGAGGGCCAGCTGGCCGCCGCCGCGCAGCGCCTGGCCGACGACGGCATCCACACGCGCTGGCAGCCCGCCGACCTGACCGACGTGGACGCGCTGCGCAGCGCCGCACTGCAGGCCGAGTACGACCTGGGCGGCGTCGACATCCTCGTCAACGCCGCCGGCGTGAATCTGCGGCAACCCTTCGGCGAGGTCACGCCGCAGGCCTGGCAGACGCAGATCGCGCTGCACCTCACCGCGCCGTTTTTCCTGACGCAGGCGCTGGCACCCGGCATGGCCGCGCGCGGCTGGGGCCGCATCATCAACATCGCGTCGCTGCAGAGCGTGCGCGCCTTTCCCAACAGCGCGCCGTACGGCGCCGGCAAGGGCGGCGTGGTGCAGCTCACGCGGGCGATCGCGCAGGCGTGGTCGCCCCAGGGCGTCACCTGCAACGCCATCGGCCCGGGCTTCTTCCCGACGCCGCTGACGGCGGCCGTGTTCGACAACCCCGAGCTCGCCGCGCGCAACGCGGCGCAGACCTGCGCGGGCCGCAACGGCACGCTGCAGGACCTGTACGGCGCCACGGTGTTCCTGGCCAGCGACGCGTCGGCCTACATCACCGGCCAGACCTTGATGGTGGACGGCGGTTTCACCGCAAAGTGAGCGCAGCATGAACGACCCGGGCCTCGACGCCTTCTGGATGCCCTTCACGCCCAACCGGCAGTTCAAGGCGACGCCGCGGCTGGTGGTGTCGGCGAAGGGCCTGAACTACCGCACGGCCGACGGCCGCGAGGTGCTGGACGGCACCTCGGGCCTGTGGTGCGTGGGCGCCGGCCACGGCCACCCGACGATCGCCGAGGCCATGAAGCGGCAGATCGACACGCTGGACTTCGCGTCCAACTTCCAGGTCGGCCACCCGGGCGCGTTTGCACTGGCCGAACGCATTGCCGCGCTCGCCCCACCGGGGCTGGACCGCGTGTTCCTGGTCAACAGCGGCAGCGAGGCCTGCGACACCGCGATGAAGATCGCGCTGGCCCACGGCCGCGCGCGTGGCGAGGCGCAGCGCACGCTGTTCATCGGCCGCGACCGTGGCTTCCACGGCGTGGGCTTCGGCGGCATCAGCGTCGGCGGCATGCTCAACAACCGGCGAGTCTTCGGCAGCGCGATGCTGCGCGCCGACCACTTGCAGGCTACCTGGGACCCGCGCTGGAACGGCACGCCGCAGGGCTTCGTGCGCGGCCAGCCGGCCACGGGCGCGGCGCTGGCCGACGAGCTGGAGACGCGCCTGATCGCGCTGCACGGCGCCGACAACATCGCCGCGGTGATCGTGGAGCCGTTCGCCGGCTCCACCGGTGTGCTGGTGCCGCCGGTGGGCTACCTGCAGCGCCTGCGCGAGATCTGCACGCGGCACGGGCTGCTGCTGATCTTCGACGAGGTCATCACCGGCTTCGGCCGCCTGGGTGCGGTGTTCGCGGCGCAGGCGCTGGGCGTGGTGCCCGACATGATCCTGTTCGCCAAGACCGTGAGCAACGGCGCCGCGCCGCTGGGCGGCGTGGTCGTCAGCCGAAGCGTCCACGACACGCTGATGCACGGCCCGGCGCACTTGTCGGAGCTGATGCACGGCTACACCTGCTCGGGCCACCCGCTGGCCTGCGCCGCGGGGCTGGCGATGCTGGACGTGATCGAGGACGAAGCGCTGCTGGCCCGTGTGCGCGACCTGGCGCCACATTTCGAGAGCGCCGTGCATTCGCTGGCCGACGCGCCGGGCGTCGTCAGCATCCGCAACATCGGGCTGGCCGCGGGCATCGAGCTGGCGCCGGTGCCCGGCGCTGCCGGCCAGCGCGGCGCCGCGGCGCAGGCCGCCGCCTTCGACCACGGCCTGCTCACGCGCGCCCCGGGCGACACGCTGGTGCTGGCACCGCCCTTCATCAGCACGCCGGCCGACATCGAGCGCATGGTCGAGCGGCTGCGCAGCGCCATCGAATCCACCGCAGCTCACGCGACAGGACAGCCCGCATGAAAGCACTCGTCTACACCCAACCCGGCGAGATGCAGCTGCTCGACCGCCCGATGCCCCCGCTCGCCGCCGGCGAGGTGGTGCTGAAGATCGAGGCCGTGGGCATCTGCGGCTCGGACATGCACGCCTGGCACGGCCACGACCCGCGCCGCCAGCCGGGCCTGGTGCTGGGCCACGAGTTCGTGGGCACCATCGCCGAGAGCGCCGCGGCCGGCTTCGACACCGGCACGCGCTGGACCGGCAACCCGCTGATCACCTGCGGGGTCTGCGAGTACTGCGTGCAGGGCCGCAACAACCTGTGCGCACACCGCACCATGGTCGGCATGACACGCCCCGGCGCCTATGCCGAGTACATGAGCATCCCCGCGGCCAGCCTGATCGCGATGCCGCAGGCCATGCCGGCCGCCGCCGCTGCGCTCACCGAGCCGGCGGCCACGGCGTGGCACGCCATCAATCTGTCGATGCGCGCGCTGGTGAGGCCACTGCACGAATGCCGCGTGCTGGTAATCGGCGGCGGCGCCATCGGCATGCTGGCCGCACTGCTGCTGAAGCACCTGGGCGTGCAGCGCCTGACCGTGACCGAGCTGAACCCGCTGCGCCGCCAGACGCTGCAGCAGGTGGTGGGCTGCGAGGCCATCGACCCGCGCGAATCGCCGCTGGCCGAGGCCGGCTTCGACTATGTGATGGACGCCGTGGGCAGCAAGATCACGCGCCAGCAGGCCTTTGCAGCCATCAAGCCGGGTGGCGTGATCATGCACATCGGCCTGCAGGACTGGGCCAGCGAGATCGACATGCGCAAGCTCACGCTGGCCGAGATCACGCTGCTGGGCACCTACACCTACACCACGGCCGACCTGCGCGCCACGGTGGACGCGCTGCACCGCGGCGTGTTCGGCGACCTGGCCTGGGTGGAAGAGCGCACGCTCGCCGCCGGGCCGCAGGCCTTCATCGACCTGGACCAGGGGCGCAGCGCGTCGGCCAAGATCGTGCTGCGGCCCTGATCCAGCCCGCCGCTCAGACCGGGACCGACAGGCCCTTGATCGAGCCGCTCTCGCCCATCGCCACCGGCTTGCCGGCGACGACCGACGCGATCAGGCCGAACACCCGCACCATGCTGCTGTTCGGCGCGTCCCAGTAGTCCACTGCATCGGGCACGAACTTCAGCAAGGCCAGGTTCGGTGAGTCGGGGCCGTCCGGGAACCAGGGCCGCGCCATCGGCGTCCACAGGCGATCGATGTGCGCACGGTCGGTGCTGACTTCACCCTGGCCCGACAGCGACACGTAGGTGCCCTCGTCCGGGTCGGTGAAGCTGAGGTTCATCGCGCGCAGGTACTCGAGCTTGGACGAGCGCGCGTCGGTGAAGAACCAGAACGCACCGTGTTCGTCCATCTCCAGCGTGGCCATCGGTCGGCTGGCCAGCGCGCCGTCGGCCTGCACGGTGGTCAGCATGGCGACCCGGATGTCCTTGACCAGTTCAGCGACGCGGGTGCGGTCTTCTGTGGTCTGGGTGGCTGTCTTCATGGGGGAACCTCGTCGTTCAAGTGGGGACACCGGCCACGGTACGGGGACGAACCTGCTGCAGTCTGTGCGCTGGAAGACACACGCCACCACGGGGCTCGGCGCAGCGCCGCTGCGTTCGGTGACACACAGACTGCCCGGGCGCCGGTCGTTACGGTCGGCTCTCCAAAGTCCTCAGGAGAACCCATGGATACCAACTACATCGATCGCGACCACCTCGGCATGTACGCCACCGACGACTCGGGCCCGGGCCCGCAGCTGATGGGCGCCAACACGCTGCTGGGCAACGACGTCGTCAACCGCGACGGCGAGGACCTGGGCGACATCAAGGAGTTCATGCTCGAGATGGCCACCGGCAAGGTCGCTTACGCGGTGCTCTCCTACGGCGGCGTGCTGGGCCTGGGCGACAAGCTCTTTGCCGTGCCCTTTACGGCGCTGGTGCTGGACACCGTGAACAAGCGGTTCACGCTCGATGTGCCCAAGGACGCGCTGGACAACGCGCCGGGCTTCGACAAGGACCACTGGCCGGCGATGTCCGACCCCGCCTGGGCCAGCGGCGTGCACAAGTTCTACGGCACGCCGTACCGCGAGTGACCCGGTCGGCCCGACCGCCTCGCCCGCCCCGACAACGACTGACAAGGATCTTCATGAACACCTCACTCACCCTCAAGGCCACGCTCGTGGCCGCGTCCTTCCTGCTGCTGCCGATGGCGCAGGCCGCCACCATGAACAAGGCCGACTACAAGGCCGCCAAATCCAGCATCGCTGCGACCTACAAGACTGACAGGGCGAGCTGCGCGTCGCTGGCCGCCAACGCCAAGGACATCTGCATGGAGACGGCCCAAGGCAAGGAGAAGGTCGCCCTGGCCGAGCTGGAGTACGGCTACACCGGCAAGGCCGCGGACCAGAACAAGATCCTCACGGCGCAAGCCCATGCCACCTACGCGGTGGCCAAGGAACGCTGCGACGACCTGGCCGGCAACCCCAAGGACGTGTGCATGAGCGAAGCCAAGGCCGTGCACGTCAAGGCGCTGGCTGACGCCAAGATGGGCAAGACCGTCGCCGAAGCCAGGAAGGACGCCACCGCCGACAAGCGCGACGCGGACTACAAGGTGGCCACCGAGAAGTGCGACGCACTCGCCGGCGACGCCAAGATCGCCTGCATCGCCGGCGCGAAGGCGACCTTCGGCAAGGGCTGACCCGCAGCGGCAGGGCGGTCGCAGGGCTTCCGGCACGTGCCGGGAGATACTGCGGCCCGCCCAACCCTGCCGGTTCTGAATCACGACCTCCTCGATCGGCAGGCTCTGCGGCCAAGCCCCCCGGCTTGGCCGCGCCGCTTTCCGGTGCTGGAGTCCGACCTTGAACCGTTTTCTCGCCCACACCCGTGCCCGCTACCCCATCGTGCAGGCACCGATGGGCTGGATCGCGCGCAGCGCACTCGCCGGTGCCGTGTCGCGCGCCGGCGGGCTGGGCATCATCGAAACCTCGTCCGGCGAAACCGAGAACTGCCAGCGCGAGATCCGGCTGATGGTCGACAGCGGCCTGCCCTTCGGCGTGAACCTGCCGATCCGCTTTCTCAAGGACGACGCGATGCTGCGCTTCGTCTGCGAGGCCGGCATCCGCTTCGTCACCACCTCGGCCGGCAGCCCGGCCAAGTTCATCGCGCCGCTGAAGGCCGCGGGCATCGTGGTCTACCACGCGGTGCCCACGCTCGAGACCGCGCTGAAGTGCGTGGACGCCGGCGTGGACGGCCTGGTGGTCGAGGGCTCCGAGGGCGGCGGCTTCAAGAACCCCGAGGAGGTGAGCACGCTGGTGCTGCTGCAGGCCATCCGCGAACGCGTGGACGTGCCGCTGATCGCCGCCGGCGGCATTGTCGACGGCCGCGGCATGGCCGCCGCCTTTGCGCTGGGCGCCGAGGCGGTGCAGATGGGCACACGCTTCGTGGCCAGTGCCGAGAGCCCCGTGCACACGCACTACAAGCAGGCCATCGTGGACGCCAGCGCCACCGGCACCTGGGTGCTCAACACCAAGGCCTCGCCCTGCATCCGTGCGCTGAAGAGCGAGCGCACGAAAGTGATCCACGAAGCCGGGCTGATGCCGGCGGACAGCTTCGCCGGCATCCAGCAGGTCTACTTCGGGGGCGACATGGAAGCCGCGCCGGCACTGGCCGGGCAGTCGGCAGGACTGATCCACGGCGTGCTGCCGGTGCAGCAGATCATCGAGCAGATGGTGGCCGAGTTCCACGCCATCAGCGCACGCCTGGGCAGCCTGGCAGCGGCGCGCAGCTTCGGCTGACGGCGGCGCGCACCCATGCCCGCCCACGTGCCGTCGCCGCTGGCCCCGTTCAACGGCCAGCCGCCGCCCGCACCCGAGTGGTTCGCGCAGGCGATGGCCGACGAGCCCGAGCGCTTCACGGTGCCGGTGCAGGGCGCGCCCATCGAAGTTCTCGCCTGGGGCCGCGTGGGCGACCCCGGCCTGCTGCTGCTGCACGGCAACAGCGCGCACGCCGACTGGTACAGCTTCATCGCGCCGCTGCTGCGCACCGGGCGCCGCGTGGTGGCGATGAGCTTCTCCGGCATGGGCGGCTCGGGCTGGCGCACCGGCTACAGCGTGGCGCAGTGGGCCGACGAGGCGCTGGCCGTGGCCGAAGCCGCGGGCCTGTTTGCCGCCCCGCAGCCGCCCACCGTGGCCGCGCATTCCTTCGGCGGCTTTCCGCTCGTCAACCTGGCCGCGCGGCATGGCCAGCGGCTGGCGCGTGCGGTGGTGCTGGACACGCCGCTGCGCCCGCCCACCGCGGTGCTGCCGGCCGCCGCGCAACGCCGCCGCCGCGCTGAAAACCTGCGCTCGGCGCGTGTCTACGCCACGCTGGCCGAGCCACTGGTGCGCTTTCGGCTGCTGCCGCCGCAGACCTGCGCGCACCCGTACCTGGCCGACCTGATCGCACGCCGCGGCCTGAAGCAGACCACCGGGCCCGATGGCCGTCCCGGCTGGGTCTGGCGCTTCGACCCCTTCCTGTTCCGCCATTTCGATTTTGGCCAGCCGTGGCGCGACCTGGCCGAAGCCCGCTGCCCGCTGACGCTGGTGCGCGGCGGCCGGTCGCAGCTCATCAGCGGCGAGATGCTGGACGCCGCCGTGGCCATGGCGCCGCCCGGCACGCAGCGGCTGGAACTGCACGACGCCGACCACCACGTGATGCTCGACCAGCCGCTGGCGCTGGCCGAGCTGCTGCACCGCCTGGCGCCGGCCGCCTGAGCCACCGCGCCGTGCGGGGCGCGGACTCAGGGACTTCCCTGCCCACGCCGTCGCCCAGGTGACCCGTGCGCCGGGCCCGCCGTCCTAAGATGCTCCGCGACAGGCTGCCACCCGCGGCCCACCCCGGAGACACCATGACATACACGCCCTCCCGCCAGCTGCTGGCCCTGGCCGCCCTGAGCCTGTGCGTCGCGCTGCCCGCCGCGGCTCAGACCGCGCCCACCGTCAAGATCGGCTTCATCGACGTGCTGTCCGGCCCCTTCGCCAAGACCGGCGAAGGCTCGCTGGCGCAGCTGCGCGAGGTCGTCATCCAGATCAATGCGCAGAAGGGCCCGAAGGACCCGACCTTCGAGGTCGTGCCGATCGACGGCAAGGGCGCGCCGCAGGAGAGCGTGACCGCGCTGAAGGCTGCCACCGACCAGGGCATCCGCTTCATCACGCAGGGCGGGGGCTCGGGCGTGGCCTTTGCGCTCAGCGACGCCATCACCAAGCTGGCCGACCGCGAGCCGGACAAGGCCACCGTGTTCCTGAACTACTCGGCCATGGACCCGGGCCTGACCAACGACCGCTGCAGCTTCTGGCACTTCCGCTTCTACCCGTCCAGCGAGATGAAGATCGAGGCGCTGACCACCTACTTCCAGAAGCGGCCCGACATCAAGAAGGTGTTCCTCTTCAACCAGAACTACACCCACGGCCAGCAGGTCAGCCGCGCCTCGCGCGAGTACCTGGCGCGCAAACGGGCCGACGTGCAGATCGTCGGCGACGACCTGATCCCGCTGGCGCAGGTGCGCGACTTCTCGCCCTACATCGCCAAGATCCGCGCCTCGGGCGCCGACACGGTGATCACCTCCAACTGGGGCAGCGACCTGACGCTGCTGTTCAAGGCGGCCAAGGAGAGCGGCCTCGACATCAACTTCTTCACGATGAACGCCAACAACCCCGGCACGCCCGCGCAGCTGGGCCACTGGGGCGAAAACAAGGTCGGCGTGCTCTGGAACTGGGGCCACAACGCGCCCACGCCCGAGCTGGAAAAGATCTACATCGCCTACAAGAAGAAGACCAACGAGGACTTCATCTTCGCCGCGCACTGGAACACCATGCACATGCTGCAGGCAGCCATGCGCCAGACCGGCTCCACCGACGCCAAGAAGGTGGCCTACGCGCTGGAAGGCATGCGCTACAAGAGCCCCGTGGGCGAGGTGGAGATGCGCAAGACCGACCACCAGTTGCAGGCCCCGCTGTTCCTGGGCATGTGGGCCAAGCAGGGCAGCAAGGGCGTGAAGTACGACGCCGAGAACAGCGGCTACGGCTTCCGCTCGGAGCAGGTGTGGGACAACTACATCAGCGCCCAGCCCACCTCGTGCCAGATGAAGCGGCCGGCCTGAGCAGCACCCCAGGCGCCCCGCCCCGGCGACACCGCCACACCCTCCTTCAGAAGTGATCCCATGAGCAAGAGCCTGAACACCGCCTCGTCCTTCGGACTCAACCCCACCGACGCGCTGAACGACCTGCGCATGTCGGCCAAGGCCATGCCGCTGTACGAACACGTCAAGCGCTTCATCGCAGAAACGGTGGAGCCGATGAGCGTGAAGTTCCAGGCGCTGGGCGAAGGCCGCACCGGGGCCGACCGCTGGCAGTACGCACCGGGGCAGCTGGAGCTGCTCAATGCCGCCAAGGACCAGGCCAAGAAAGAGGGCTTGTGGAACTTCTTCCTGCCCGACGCCGACACCGGCGAAGGCCTGTCCAACCTGGACTACGCCTTCATCGCCGCCGAGCTGGGCAAGAACCCGCTGGCCAGCGAATGCATGAACTGCAGCGCGCCCGACACCGGCAACATGGAGGTGCTGGAACGTGTGGGCACCCCGGCGCAGAAAGAGCGCTGGCTCAAGCCGCTGCTGAACGGCGAGATCCGCTCGGCCTACGCGATGACCGAGGTGCACCACGCGTCCAGTGATGCCAAGAACATCGCCACCACCGCGGTGCTGGACGGCGACGAGTGGGTCATCAACGGCGAGAAACACTACATCAGCGGCGCCGGCAGCCCGCGCTGCAAGATCCTGATCACGATGGTGCGCACCAGCCCCGACGCCGCGCCGCACAAGCAGCAGTCGATGATCCTGGTGCCCAAGGACACGCCGGGTGTCGTGATCGAAGGCGCCATGCACGTCTTCGGCGAAGACCACGCGCCGCACGGCCACATGCACATCAGCTTCAACAACGTGCGCGTGCCCAAGGACCACATGCTGCTGGGCGAAGGCCGCGGCTTCGAGATCTCGCAGCTGCGCCTGGGGCCGGGCCGCATCCACCACTGCATGCGCAGCATCGGCGCGGCCGAGAAGGCGCTGGACCTGATGGTCGAGCGCGGCCTGTCGCGCAAGGCCTTCGGCAAACAACTCGTCTGGCTGGGCGGCAACGTGGAGATCATCTCGCGCGCCCGCATCGAGATCGAGTCCATGCGTCTGATGGTGCTCAAGGCGGCGAAGGCCATGGACGTGCTGGGCAACCGCGAGGCGCGCCTGTGGGTGCACATGGTCAAGGCCATGGTGCCCGAACGCGTGTGCCTGATCATCGACCAGGCAATCCAGATGCACGGCGCGCTGGGTGTGTCACAGAAGACGCCGCTGGCCTACATGTACGCCACGCAGCGCACGCTGCGCCTGGCCGACGGGCCCGACGAGGTGCACCACCTGGTGGTGGGCCGCAACGAGATGCGGCTGCGCGAAGGCGGCGGCAGCGACGCCGACGACGGCGCCGCGGCTGCCAGCTTCCGCAGCTGACGGGGCCGCGCCATGGCCGGGCAGCTGCAGGACAAGGTCGCCGTCATCACCGGCGCCGGCTCGGGCATCGGCCGCGCTGCCGCGCTGCGTTTTGCGGCCGAAGGCGCGCGGCTGGTGCTGGGCGACAAGAGCGCGGCGGTGCACGACACCGCGGCCGCGGTGCAGCAGGCCGGCGGGCAAGCCGTGGCGCTGCAGATGGACGCGGGCGTGGAGGCCGACGTGGCGCAGATGGTGGCCACCGCGCTGGCTCAATACGGCCAGCTGGACGTGGCCTTTGCCAACGCCGGCATCTCGGGCGGGCGCGAGGGCATCTTCGAGCTGACACCCGAGGCCTGGGCCGAGGTGCTGCGCGTCAACCTGATCGGGCCGTGGCTGATGGTCAAGCACGCGGGCCGCGCGATGGTGAACGCGGGCCGCGGGGGCTCGATCATCTGCACCGCGTCGGTGGCCGGCATCCGCTCGGGCGCTGGCGGGCCGGCGTATTCGGCGTCCAAGGCCGGCGTGATCAACCTCGTGATGGTGTCGGCGCAGCAGCTGTGCGAAAGCCACGTGCGCGTCAACGCGCTGTGCCCCGGCCTGACCGAGACCGGCATGACCAAGCCGGTGTTCGACTACGCACGCGACAAGGGCGCGCAGGCCAAGCTCGGCCGCCTGAACCCGCTGCGCCGCGCGGCGCAGCCCCTGGAGCTGGCCAACGTGGCGCTGTTCCTGGCGTCCGATCAATCCAGCTACATCAACGGCCAGGCCATCGCGGTGGACGGCGGCCTGTCCAGCTCGCACCCCGTCACGCGGCAGCTGCCCGGCCAGACGGCGGTGTGAATCCTCTTCCCCCAAGGAACCCTGCATGGACCTGAGCTACTCCGCCGACGAGCGGGCCTTTCGCGACACGGTGCGCGGCTGGCTCGACGCGAACCTGCCCGCCGACATCCGCGACAAGGTCGTGGGCTACCACGGCCTCAGCAAGGACGACTACATCCGCTGGCACAAGATCCTGGCCGCGCAGGGCTGGTCGGTGCCGCACTGGCCCGTGGAATGGGGCGGCACGGGCTGGGACATCACGCAGCGCTACCTCTACGACGAGCAGTTCGGCCTGGCCGGTGCGCCGATGCTGCCGCCCTTCGGGCCGAGCATGTGCGCGTCGGTCCTGCTGCGCTTCGGCACCGAGCCGCAGAAGCAGCGCTTCCTGCCCGGCATCCGCAGCGGCGAGGTGTTCTGGGTGCAGGGCTACAGCGAGCCCGGCGCCGGCTCCGACCTGGCCGCGCTGAAGACGCGGGCCGTGCGTGACGGTGACCACTACCGCGTGACGGGCCAGAAGATCTGGACCACGCTGGGCCACTACGGCGACTGGATCTTCTGCCTCGTGCGCACCGACGCCACGGCCGAGAAGCGGCAGGACGGCATCAGCTTCCTGCTCATCGACATGGCCACGCCCGGCATCACCGTGCGCCCGCTGGTGCTGATGGACGGCGGGCACGAGGTCAACGAGATCTTCTTCGACGACGTGGTCGTGCCGGTGGAAAACCTGGTGCATGAAGAGAACAAGGGCTGGACCGTCGCCAAGTACCTGCTGGGCCACGAGCGCATGGGCTCGGGCAGCGTGGGCGCGTCGCGCCGCGAGCTGGCGACCTTGAAAGCGCTGGCTGCACGCGAGCTGAAAAATGGCCAGCCGCTGCTGGACGACCCGCGCTTCCGCGACCGGCTCACGCGCGTGGAGATCGAGCTCGACGCGCTGGAGCTCACGTCGATGCGCTTCCTCGACAGGATGCGCCGCACCGGCCTGCCGCCCGGCGCCGACGTGTCGATGCTGAAGATCCGCGGCACCGAGGTGCAGCAGGCCATCACCGAACTGATGATGCAGGCCGCCGGCCCGCGCGCCGCGCCCTTCAAGGCGGTGGGCCCGGGCGACATCGACCACTTCACCTCGCGCCTGGCGCCGCGCTACTTCAACTACCGCAAGGCCAGCATCTACGCCGGCTCCAACGAGATCCAGCGCAACATCATCGCCAAGATGACGCTGGGCCTGTGACCCTTTGCGCGACGGAACCCGCATGAACTTCGAACTCTCCGACGAGCAACAGCAACTGGCCGATTCGGTGCGCAAGATGCTGGCCAGCGACTACGGCTTCGAGGCGCGCCAGGCCACCGTGCGCAGCGACACCGGCTTCAGCGACCAGGCCTGGGCCACCTTCGCCGACATGGGCCTGACCGCGCTGGCGCTGCCCGAGGCCGACGGCGGCTTCGGCGGCGGCGCGATGGACCTGATGGCCACGATGCAGGCCTGCAGCGAAGCCCTGGTGGTGGAGCCGCTGCTGGACCACATCGCGCTGGCCGGCCGCCTGGTGGCGCGCACCGGCAGCGCGGCGCAGCGTGCAGCGCTGCTGCCGGGCCTGATCGACGGCACGCGGCGGCTGGCCCTGGCCTACCTGGAGCCCGGCCGCCGGTATGCGGCCGACCCGCAGGCCACCACCGCACGCCGCGACGGCGACGGCTGGGTGCTGGACGGCACCAAGTGCGTGGTCATCGGCGCACCGCACGCACACACGCTGCTGGTGTCGGTCCGCACGCCGGCCGGCGCGAGCCTGTTCGTCGTGGATGCACAGGCCGCGGGCGTGGCGCTCAACCCGAGCCGCACGGCCGACGGCCAGCGTTGCGCCGACATCCGCTTCGCAGGCGTGCGCCTGGGCGCCGACGCACTGCTGGGCGCCGATGGCGGCGCGCAGCCGGCCATCGACGAGGCGCTGGACTTTGCCACCGCGCTGCTGTGCGCCGACACCGTGGGCGCCATGCGCTACGCCCATGAGGCCACGCTGGAGTACACGAAGACGCGCAAGCAGTTCGGCACCGCCATCGCGTCGTTCCAGGTGCTGCAGCACCGCATGGTGGAGATGCTGATCACGCTGGAGCAGGCGCAGTCGATGGCCATCCTGGCGGCGGCCAAGGTCGATGCCGGCGGCCCTGCGGCCGAGCGGGCCCGCGCCGTGTCGGGTGCGATGGTCAAGATCGCCGACGCGGCGCGGCTCATCAGCCAGGAGTCGGTGCAGCTGCACGGCGGCATGGGCATGACCGAGGAGCTCAAGATCTCGCACACCTTCCGCCGCCTGACGCTGGCCACGCAGCGCTTCGGCGACGCCGATCACCACCTGGAGCGCTATGCCGCCCTCGGCTGAGGTGACCGTGGCGCCCGAGGGCCTGCGCAGCATCGACGCCGTCAGCGCGCTGCTGCACGGCGCCGGCTACATCGCCACACGCCAGATCGCCACCGCGGTGTACCTGGCCCACCACCTGCGCAAGCCGGTGCTGATCGAAGGCCCCGCCGGCGTGGGCAAGACCGAACTGGCCGTGTGCCTGGCCAGTGCGCTGGGCCACCCGCTGCTGCGGCTGCAGTGTTACGAGGGCCTGGACGACAGCAAGGCGTTGTACGAATGGCAGTACGGCAAGCAGCTGCTCTACACGCAGATCCTGAAAGAGAAGATCGGCCTACTGGTGGACGACGCCGACACGCTGGCGGGCGCCATGCACAAGCTGGCCGGCTTCCAGGACCTGTTCTTCTCACGCCAGTTCCTGCAGCCGCGGCCGCTGCTGCAGGCCATGGAGCAGAGCGGCGGCAGCGTGCTGCTGATCGACGAGATCGACAAGTCCGAAGAAGCCTTCGAGGCGCTGCTGCTGGAGGTGCTGGCCGACTACCAGGTGACGATCCCCGAGATCGGCACCGTGCGCGCCCAGGTGCCGCCGCTGGTGATCCTCACCAGCAACAACACGCGCGAGCTGGGGGATGCGCTGAAGCGCCGCTGCCTGCACCTGCACATCGGTTTTCCTGATGCCACGCTGGAGCGGCAGGTGCTGCGCGCCCGCGTGCCGGGGCTGCAGGACGCGCTGCTGGCGCAGCTGGTGGCGTTTGTGCAGAGCCTGCGCGCGCAGAACATCCGCAAGCCGCCGTCGATCGCCGAATCGGTGGACTGGGCGCGCACGCTGCTGCTGCTGCACGCGAACGCGCTGGACGACGCGATGGTGCGCGACACGATCAACGTGCTGCTCAAGCGCGAGACCGACATCCGCGAGATCGCGCCGCGGCTGGCTGCGCTGACACAAGCCGCGCGGGCCACGCCGGCTGCGCCCGACCCGGCACCGGCCGCCGCCGACTGAACCCGCCATGGAACGCGCGCTGGCCGGTTATGTGCGAGCGCTGCGCGCCGCGGGCGCCGAGGCCTCCACCGCCGAGGCCATCGACGCAGCGCGTGCGGTGGCGCTGCTGGGTTACGCCAGCCGCGCCGACCTGAAGGCCGCACTGGGCGTGGCGCTGGCCAAGTCCGAGGCCGACAAGCAGATCCACGAGCGCGTGTTCGAGCTGTACTTCAGCCGGCCCGACAGCCACGCGCCGCTCGACCGGCAACTCGCCCTGGCCCGCGCCGCACAGGCCGCCGGGGTGGACGAGATCCAGCTCTTCACGCAAGCCCCGCAGCTCGCGCGGCGCGTGATGGAGCAGATGGACATCGCCCCGCTCGAAGCGGAGCTGCTGGCCTTGCTGGACGAGCCCTCGCCCGCCGCGCAGGCGCAGGCCCGCACGCTGCAGGCCACGCGCGATGCGCTGCGGCAGGAAGCCCGCGCGCTGGTGGACCAGCGCTTCGAGCTCTTCGGCCGCCCCGCAACAGAAACCTTCATGACCGACGTGGCCGTGCACCGCCCGCTGGGCCGCATGGCGCCCGAGGACATGGACCGCATGAAGACGGCCGTGGCCCGCATGGCCCGCCAGCTGGCCGCGCGCCACGCCCGCCGCCAGCGGCTGCAGCGGCGCGGCGCGCTCGACATGCGCCGCACCCTGCGCGCCAACGCCGGCCACGACGGCGTGCCCTTCACGCTGGCGCACAAGCACACGCGGCACGAGCGCCCCCGCATCGTGGCGGTGTGCGACGTGTCGGGCTCGATGGCGGCGCAGTCGCGCTTTCTGCTGCTGTTTCTGTATGCGCTGCACGGCGTGGTGGGCTCGCTGCGCAGCTTTGCGTTTTCCAGCGCGCTGCAGGACGTGAGCGGGCCGCTGGAGACGCTGCCCTTCGACGACGCGATGGCGCAGATCCTGAAACAGCTCGGCAGCGGCAGCACCGACTACGGCCAGGCCTGGGCCGACCTGCACGCGCAGCACGGCGAACCCATCGACCGCCACACCACGCTGCTGGTGCTGGGCGACGGCCGCAGCAACGGCACGCCGCCGCGGCTGGACCTGTTTGCCGCGCTGGCCGACCGCGCGCGCCGCGTGCTGTGGCTGTGCCCCGAGCCGCCAGGCCGCTGGGGCAGCGGCGACAGCACCATCCCGCTCTACCGCCCGTACTGCACCGCCCTGACCCACTGCGCCAGCGCCGCCGACCTCGAACGCGCGCTGGACGAACTGCTGGCCGCCCCGCACTGACCCCACCGAAGGACACCCGATGACCGAAGCCACCACCCGCGACACCGGCACCCCCGACCTGCTGGCCCGCCTGGACGCCGGCGTGCTGACGCTCACGCTGAACCGCCCGGACGCGCGCAACGCGATGTCACGCGCGATGAACGTGGCACTCGCCCAGCAGTTGGCTGCGGCCGAGACCGACCCCGCGGTGAAGTGCATCGTGCTGACCGGCGCCGGCCAAGGCTTCTGCGCCGGCGGCGACGTCAAGGGCATGGCGGCGCGCGGCGACGGCACCATCGGCGGCATGACGCTGGACGAGGCCATCCACTTCCAACGCGTGAACCAGCGCGCCACGGCTGGCAAGCTCTTCAAGATGCCCAAACCGACGCTGGCCGCGCTGCCCGGGCCGGCGGCCGGTGCCGGCCTGTCGCTGGCGCTGGCCTGCGACCTGCGCCTGATGGCCAGCACCGCCTTCATGACCACCGCCTTTGCGCGCGTGGGCTTCTCGGGCGACTACGGCGGCACCTACTTCCTGACGCAGCTGGTGGGCTCGGCCAAGGCACGTGAGCTGTACTTCCTGTCGGAGCGCATCGGCGCCGACGAGGCGTTGCGCCTCGGCCTGGCCAACTGGATCTGCGCGCCCGATGAACTGGCCGCCCGCGCGCAGGCCATCGCGCTGCGCCTGGCGCAGGGGCCGACCGTCGCCTACCGCTACATGAAGGAGAACCTCAACCGCGCGATGGCCGGCGACGTGGACGACTGCCTGGACCTGGAGGTCACGCACCACGTGCACTGCGGCCTGACCGAAGACCACCGCGAAGCCGCCAAGGCCTTTGTCGACAAGCGCGAGCCGCGCTTCACGGGACGTTGAGCAGCACGCCATGACTGCGCTCACCTCCGCCGTCGCGCCTGCGATCACCCGTGCCCAGGCCATCGCCGAAGTCACCGCCCCCGGCCAGCCGCACGAACTGGCCGACGCAGTGATCCGCGGCCGCGCACTGCGCGTCTTCAAGAACGCGCCGACCTCGCTGCGGGCGCTGTTCGAGGACACCGCCACCGACCTGCCCTTCCTGGCCTACGGCGACGAGCGCTGGACCTTTGCGCAGGCCCACGCCGCGGCGGCGCGCATCGCGCAGGTGCTGGTGCAGCATGCCGCCGTGAAGCCCGGCGACCGCGTGGCCATCGCGCTGCGCAACTACCCCGAGTGGGTGCTGGCCTTCACCGCCATCACCTCCATCGGCGCCGTGGCGGTGGCGATCAACGCGCACTGGCAGGCCGAGGAACTGGGCTACGGCCTGGCCGATTGCGGCGCCACCGCGGTGATCGCCGATCAGGAACGGCTGGACCGCCTGGCCGAGCGCGAGCCCATCCCCGGCCTGCACGTGCTGGCCGTGCGCGCCGAGCGCCTGGTGGCCGGCGCTCGCTCGCTGCAGACCTTGATGGACGCGGTGGGCGACGTGCCGATGCCGCCGGCCACCATCGCGCCCGACGACCTGGCCATCATGCTCTACACCTCGGGCTCCACCGGCCGGCCCAAGGGCGTGCCCTCCACGCAGCGCCAGGTGCTGTCGGCGCTGCTGTCCTGGGAGGCCGACCGCCTGGTCGGCGCCCGGCTCGCCGGCATCGACCTCACCGCGCCAGCGCCGCAGGAAGGCACCTTGCTGGCCGTGCCGCTGTTCCACGTCACCGGCCTGCACGCGTCCTGCCTCGTCAGCTACCGGCTGCAGCGCCGCCTGGTGTGCATGTACCGCTGGGACGCCGAGGCTGCGGCCGTGTTGATTGCGCGAGAGCGGCTCACCTCGATGGTGGCGCCGGCCGCGCTGAGCGGCGACCTCGTGCGCGTGGCCGAGGCCGGCGGGCACGACCTGAGCAGCCTGCTGATGGTGGGCGGCGGCGGCGCGCCGCGCGCGCCCGAGCAGGTGCGCCGCATCAAGGCCAGCATGCCCAGCGCGATGCCCGGCACCGGCTGGGGCATGACCGAGACCAACGCCATCGGCGCCGGCATCGGCGGCGACGACTACCTGCAGCGCCCGGCCAGTTCGGGCCGCTGCTCGCTGGTATTGCAGCTGCGCGTGGTGGACGAACACGGCCGCACGCTGCCCGCCGGCCAGCGCGGCGAGCTGCTGGTGCGCGGCACCTCGGTCTTCAACGGCTACTGGAAGCTGCCGCAGGCCGACGCCGCGTCCTTCGTCGATGGCGACTGGTTCCGCACCGGCGACGTGGCGACCATCGACGACGACGGCTTCGTCTTCATCGTCGACCGCATCAAGGACCTGATCATCCGCGGCGGCGAGAACATCGGCTGCGGCCAGGTCGAGGCCGCGCTGCTGATGCACCCGCAGGTGTTCGAGGCCTCGGTCTTCGCGGTGCCCGACGAGCGCCTGGGCGAGGAGGTGGGCGCCGTGGTCTATGGCGACGCGGCGCTGGACCTGGACGCGTTGCGCGACTTCCTGGCGCAGCACCTGGCGCGCTTCGAGCTGCCGCGCTACCTGGTGCGCTCGGCCGCGCCGCTGGCGCGCACGCCGTCGGGCAAGATCCTCAAGCGCGAGATCCGTGCCGCGGCGCTGGCGCAGCTCGGAGAGGCTCCGGCGCCGGGCTGAGCGGTCCGGCGCGCCGCACTCAGAGCGTGCGCCGCAGCGCCTCGAAGAACAGCTCCGCCTGCAGCCGCTCGCCCATCGCCTGCCGGCTCACCACCGCGGCCATCTGCTGGTCCACCGGCAGCAGCGGTCGGCCGGTCGACGCGGCCAGCACCTGCACCAGGCAGGCCCGCTCCAGGTAGTAGAGATCGTCGTAGGTGTAGTCGATGCGGTCGCCGCACACCACCACGCCATGGTTGCCCAGGAAGGCGATGTCGGCGCCCTGCATCGCGGTCGCGATGCGCTCGCCCTCGGACGTGTCCAGCGCCAGGCCGTTGTAGTGCGCATCCACCGCCACGCGGCCGTGGAAGCGCATCGCGTTCTGCGACAGCGCGGTGTCCAGCCCGCGGTCGGCGGTGAGCGTCAGCGCCGTGGCGTACGGCATGTGCGTGTGCATCACCACGGCCTTGCCGCACAGGCGGTGGATGGCGGCGTGGATGAACATCGCGGTCGACTCCACCTCGTGCCGGCCGGCGCGCTTGCGGCCCTGCACGTCGATCATCACGATGTCGTCGGCGCTCACCTCGCGCCACAGCAGGCCGCGCGGGTTGAGCAGAAAGCGGCCCGAACCGTCGGGCAGCTCCACGCTGAAGTGGTTGCAGACTCCTTCGGACAAGCCGTGGTGCGCCGCGGCGCGCAGCGCCAGCGCCAGGTCGGCGCGCAGTTGCTGCACGGCAGCGGATTCGAAGTCGTGCAGGTCGGATGCGGAAGCGGTCATCGCGTGGAGCTCCTGGGTCATCGGCCGGGTCGAAGGCGTGGCGTGAGGCGCCGGTGTCAGGCCGTGGCGGCCCTGCTCGCCGGCGCGGCCTCCTTCACTCCGCGTAGCCCGGGTTTTCGCGATCCAGCTTGCGCAGCAGCGCCGGCCACGCCAGGTTGGCGCCCTGGCCCGCGGTGGCGGTCTTGCCGACGTTGGCGTTGGCGGCGATGGGGCCGGGGCCGATGAGGTTGAGCTCGCCGCCGCCCTGCGCGTCGATCTGGATGCGGCAGGTGGCCTCGAAGAAGTACATGTTCAGGAACGCATCGGGGATGGTGCGGCCCACGGTCAGCAGGCCGTGGTTGCGCAGCATCAGGAAGCGGGCGTGGCCCAGGCTGGCCTGCAGGCGCGGCTTCTCGTCGGCGTGCAGTGCGATGCCCTCGTAGTCGTGATAGGCCAGCGAGTTGAGGATCAGCGTCGACTGCTGGCTCAGCGGCAGCACGCCGGCCTTCTGCGCGCTGACGGCCACGCCGGCGCGGCTGTGCGTGTGCAGCACGCAGCCCGCGTCTTCGCGGATCTCGTGGATGCAGCTGTGGATCGTGAAACCCGCCGGGTTGACCGGGAACGGCGACTCGCGCAGCTTGTTGCACTGCAGGTCGATCAGCACCAGGCTGGAGGCCGTGATCTCGTCGAACATCAGCCCGTAGGGGTTGATCAGGAAATGGTGCTCCGGCCCCGGCAGGCGGGCCGAGATGTGCGTGAACACCAGGTCGCTCCAGCCGTAGGCCGCCACCAGGCGGTAGGCCGCGGCGAGGTCGACACGCAGTTGCCACTCTTCGGCGCTGACCACTTCCTTCAGGGACGGAATCTTCATGTTGACCTCGGCATGTGTGGGGCTGGGAGGCGAAGAATACAGACCCGACACCCGCCCCGCTATGCCGGACGCGACAGCAGGTTCACGTAGTCGTGCTGGCCCGTCACCACCGTGCTCACGCGCCACTCCACCGGCTGCCCGCCCAGCGCGATGGCCACGCGCCGCACCTGCAGCACCGGCTGGCCCGGCGGCACGCCCAGCACCCGCGCCGCGGCACGGTCGGCACCCACGGCGCGCAGGCGTTCGTGGGCGCGCACGACGGTGATGCCGCACTCGATCTGGTACAGGTGGTAGATGGTGCTGGGGCGCTCGCGCCAGCGCTTTTCGGTCAGGCCGCGGAAGAGTGCGGCCGGGATCACCAGCCGGTCGTGCACCACCGGGCGGCCCTGCAGGCGCAGGCGGTTCTCGATCTGCAGCGCGGGCTCGCCGGGCTTCAGGTTCAGCGCCGCCGCGGCGTCGTCGTCCAGCCGCGTTCGCTCGAAGGACACCAGCTCCACCTCGGGCGCCTCGCGCAGGCCGTCGCTGCGCTCGACGTGGAAGAACTGGAACAGGAAGCGGTCGCTCGTGTGCGTGGCGACGAAGGTGCCGCGGCCCTGGCGGCGCACCAGGATGTGCTCGGCCACCAGGTCATCCACCGCGCGGCGCAACGTGCCCACCGAGACGCCGAATTCCGCCGCCAGTTCGGTTTCGCTGGGCAGCGCGTCGCCGGGGGCGATGGCGCCGGATTCGATGCTCTTCAGCAGCGCGCGCTTGACGGCGCGGTACAGCGGCATGCCGGCCGCATCGGGCGCGATGGTGTCCATCACGGACCGGGTGCGGGCGCTGGACGGGGTGCGCGGCGTGGCGGCTGGCATGCGTGCATTACAACGTCACATTCACATTCATACAAGTCATCTATATGACCTGTTTGACGCTGCAGAGTCAGCCCTCGATACTGCGCTCCCCGGCGGCCGCCCTGCCCGCCGAACAGGACGAACAGGAGCTAGCGAATGATTCATTTCGTATTGCACGACGCGCACGACAGCGTGGCCGTGGTGGTGGTGGAAGGCGTGAAGGCCGGCATGGCCCTCAATGGCTGGATCATGGACGAGGACAAGATGATCGTCGTCGATGCGCGCCAGGACATCCCCATCGGCCACAAGGTGGCACTGAAGGACATGACCGTGGGCGACACCGTCGTCAAGTACGGCATCGACATGGGCAAGGTCGTCGCGCCCATCAAGGCCGGCGAGCACGCGCACGTCCACAACATCAAGACCAAGCGCTGGTGAACGGGTCCACCCCCCGGAGCGGCTGACGCCGCTCCCCCCTCAAGGGGGGCGCCCCCAGCGGCCTGGCGAAGCCGGATCCGCGGCGGCCGCTTGATGCGCGACAGCGCGGCGGTCACCCGACTTCATCCCCATTCGGAGCATTCCATGAGCGTCATTTCCAAAGACACCACCTTCCTCGGCTACCGCCGCGAAAACGGCCGCGTGGGCGTGCGCAACCACGTCATCATCCTGCCGCTGGACGACCTGTCCAACGCCGCGGCCGAGGCCGTCGCCCACAACATCAAGGGCGCGATGGCCATCCCGCACCCCTACGGCCGCCTGCAGTTCGGCGCCGACCTGGACCTGCACTTCCGCACGCTGATCGGCGCCGGCTGCAACGCCAACGTGGCGGCGGTGGTCGTCATCGGCATCGAGGACGGCTGGACCAAGAAGGTCGTGGACGGCATCGCCACCACCGGCAAGCCGGTGGTCGGCTTCGGCATCGAGGGCCACGGCGACCACACCACCATCATGAAGGCCAGCAAGGCCGCGCGTGAATTCGTGCAGTGGGCCAGTGAGAAGCAGCGCGAGGTCTGCCCGATCCACGAGCTGTGGGTCAGCACCAAGTGCGGCGAGAGCGACACCACCAGCGGCTGCGGCGCCAACCCCACCGTGGGCGACGCGTTCGACAAGCTGCACGCGCTGGGCAGCACGCTGTGCTTCGGCGAGACCACCGAGCTGACGGGCGGCGAGCAGATCGTGGCCGCGCGCTGCGCGACCGACGCGGTGCGCGAGCAGTTCATGTTCATGTTCAACCGCTACCAGGACGTGATCAACCGCCACAAGACCAGCGACCTGTCGGACAGCCAGCCGACCAAGGGCAACATCGCCGGCGGCCTGACCACCATCGAGGAAAAGGCGCTCGGCAACATCCAGAAGATCGGCAAGAAGTGTACGGTCGACGGTGTCATCGACAAGGCCGAGATGCCCACCCACCCGGGCCTGTGGTTCATGGACTCGTCCAGCGCCGCGGCAGAGATGGTCACGCTGTGCGCGGCCAGCGGCTACGTGGTGCACTTCTTCCCCACGGGCCAGGGCAACGTGATCGGCAACCCGATCCTGCCGGTCATCAAGATCTGCGCCAACCCGCGCACCGTGCGGCTGATGGGCGAGCACATCGACGTCGACAGCTCGGGCCTGCTGCAGCGCGAGATCACGCTGGACCAGGCCGGCGACAAGCTGCTCGAGAACATGCTGCGCACCGCCAACGGCCGCCTCACCGCCGCCGAGGCGCTGGGCCACCGCGAGTTCGTGATGACGCGGCTGTACGAAAGCGCCTGAGCCATGGCGCGCATCGTCGTCACCGAGTTCATGGACGAACGCGCCGTGGCGCAGCTGCAGGCTGCGCACGACGTGCTGTACGACCCCAAGCTCGTGGACGACGCGCCGCGGCTGCTGCAGCAGGCCGCCGCGGCCGATGCGATCGTGGTGCGCAACCGCACGCAGGTGCGCGGTGAGCTGCTCGCGGCGCTGAAGCGCTGCAGGGTGGTGGGCCGCCTCGGCGTGGGCCTGGACAACATCGACGTGCCGGGCTGCGAGCAGCGTGGCATGGCGGTGATCCCGGCCACCGGCGCCAACGCGCTGAGCGTGGCCGAGTACGTGGTGGCCACCGCGATGGTGCTGCTGCGCGGCGCCTACCTGTCCACGGCCGCGGTGGCCGACGGGCAGTGGCCGCGCAACGCGCTGTCCAGCGGCCGCGAGATCGGCGGCAAGACGCTGGGGCTGATCGGCTTCGGCTCGATCGGCCAGCTCACGGCGCGGCTGGGCCGGGCCTTGGGCATGCACGTGATCGCCTTCGACGCGATGATGGACGCCGACCACCCCGCCTTCGCCGACAGCAACGTGCGCTGCGCGGGGCTGGATGAAGTGGTCGGCATGAGCGACGTTATCAGCCTGCACGTGCCGCTGGTGGACGGCACGCGCGGGCTGTTCAATGCAGCACGCATCGCGGCCATGAAGCCGGGCGCGGTGCTCATCAACACCGCGCGCGGCGGCATCGTCGACGAGGTGGCCCTGGCTGCGGCGCTGAAGGCCGGCCACCTGGGCGGCGCGGCGATCGACGTGTTCCAGACCGAGCCGATGCCGGTGGCCGCGCACTTCCAGGGCTGCCCCAACCTCGTCCTCACGCCGCACATCGCGGGCGTGTCGGCCGAGTCGAACGAGCGCGTGAGCTTCCTCATCGCGCAGAAGGTGCTGGAGGCCCTGGCATGAAGCTGCCGATGGCCGAAGCCCGCGCGCTGGTGGCGCAGGCGCTGCAGAAGGCCGGCGCCAACGCCGCCATGGCCGAGAGCACCGCGCGCGCCCTGGTGATGGCCGAGGCGCAAGGCCAGGCCGGCCACGGCCTGAGCCGCGTGGCGCAGTACGGCACGCACCTGAAGAACGGCCGCGCCAACGGTGCGGCGCTGCCGCAGGTGCTGCGCCGCAAGGGCGCAGCGCTGGTGGTGGACGCGCAGGAAGGCCTGGCCTTTCCGGCCTGCGACCTGGCCATCCGTGAGGCGCTGGCCGCGGCGCGCGAGCACGGCGTGGCCTTCGTCGGCGTGGTGCGCAGCCACCACTGCGGTGTGGTGGTGGACCACCTGCGTGCGGTGGCCGAAGCCGGCCTGGTGGGCATCGGCTTCGCCAACTCACCCGCGGCCATGCCTGCGGCCGGCGGCAAGCACCCGATCTTCGGCACCAACCCGGTGGCGGCGGTCTTCCCCCGGCGCGGCACCACGCCGCTGATGATCGACCTGAGCCTGAGCGAAGTGGCCCGCGGCAAGCTGATGGTGGCCGCCAAGGAAGGCCGCGCCATCCCCGTCGGCTGGGCCGTGGACGCGCAGGGCCAGCCCACCACCGACCCCAAGGCCGGCCTGGCGGGCTCGATGCTGCCGGTGGGCGCGGCCACGTCACCGAAGGGCGCGATGCTGGCGCTGGTGGTGGAGCTGCTGGTGACGGCGGTGATCGGCGCGCAGTTCGGCTTCGAGGCCTCGAGCTTCTTCGTCGACGAGGGCAACCGGCCCGGCATCGGGCAGGCCTTCATCGTCATCGACCCGGGCGCGCTGGCCGGGCGCGAGCACTTCCTGGACCGCGTGGAGGTGCTGGTGGCCGAGATGCTGAAGGACGAGGGTGTGCGCCTGCCCGGCGCACGTCGCGAAGCGCTGCTGCAGAAGGCCCTGACCGACGGCATCGAGGTGCCCGACGCGCTGCTGGCCGCCTGGCGCGCCGCCTGACAGCAGCCCGCGGCGCGGCCTGAAGCCGCCCGCCGCTACGACGCGTCGTCGTTCGCCGCGGCGCCGCCGATGCGGTGCACGCTGGCCGATGCCAGGCCGGCCGCACCCACGGTGGCCACCGAGCCGGCCTGGGCGCTGGCGCGCTTGAGCAGCGATTCGGCGTCCTTGCCGTGCTCCGGGTAGATGGCCAGACCCACGGTCGCCGCCACCGCACACGGCTGGCCCGCCACCAGCAGCGGCTGCTGCAGCGAGCGCACCAGCTTGGCAGCCACCCGTTCGCCGTCGCCCTTGGCCTCCAGCCGCCCCAGCAGCACGCCGAAGGCGTCGGGGCCGATGGCGGCCACCACGTCGCTGGCGCGCAGGCCGCCGCGCAGGCGCACCGCCACCTTGCGGCGCAGCACGTTGCCGGCCTCGGACCCGAGCTTGGCCGCGGCCTGCTCGAAGCCGCTGACACGCAGCACCAGCAGCACCATCGGCGCGGGCTCGCGCTCGCGCAGCGCCAGCAGCTGCGTCATGTGCTCCACCAGTTGCGCCTGGTGCGGCAGGCCGGTGGCCAGGTCGGTGGCGTAGGCGGTGCGGGCGGCGCGCTCGAGCCGCTTGCGCTCGACCGCGTGGCGGACGGTGCGCGCCAGCTCGGCGGCGCTGCCCGGCGCCACGATGGCCTCCACGCCGCGGCGCAGCAGCGCGGTCTCGGCCTCGGCATCGGGCTGCGTCGCGAGCACGATGACGGCGGCGTCGAACGCGGCCTGCACCAGCGCCTCGTCGCCGGCCAGCGCCTGCAGCGCGGTGGCATCGGCGGCGCTCACGAGCACGGCATCTTGGTCGCGCGAGGCCTGCAGGTCGGCGCTCTCGGCCACCTGCAGGCCACTGGCCATCAGCGCGGGCGCCAGCGAGGCGTCGCACGCCACCAGAAGCACGGAGAAGGGCGATTCAGACATCGCCACATGATGCCGCATCGGCGGCGGCGCGATGCTGCAAGGCGTATCCACCGGCGGGCGCGGCGCGGGGGCTGGCAGGCCCATGCCGTGCGCGGGCGGCGGGCGCATGACAAAGGGCCCCGTGCGGGGTGCGAATGAAAAAGGGCCCCGTGCGGGGTGCGCATGAAAAAGGGCCCCGTCGGGGCCCTTGGTCGGTCGGTAATCTGGAGCGGGTGAAGGGAACAGTTCCAATCATCCAACCCGTTGATTGATAACGGATTTATCCCGTTCGCTCCTCGGGATATGGCCGCTTAGTGT
>LNFM01003113.1_pt1 | contig 48225 bp, 43 predicted proteins | sample 596031 | NCBI WGS metagenome assembly LNFM01 (sample SAMN04254537, study PRJNA301005) | activated carbon metagenome | isolation source: dual media filters at the Ann Arbor, Michigan drinking water treatment plant | place: USA: Ann Arbor
GCCGGATGGCCGTGGAACAGGTGGCCAGATGGCCCTGGAATGCCTGGCCAGATGAGAGCGGACTGGGTGGCCGGATGGCGTGGAATCCGCAGCCATCACCTTCCTAGCTCGATCAGGCGGTTTTTATTGTTTGCCATTCCTGGCTGACCAGCCCACAGGCGTTGCGCCGTAAGTTGAAAATGGCTTGTGGTAATTATGTGCGTGCAGAAAAAAACCGGCCTAAGCCGGTTTTTTTGTGTGCAGTGGGATCAGTTGTCTTCTGCGGCCATCTCGGCGTCGTGAGCGATCAATGCTACCAAGGCATTTTGCTGGCGGCGCGACAATTGGCGGAAGCGTTGCAGCAATTCGCGTTCATGCAGTGACAACTCAGGGCTGTCCAGGCGCATGTTCAGCTCATCACCCAGAGCGCTTTCCTGGAGCATGCTTTGCTCCAGGCGAGCAATGATCTCCGAGTTCATGCTGCGGTGATGGTTGCGGGCGACATCGGCGATACGTTCACGCATGCCATCAGGCAGGCGAACGACAAACTTGTCAGCGGTACGGCTGGAATAGAGTGCTGGTTTCATAGGGCGCGTACAGTAAACCGGTTAGTTCAAGAAAGCGATACTGGCAAAGAGCTATAGGATTGTCACCGGTTTGACCATCTTTAGCACTAACCGTTCAGCCAGAAAGCTACCTGTGTCTCATGTGACTTAATGGTCACTAGGTCGTTAATTTGACGCCATTTACATGACAGAGCTTGCGTCGGATAAAGGCTTTTTGCCAGCACCGGTTGTCAGAAATGTGCATTGCTGATCAAAACGTCAGTTATTGCCTGCTCCTGTAGAAAAAGCTTCAAGCAATGGTCACGCAAGTGTCACGCACCATTAATCGTGCTGACACAGGACTTGCCTACCTTGGTCTACACCAGAAGGCGGCGTTACGCCGTGGTGTAACCGCTAATAAAGGAGGCATTCCATGAGCGCAGTGATCCGGGTTGAGAACCTGAACAAAACGTTCGGCCGCAAACAGGCGCTGTTTGATTTAGCGTTGTCTGTCGAGCCCGGTGAAATGGTGGCGCTGATCGGGGCTTCCGGCTCTGGTAAGTCTACTTTGCTGCGTCACGTGGCTGGACTGGCCTGTTGTGACCGCAATGCTGGCGGTAACGTTCAGGTGCTGGGTCGCCAGGTGCAGGCCGACGGCAAACTCAACGGTGAGGTGCGCCGTTTACGTGCCGACATTGGCTACATCTTTCAGCAGTTCAACCTGGTCGGCCGCCTGAGCGTATTGCAGAACGTGCTGCTCGGTTGCCTGGGCCGCATGCCGCGCTGGCGCGGCAGCCTGGGTTTGTTCAATGCCGAAGAAAAGCAGCGTGCCTTGCACGCACTGGCCCGTGTCGGCCTGGCTGATCTGGCCTTGCAGCGCGCCTCAACCTTGTCTGGCGGTCAGCAGCAGCGTGTGGCGATTGCCCGCGCCCTGTGTCAGCGCGCCAAAGTGATTTTGGCCGATGAGCCGATTGCCTCGCTCGACCCTGAGTCCGCACGCAAGGTCATGCAGATTCTTGCCGACATCAACCGCGAAGACGGCACCACGGTGGTGGTCACCCTGCATCAGGTTGACTACGCCATGCGCTATTGCCGACGCGCCGTGGCCTTGAAGGCGGGCCGTATTCATTACGACGGCGCGGCTGCCGAACTGCATACCAACTTCCTTAACGATCTGTACGGTGCCGAGCTCCTAACCGAGCCGCAAACCGAAGAGAAGCCGCGCCGTGCGCGCAAGGCAAAAGTTCCGCTGGCTCTGGCCAAGGCCTGAGTTGCTACCTGTTTTGCCAACCCCTATCTGTCCATCTGCACTAGGAGTGCTTTGCATGTTCAAACGTATCAGTCGCATTCTCGCCGCGTCCACGCTGCTGGCTGGCTCTGTTCTGGGTGCTGCCCAGGCTGCTGAGCAAGAAATCAACTTCGGCATCATCTCCACCGAATCCTCACAAAATCTCAAAGCCATGTGGGACCCCTTCTTGGCTGACATGGGCAAGCTGACTGGCACCAAGATCAATGCATTCTTCGCACCTGACTATGCCGGCATCATCCAGGGCATGCGTTTCGACAAGGTTGATGTGGCCTGGTACGGCAACAAGGCCGCGATGGAAGCCGTTGATCGCGCTGGCGGTGAAGTGTTCGCCCAGACCGTCGCAGCCGATGGTTCGCAGGGTTATTACAGCTTGATGGTGGCGCACAAAGACAGCCCGATCACGTCGATCGAAGACATGCTGAAAAACGCCAAGACCCTGACCTTCGCCAACGGCGACCCAAACTCCACCTCGGGTTTCCTGGTGCCGGGCTACTACGTGTTCGCTCAGAACAACGTTGATGCCAACAAAATCTTCAAGCGCTCGCTCAACGGTAGCCATGAAGTCAACGCGCTGTCGGTGGCCAATAAGCAAGTGGACATCGGCACCTTCAACAGCGAAGGCATGCAGCGTCTTGAAGTGACTGCGCCAGACAAAGCCGCCCAGCTGAAAGTGATCTGGACCTCTCCGCTGATCCCGTCTGACCCAATGGTATGGCGCAAGAACCTGGACGACGCGACCAAAGCCAAGCTGCGTGATTTCTTCATGACCTACGGCGACAAGCCGGCGGAGAAAGACGTGCTGGCCGGTTTGCAGTGGGCCAAGTTCAAGGCATCGACTGATGACCAACTGCTGCCGATTCGCCAGCTGGAACTGTTCAAGCTGCGCAGCGAAGTCGCTAACAACGACAAGCTCAAAGCCGACGACAAAGCCGCCAAGCTCAAAGAGTTGGATGCCGAGTTGGCCAAGCTGGAAAAGCGCATGGCTGAAATCGCCAAGCAAAGCCCTGCCAGCGCTGGTTAATCGCAGTTCTCGACCCGCCGGCCTCGGCGGGTCGTTTTCTTCTGCCGCTTGAATCGAGATGTTGTTATGACCACTTTGACCACCGCCCCCGTGCCTGACCTGACCGCCAAACGTTCGTGGTTGCAGTTGATTGGCTGGGGGCTGTTCTTCGTTGTGTTGGCTTGGTCCTGGGAAGGCGCGGAAATGAATCCGCTGGCCCTGGTGCGTGACTCTAGCAACATGGCGACCTTTGCCGCGGACTTCTTTCCGCCCGATTTCAGTAACTGGGAGCTGTATCTCAAAGAGATGATCGTCACCGTGCAGATCGCCTTGTGGGGCACGGTGCTGGCGATTGTCTGCGCGATCCCGCTGGGCATTCTCTGCTCAGAAAACATCGTGCCGTGGTGGGTCTATCAACCCATTCGCCGGGTGATGGACGCCTGCCGTTCGATCAACGAAATGGTCTTCGCCATGCTCTTTGTGGTGGCGGTTGGCCTGGGGCCGTTCGCCGGGGTGCTGGCGCTGTTTATCGGCACCACTGGGGTGCTGGCCAAACTCTTCGCCGAAGCGGTCGAGGCCATCGATCCGGGCCCGGTTGAAGGTGTGCGCGCCACTGGTGCAAGCGCGCTGCAGGAAGTCATCTACGGGGTGATTCCGCAGGTGCTGCCGCTGTGGATTTCCTACTCGCTGTACCGCTTCGAGTCCAACGTGCGCTCGGCAACCGTGGTCGGCATGGTCGGTGCGGGTGGCATCGGGGTGATTCTCTGGGAAGCGATTCGCGGCTTCCAGTTCGCCCAAACCTGCGCCTTGCTGATCGTGATCATTCTGGTGGTCAGCTTGCTGGACATCATTTCGCAGCGCCTGCGCAAACAATTTATCTGAGGGAGCCGGGTGCCTGCGGGCGCCCGTTTTTAAGCATGCACTTGTCTAGACAACCCGAGCCGTTGTACCGAGAACTGGCCGCCGTGCTGCGTGATGAACTGCAGCGCATGAACCCCGGCGACTACTTGCCCGGCGAGGTTCAGTTGGCGGCGCGCTTTGCAGTGAATCGACACACCTTGCGCCGGGCGGTGGATGAGTTGGTGCTCGAAGGTCGCTTGCTGCGCCAGCAGGGCAAGGGCACGCAGGTGCTGGCCAAACCACTGATTTACCCAATGCAGGCCGGCAGTGCTTACAGCGCTTCGCTCTCGGCGCTTGGCCACAAGGTCGAGGCGCAATTGCTGGAAAGCCGCCTGCGCCCGGCCAGCTGCGAGGAGCGCGAGTACCTGCAATTGCCCAGTGCTGCGCAACTGCTGGAGCTGAGCACCTTACGCCTAATTGAAGGCCAGCCCGTCAGCTTGATTCGTCACGCCTTCAGCAGCGAACACGCCGAATTGCTCGCCGACTACCAGGGCGGCTCGCTTCGCCAGTACCTAAGCCAGCGCGGCCTAGCGCTGACGCGCACCTTCAGCCTGATAGGCGCACGGCTACCGAGTCGTGAAGAAGCCGCTCGTCTGATGATGCCCAAACATGCGCCGCTGCTGAGCGTGCAAACCCTTTCCCGTGATCTGGCCGGACGGCCGGTGGAGCTGTCGTTATCGACCAGCCGCGCCGACCGCTTCCAATACCAGCTCGCCCTTTGATGGAGGCTTGTTGATGAACCGCGATGTTTCGCAAAGCAACGTGCTGCACAGCGACCCGCAGATCGCCACGCGTCAGCGCTGGATGGGTGTACTCGCCCGTGCTGGCGCCGACTTGGCCACTTACGAGTCGGTGTTGAAGGAAGTCGATTACCGCCTGATTCGCGCCCCGGAAATCGGCATGACGCTGGTACGCGGACGCATGGGCGGCACCGGCAGCCCGTTCAACCTCGGTGAGATGAGTGTGACCCGTTGCATGGTGCGCTTGGCCGACGGCCGCACTGGTTACAGCTACGTGGCGGGTCGCGACAAGCAGCACGCCGAACTGGCGGCCCTGGCCGATGCGCACTTGCAAGGCAGTGAGCAGGCGCACTGGCAGCAACGCTTGATCGAACCCCTGGCCGCGGCACAGCGCGCCCAACAAGCGGCCAAGGCCGCCGAAACCGCCACCACCCAAGTGGAATTTTTCACCCTGGTCCGAGGAGAAGACTGATGAACGCGGCGAATAGCTCGCAATGGCTGCAACCGGCTTTCAACGACCCGGTGCTGGACGCGCAAACCAGCTTTCGCAGCGCCCTCAAGGCGCTGGCCGAGCCAGGTCTGACGCAACCGCTGAACCGCGCCCTGGCTTTGGAGAACCTCCACCCGGCGACTTACGCCCTATGCCTGGCGTTTCTTGATGGCGACACGCCGCTGTGGCTGGCGCCGTGTTTCGACACCCCGGCTATCCGCGCCAACCTGGCCTTTCACTGCGGTTGCCCGATTGTTGCCGAGCGCGAGCTGGCGCTGTTTGCCCTGCTTGATGAGCGCGAACTGAGTGACCTGTCGGCGTTCGACAATGGCAGCGAGCGCTACCCCGATCAGTCCTGCACCTTGCTGATTCAACTGGATGCGTTAAGCGGCGGTGCCGCATTGCGTTGGCGTGGTCCGGGCATCAAGGACGTGCGCAACGTCGAGTTGCCGCTGCCGGCGGTGTTCTGGCAGCAGCGTCAGGCGCGCAGTGCGTTTCCCCGTGGCCTGGATGCCTTCTTCGCCGCTGGCGAACAGGTCATTGGCCTGCCGCGCAGCACCCGTGTGTTGCTCAATGCCGAGGAGGCTGCCTGATGTACGTAGCCGTTAAAGGTGGCGAACGCGCCATCGATAATGCCCACTTGCTGCTGGCAAAAAAGCGCCGTGGTGATACGGCCATCCCTGAGCTGAGCGTGGCGCAAGTGCGCGAGCAAATGCCGCTGGCGGTGGCGCGGGTGATGAGCGAAGGCTCGCTGTACGACCCGCAGTTGGCCGCACTGGCCATCAAACAAGCCGCCGGCGATCTGATGGAGGCGATCTTCCTGCTGCGCGCCTACCGCACCACGCTGCCGCGCTTTGGTGCCAGCGCTGCGCTGGACACCACGCAGATGCAGCTGTCGCGGCGCATCTCGGCCACGTTCAAGGACTTGCCCGGTGGCCAGTTGCTCGGCCCGACCTTCGACTACAGCCATCGTCTGCTGGATTTCGCCCTGCTGGCCGAGGGCGAACAACCGGGACCGCAGATTGATCCGCAGGCTGAACGGTCGCCGTGCCCACGGGTACTGGATTTTCTTGCCGACGAAGGCTTGATGGCCCGCGAAATCGATGAGGGCACTGCCGTGCCGGATATCACCCGCGAACCGTTGGACTTTCCCGCCAGCCGCGCCGAGCGTTTGCAGGCGTTGGCCCGAGGCGATGAAGGCTTCCTGCTGGCGCTGGGTTATTCCACCCAGCGCGGTTACGGGCGCAATCACCCTTTTGCCGGTGAGATTCGCATCGGCGAGGTCGAGGTCTGGCTGGAGCCGGAAGAACTCGGCTTTGCCGTGCCGCTGGGCGATATCGAAGTGACCGAGTGCGAGATGGTCAACCAGTTCGTTGGTGAGAGTGCCGAGCAGGCGCAGTTCACCCGTGGGTATGGTCTGGCTTTTGGCTATGCCGAGCGCAAAGCCATGGGCATGGCCCTGGTCGACCGTTCGCTGCGTGCGGCGGAGTACAACGAAGAGGTCGAAGGCCCGGCGCAGCAGGAAGAGTTCGTGCTGATGCACTGCGACAACGTCGAGGCCGCCGGCTTCGTCTCGCACCTGAAATTGCCGCACTACGTCGACTTCCAATCCGAGCTGGAGCTGACAGCCCGCTGCCGAGGAGCAACGCGCATGAATACGAATGAAATCTACACGCGTAGCGAGCCTGCTTCAGTCGTGGGCGGCCGGAGCGCAGGCACCGGAATGTACGACGTTGTACATGAGGATGCCGAGCACCGCCCGCACGCGAATCAAGCTGGCGCAGTAGCGTGTGAGGTGGGGTACAACTTTGCTTATCTGGACGAGCAGACGAAACGCATGATCCGCCGTGGTCTGCTCAAGGCTGTTGCGGTTCCCGGTTATCAGGTGCCCTTCGGTGGCCGCGAGATGCCGCTGCCCTATGGCTGGGGCACCGGCGGCATGCAACTGACCGCCGCGATTCTCGGCGCTGACGATGTGCTCAAAGTGATCGACCAGGGCGCGGATGACACCACCAACGCAGTCAAAACCACCACGCGCACGCCGGAAGCAACGGTAATTCAGACCCGTCACCGCATCCCGGAAACACCGCTGAGCGGCGATCAGATCATGGTCTACCAGGTGCCGATCCCTGAGCCGCTGCGCTTTATCGAGCCCTCGGAAACCGAGACCCGCACCATGCATGCGCTGGAAGATTACGGCGTGATGCACGTGAAGCTGTACGAGGACATCGCCACCTTCGGCCATATCGCCACCAGCTACGCCTACCCGGTGACGGTGGATGAGCGCTACGTGATGGACCCGTCGCCGATCCCCAAATTCGACAACCCCAAGCTGCACATGAGTCCGGCGCTGATGCTGTTCGGTGCGGGCCGCGAGAAGCGCCTGTATGCCGTGCCACCGTTCACCCGCGTGGTCAGCCTGGACTTCGAAGATCACCCCTTCGAAATCCAGCGTTGGGACGAGTGCTGCGCCTTCTGTGGCAGTCACGATTCCTACCTCGACGAGCTGATTGTCGACGACGCCGGGACCAAACGCTTCGTCTGCTCCGACACCGATTACTGCATGCAACGCCGAGACCTTGAAGAGGAGGGCGAGCAATGAGTGCTGCCGAGAAATTGCAGTTGCACAGCGAAACGGCGCAGCCGCTGTTCAGCGTGCGCGACCTGACGCGTCTGTACGGCCCGGAGAAGGGCTGCCAGGGCGTGTCGTTCGACCTGTACCCGGGCGAAGTGCTCGGCATCGTTGGCGAGTCCGGTTCGGGTAAGTCGACTCTGCTCAGCCTGCTCTCCGGGCGCTGCCCGCCGGATCGCGGCACGGTCAGCTATAGCAACACGACCGGCAACTGGGTTGATCTGTACAGCGCCAGTGAAGCGCAGCGGCGCACGCTGCTGCGCACTGAGTGGGGCTTTGTCGAGCAGAACCCGCGTGACGGGCTGCGTATGGGCGTGTCGGCCGGGGCCAATATCGGCGAGCGGCTGATGGCTCAGGGCGTGCGCCACTACGGCGAACTGCGCGCAGCCGGTATCGACTGGCTGCAGCAGGTGGAGATCGACCCACTGCGCATCGATGACCTGCCGCGCACCTTCTCCGGTGGCATGCAGCAGCGCTTGCAGATCGCACGCAATCTGGTGTCCAGCCCACGGCTGATCTTTATGGACGAACCCACCGGCGGCCTGGATGTGTCGGTGCAGGCGCGCCTGCTCGACCTGTTGCGCGGCCTGGTGCGTGAGCTGGATCTGGCGGTGGTGATTGTCACCCACGACCTGGCGGTGGCGCGCCTGCTGGCGGATCGGCTGATGGTGATGCGCCGATCCCATGTGGTCGAGGCCGGGCTCACCGACCAGATTCTCGATGACCCGCAGCATCCCTATTCGCAGTTGCTTGTGTCGTCTGTCCTGCAGCCATAAGGCGGTGCTTATCTCCCCTCTCCCGCATGCGGGAGAGGGGCCGGGGGAGAGGGCCTGTGCAGCGCACCGAGTCGTCTGTAACACCCTCTCCCCAGCCCTCTCCCATGCATGGGAGAGGGGGCAGATCGCGCATGGCATCGGCAAATTATTGGTATCTGAGGTTTTTATGAACAACCTGATTGAGGTCTCTGGCCTCAGCAAGACCTTCACCCTGCATCAGCAGCACGGCGTGGTGCTGAATGTACTGAGCGGGCTGCATTTCAGCGTGCGTGCCGGCGAATGCCTGGTGCTGCACGGCCAGTCAGGCGCCGGCAAGTCAACCTTGCTGCGCACCCTGTACGGCAACTACCTGGCTGCGGGCGGCAGCATTCGCGTGTTGCACAACGGCGCATGGGTTGAGCTGGTGGGTGCCGAACCGCGTCAGGTATTGGCGGTGCGTCGGCAGACCCTGGGCTATGTCAGCCAGTTTCTGCGGGTGATTCCCCGTGTCTCGACCCTGGATGTGGTGATGGAGCCGGCTTTGGCCCGAGGCTGGAGCAAGGCGGATGCCGAGGCACGGGCCAAGAGCCTGCTCAGCCGGCTGAACATTCCGCAGGCCTTGTGGCAACTCGCCCCCGGCACCTTCTCCGGCGGTGAGCAGCAGCGGGTGAATATCGCCCGCGGCTTTATGGTCGCCTGGCCACTGATGTTGCTGGATGAACCCACCGCCTCCTTGGACGACGCCAATCGTAAGGTGGTGTTGGAGCTGATTGCTGAAGCCAAGGCCGCTGGTAGCGCGCTGATTGGCATCTTCCACGACCGCGCCGCCCGTGAGGCGGTGGCCGACCGTTACCTTGATATGAGCCAGAGCATGGGCGCAGCAGCGCAGCAGGAGTATGTGTATGCCGGTTGAACAGATTTTCACCAATGCCCGCATTGTCACTGCCGATCAGGTGTTTGTCGGCACCCTGGTGCTGCGTGACGGCCTGATTGCTCAGGTAGAAGAGGGCGTCAGCGGCTTGCCGCAGGCGCAGAATCTGGACGGCGATTACCTGCTGCCCGGCCTGGTCGAGTTGCACACCGATAACCTGGAAAAATACATGAGCCCGCGTCCCGGGGTGGACTGGCCCTCGGCCTCGGCGGTGCAAACCCACGATGCGCAGATTGTCTCGGCTGGCATCACCACGGTGTTTGACGCCCTGGCGATTGGCGATGTGAACCCGCGCGGCAAGCGCATGCAGCAACTGCCGGACATGCTCGAAGCGATTGCTGCCGCCGCCGAAGCGGGCCACATGCGCGCCGATCACCGCCTGCACTTGCGCTGCGAAGTCTGTCACCCCGATACCTTGGCGGTGTTCCGTGACTTGGTGGATCACCCGTTGGTCAAGCTGGTCTCGGTCATGGACCACTCCCCCGGCCAGCGCCAGTTTGCCAAGGAAGACAAATACCGCGAGTACTACATGGGCAAATACCACCTCAGCGAAGCCGAGATGAATGCCTTTATCGAAGAGCAGGTGGCCAACTCGCGCGCGTTCAGCGACAGCCATCGCCGTGCCATTGTCGCGGACTGTCAGGCCCGTGGCTTGTCGCTGGCCAGCCATGACGACGCGACTCTGGCCCACGTGCAGGAGTCGGCCAGTTTCGCCATGTCCATCGCCGAATTCCCTACCACTCTGGAGGCGGCCAAGGCCAGCCATGAGTTGGGCATGAAGGTGTTGATGGGCGCGCCGAACATCGTTCGTGGCGGCTCGCATTCGGGCAATATCGCCGCCGCCGAACTGGCTCAGCATGGCGTGCTGGATATCCTCTCCAGCGACTACTACCCGGCGAGCCTGTTGCAGGCGGCCTTGCTGCTGGCCGGGCAGGACAACGCGTATGATCTGCCGCGCGCCATCGCTACCGTCAGCCAAGTGCCAGCTCAGGCGGCGGGGCTGGATGACCGTGGGGAGATCCGCGTGGGGCTGCGCGCCGATCTGTTGCAGATGCGTGTGCAGGATGGGCAGGCGTTGATCCAGCAAGTCTGGCGACAAGCAAAAAGGGTGTTCTGATGACAGGCCGGTTGATCTATCTGATGGGGCCTTCAGGCTCGGGCAAGGACAGCCTGTTGGATGCCGCACGCGAGCGTCTGGCCGCGCGTGGCTGTGTGATTGCCCGGCGGGTCATCACCCGCTCGGCCGAAGCCGTGGGCGAGGACGCCATTGGCGTGTCGCCGGCCGAGTTCGACCAGCAGGAAGCGGCCGGCGCCTTTGCCCTGAGCTGGCGTGCCAACGGCTTGGCTTACGGCATTCCCCGGCAGATCGACGACTGGCTGGCCGCCGGGCAGGATGTGCTGGTCAACGGTTCGCGCGGTTATCTGCCTCAGGCGCGCGAGCGTTATCCCGAACTGCTGGCGATCCTGCTGCAGGTTGATGAAGCAGCACTGCGTCAGCGTCTGCAAGCGCGCGGTCGGGAAAGTGCCGAACAGATCGAGGCCCGCCTGGCACGCAGCCGCGAACTACAGGCGGATGCTGCTTGCTCCCCTCTCCCGCGTGCAGGAGTTAGAGTGACGCAGGATGCCCAAGCCGAGGGGCCGGGGGAGAGGGCCGAGGTTGACCCGCAATACCTGCTGAATAACTCCGGCCCGCTCGATCAGACCGTAAGCCGATTGCTGCTATTGCTGAGCGATGCCCGCGCATGCGCCTGACCCTGCTCGGCACCGGCGATGCCCGTCAGGTGCCGGTGTACAACTGCAGCTGCGCGGCCTGCGCCAGTGCGCGCCTTACCCCGGCGCTTCGTCGCGGCCCCTGTTGCGCCTTGATCGAATGCGGCGCGCAGCGCTGGCTGATCGACTCGGGCCTGACCGATCTCACCGAGCGCTTCCCGCCCCATAGCCTGAGCGGCATTCTGCAAACGCACTACCACGCCGATCACGCTCAGGGCTTGCTGCACCTGCGCTGGGGCCAGGGGCTGATTATTCCGGTGCACGGCCCGGATGACCCGGAAGGTCTTGCTGACCTGTACAAGCACCCCGGTATTCTCGATTTCAGCCAGCCGTTTGCGCCCTTCGAGCAGCGGCAGCTGGGTGAGTTGAGCGTCACGGCGCTGCCGCTGAATCACTCCAAGCTGACCTTTGGCTACTTGCTGGAGGGCGACGGCCGGCGTATCGCCTATCTGACCGACACCCTCGGCGTGCCCGACGCCAGCGGCGAGGTGTTGCGCCAACAGCCGTTGGATTTGCTGGTGCTGGATTGCTCCACCGCGCCGCAACCCATTGCCCCGCGCAACCACAACGACCTGACCCGCGCGCTGGAAGTTGTCGAGCAGTTGCAGCCAAGGCAAACCGTGCTGACCCATATCGGCCACAGTTTCGACACTTGGCTGCTAGAACATCCCGACGCCTTACCAGCGGGCGTGAGTCTGGCCTTTGATGGGCGGGTGTTATGAATAACGCCCGCCGCATCACCCTGCTGCTGTGCGGTGCGGAAACCCTCGGCATGGCCGGTTTCGCCCTGTTCGCCGCCTTGCTGCCGGACTTTCAAGCGTTGTGGGGGCTGAGCAACACGCAGGCGGGCTGGATCGGTGGCGGTTTCTTTCTCGGTTACATGGTTGCAGTGCCGATCCTTACCGGGCTGACGGATAAATACGACGCGCGGCTGATCTACCTGGCGGCGATGCTGCTGACAGCTGTGGCCAATGCGGGATTCGTATTTGCCGATGGTTTTTGGTCCGCGCTGGCCTGGCGGGTGCTGGCGGGCGTCGGTTTGGCTGGCACCTACATGCCGGGGCTCAAGGCACTGTCCGAGCGTATTGAGGGGCCAGCGCAATCACGGGCGGTGGCGTTCTACACGGCGAGCTTCGGTTTGGGCACAGCGCTGTCCTTTATCCTCGCCGGTGAGTTGGCCAAGTTTGGTGGCTGGCAGTTGCCGACCCTGCTCAGCGGTGTGTGCGCGCTGCTGGCCTGGGCCATGGTCTATTGGGGGTTGCAACCCAAAGCCGTGGTGCAGCATGAGTCGCGTAAATTGCTGGATTTTGCCCCGCTAAAGAATCGTGCTGTTGTCGCCTACTGCCTGGCCTACGCGGTGCATAACCTGGAGCTGTTCGCCATGCGCGCTTGGGTGGTGGCCTTTGTGGTGTTTTCCGGGCAATTGCAGGGCCGCGATCCTTGGTTGTCTGGCACCTGGGTGGCGATGCTGGTGACTTTGATCGGCATGCCCGCGAGCATCTTCGGCAACGAACTGGCACTGCGCTTTGGTCGCCAGCGCTGGCTGATCGCGGTGATGCTCAGTTCAACCGTGCTGGCGCTGTTTATCGGCCTGAGTGCAGCTCTGCCGTTCTGGCTGATGTTGCTGCTGGTGCTGCTTTACAGCATCACCGTCACCGCCGACTCCGCCTCGCTGACGGCGGGGTTGATTACCGCTGCGCCGGCCAGTCACCGGGGCACGGCCATGGCGATTTATTCCTGCACCGGTTTTAGCGGCGCCTTCCTCGGTCCGCTGCTGTTTGGCATCAGCCTGGATGTGTTGGGCGATCAGAGCCTGTTGGGCTGGTGGGCGGCCTTTGCCTTGATGGGCCTGCTATTGCTGCTCGGTCCGCTGGCATTGTGGTGGGCGGGCAAAGCGCAGTCAGAAAGCGCTCTGCGGCAGTCGCGTGCGGAGGCTATGTAGATTGGCTATGTGGGAGGGGCTTTAGCCGCGACAAGCAGTAGCCTTTAAAAACTATCGCGGCTAAAGCCCCTCCCACAATGTTCAAGCCCGTAGCCCGGATGCAATCCGGGGAATTGTGCCGCCTATGCCCCGGATTTCATCCGGGCTGCAACACTGCTCAATCCAGCGGCAACTCGGTGGTGCGCTTCACCTCGCTCATGGCGATGTGCGAGTGCGCTTCGTGCACGTGTGGGCGTTGCAGCTCGTAGCCCGGATGCAATCCGGGGCATAGGCGGCACAATTCCCCGGATTTCATCCGGGCTACAAAATTGCCTAATCCAGCGGCAACTCGGTGGTGCGTTTCACCTCGCTCATCGCGATGTGCGAGTGCGCTTCGTGCACATGCGGGCGTTGCAGCAGGTGGTCGCGCAGAAAGCGCTCGTAGCTGGCGATGTCTTTGGCCACCACCTTGAGCAGGTAATCCGAGCCGCCGGCCATGGTGTAGCACTCCAGCACTTCGGGATAACCCACCACGGCTTTTTCAAACTCTTCCAGGTTGCTGCGCCCGTGTGCCGAGAGCTTGATATCGACAAACACGGTGATGGCAAAACCCAGCTGCTTATGGCTGAGCAGGGCCACTTTGCGCTCGATCAGCCCGTCTTCCTGCATGCGGTGGATGCGCCGCCAGCACGGCGATTGTGACAACTCCACCTTTTCAGCGATCTCGGCGGCGGACAAGTCAGCGTTGTGCTGCAGCAGGCGGAGAATCTTGCGGTCGATGGGGCTGAGTTTTTCTTGCATGAAAGTTCCGCGTTTTTTGTTTTTGTTGGATTAATCATGCGCAGTATCTGCAAAAGAGCCAGAAAATAGGAAAAATTTCTCAGCACTGCTCGGTCATATTTTTAGCCAGTCGTTGCGCGCGGCGATCCCGCACGCAACAGAACAGGGTGGCACCCACCGTTGCCAACCCAGCTCAACACAATAAAAATAGGAGCACCCATCATGTCTCTGGCCGAGATCCGCCTGGATGACAAGTACCGCCTTGCGACCGGTCACCTCTACCTGACCGGCACCCAGGCACTGACCCGCCTGCCCATGCTGCAAAAGCAGCGTGACGCCGCCCATGGCCTGAATACCGCGTGCTTTATTTCCGGCTACCGAGGCTCGCCGTTGGGCAACCTCGACAAGAGCCTGTGGGACGCCAAGCAGTACCTCAAAGACAACCACATCCACTTCCAGCCGGGCGTCAACGAAGAGTTGGCCGCGACCTCGGTGTGGGGCAGCCAGCAGACCAGCCTGTTCCCCGGCGCACGTTACGACGGCGTATTTGCCATGTGGTACGGCAAGGGGCCGGGTGTGGACCGCTGCGGTGATGTGTTTAAACACGGCAACTCGGCGGGCGTGTCCGAGCATGGTGGCGTGTTGCTGCTGGCTGGCGACGACCATGGCTGCAAGTCCTCCAGCATCGCCAATCAGAGCGAACATGCGTTTATCGCCGCCTCGATCCCGGTGCTTAACCCGGCCAACGTTCAGGAAATTCTCGATTACGGCATCATCGGCTGGGAGCTGTCGCGCTACAGCGGGTGCTGGGTGGCGCTGAAAACCATCGCCGAGAACGTCGATTCTTCCGCTGTGGTGGAGGTCGACCCGCTGCGCATGCAGGTGAAGATTCCTGAGGATTTCAAGCTGCCGGAAGACGGCGTGTACATCCGCTGGCCGGACCCGCCCTTGGCCCAGGAAGCGCGCCTCAATACCTACAAAATCTACGCCGCCCGCGCCTTTGCGCTGGCCAACAACCTCAACCAGATCAAACTTGATTCGCCCAATCCGCGCTTAGGCATTATCACCACCGGCAAGTCCTATCTCGACGTGCGCCAAGCGCTGGACGACCTTGGTTTGGATGACGCGTTGTGCGCCCAGGTGGGCCTGCGCGTGCTCAAAGTCGGCATGAGCTGGCCACTGGAACCGGTGTCGGTGCATGAATTTGCCGATGGCCTGGACGAGATTCTGGTGGTCGAGGAAAAACGCAGCATTATCGAAGACCAGCTCACCGGGCAGCTCTACAACTGGCCCGTGGGTAAGCGCCCGGTGGTGGTGGGTGAGTTCGACGAAGCCGGCCATTCGCTGCTGCCGAACCTCTCTGAACTGACCCCAGCGATGATCGCCCGCGCCATCGCTAAACGCCTCGCGCCGATCTATAGCAGCGCGCAGATTGAGGAGCGCCTAGCCTTTCTCGCGGCCAAGGAAGCCTCACTGGCTGCGCCCAAACACCACACCACGCGCACGCCGCATTTCTGCTCTGGCTGCCCGCACAACACCTCGACCAAACTGCCGGAAGGCAGCCGCGCGCAAGGCGGTATCGGTTGCCATTACATGACCCAGTGGATGGACCGCAACACCGACACCTTTACCCAGATGGGCGGCGAGGGCGCGACCTGGATCGGCCAAGCGCCCTTTACTGACACCCCGCATATCTTCCAGAACCTGGGTGACGGCACCTACTTCCATTCCGGCCAACTGGCCCTGCGCGCGTCGGTCGCCGCCGGGGTGAACATCACCTACAAGATTCTCTACAACGATGCCGTGGCCATGACCGGCGGCCAGCCGATTGACGGCGAGTTGCGCGTCGACCAACTGAGCCAGCAGGTGTACGCCGAAGGGGTGAAACGCATCGCGCTGGTCACCGACGAGCCAGAAAAGTACCAGACCCGCGCCACCTTCGCGCCCATCGTCACCTTCCACCATCGGCGCGATCTGGATGCGGTGCAGCGTGAGCTGCGTGAGTTTCAGGGTTGCTCGGTGATTATCTATGACCAGACCTGCGCCACCGAGAAACGCCGCCGGCGCAAACGCGGCAAGCTGGTTGATCCGCAGAAACGCGCCTTTATCAACCCGGCGGTGTGCGAGGGCTGCGGCGATTGCAGCGTGAAGTCCAACTGCCTCTCCGTGCTGCCGCTGGAAACCGAACTCGGGCGCAAACGCGAGATCGACCAAAACGCCTGCAACAAGGACTTCAGCTGCGTCGAAGGCTTCTGCCCCAGCTTTGTCACCGTGCACGGCGGCAGCCTGCGCAAACCTGAAGCGGTGGGGCTGGGCGCGCTGTTTATCGCGTTGCCCGAACCGCGCCTGCCGACCTTGCAACGCCCATGGAATATCCTCCTGCCCGGTGTCGGTGGCAGCGGTGTGACCACGGTTGGCGCGTTGCTCGGCATCGCCGCGCACAGTGAAGGCAAAGGCTGCACGGTGCTCGACCAAGCCGGGCTGGCGCAGAAGTTCGGCCCGGTGATCACCCACATCCGTATTGCCGCCACGCAGGACGATATCTTTGCCGTGCGCATTGCTGCCGGTGAAGCGGACCTGCTGCTGGGCTGCGATCTGGTGGTGGCGGCCAGTGAAGAAGCCCTGGCCAAACTCAATGACAAAATCGCCCATGCGGTGGTCAACAGCCATGAATCGGCCACGGCCGAGTTCACCCGCAACCCAGATGCGCAAGTGCCCGGTGCGGCGATGCGTGAAGCGTTGATCGAAGCGGTGGGCGCGAGCAAAACCCACTTTGTTGATGCCAGCCGCCTGGCCACGCGCCTACTTGGCGACACCATCGCCACCAACCTGTTTATGCTCGGTTTCGCGTATCAGAAGGGTTTGGTGCCGGTTTCCGCCGAAGCCATCAACAAGGCTATCGAGCTGAATGGCGTGGGCGTGACGCTCAATCAACAGGCGTTTCTCTGGGGGCGGCGTGCCGCGCACGATGCGGCGGCGGTGGAGCGTCTGGCCAAGCCAGAAGTGATCGAAGCGCCGCATTGCCAGACGCTGGAAGAAATCATCGCAGACCGCGTTGTGCGCCTGACTGCCTACCAGAACACCGCCTACGCTGAGCGCTACCGCGAGCAGGTGGCGCGGGTGCAGCAGGTCGACAAGAGCGCTGACCAAGCACTGAGCAAGGCCGTGGCGCGTTACTACTTCAAACTGCTGGCCTATAAAGACGAGTACGAAGTGGCGCGGCTGTACAGCGACGGCAGTTTTATCCGCCAGCTAGAGGCGCAGTTTGAGGGCGACTACCGCCTGCAATTTCACCTGGCCCCCACTTGGCTGAGCAAGCCGGATGCGCGCACGGGGGTGATCCGCAAGCGTCAGTTTGGCCCTTGGATGCTCAAGGCTTTCGGCCTGCTGGCCAAGTTCAAGTTCCTGCGTGGCACGCCGTTGGATGTGTTTGGCTACAGCGCCGAACGCAAGTTGGAGCTGGACCTGATCGATGACTACGAGCACGATCTGGAATACCTGCTCAAGGAACTCAACGCCGACAACTACCGCACCGCGCTGGCGCTGGCCGAACTGCCGGAGCAGATTCGCGGTTACGGTCACGTCAAAGAAGCCGCTGTAGCGAAAGCCCGTGAAAGCAGTCAGCAACTCAGGGCGCGGATGCTCGTCAGTGAGATTCAGGCCGTGCGCTTGTTTGAGCCCGCAGCCTGAGGGCGATCACGCAAGGAGTGGCCGGCGGTGGGGCGTCGGCTTACTCCAGCTGCAGCGCCAGGCTGATGCCGTGGTGTTTGAAGCCCAGGTTGGCGTAAAACCCATGGGCGGCTTCACGGCTCTGACTGCTGGACAGCGCCAGCTTGTAGCAGTCCCAGGCGCGGGCGCGTTCGATGGCTTTGCCCATCAACGCCTGGCCAACGCCTAAGCCGCGCGCGTCCTCATCCACCACCACATCTTCCACAATCGCCGAGCGGGCAAAGTTATGCGCCAAGTGCTCAATCAGGTGCAGGGCGCAGGTGCCGAGCAGTTTGCCTTCGCGCTCAGCCACCAACACCACGCGGCTCACCGGCAGTTCACTCAAACGCAAGGCCAATAACTTGGCGTCGCAGCGCGGCTCATCGGGAGCCAGTTGTTGCAGCAAAGCCGCCAAGGCTGGCGCATCGGTCACGCAAGCGGCGCGCAGGTGGAAATCGGCAAAGGGCGAATCCGGCAGGTTGAGTGAAGCAGCGGGGCGCATGGCATTCTCCTTGAGCGATGAGTGCACAGTATCGCGCCCGCTTAATGGCAGCGGCATGACAAAACGCCTCGGCCTCGCTAAGATGCCGCCCGCAAGTCATCTTGCCTATCCCGTTGCGTTCCCATAGTTCAATGGATAGAACAAGCCCCTCCTAAGGGCTAGATACTGGTTCGAATCCAGTTGGGAACGCCATCTACTGCACGCGGTCCATGCTGTTATCAAACGCTTGGCGGCCTCGCACCTGCATCGCAACAATCAACACCGTTGCCCACCCTGAGCCTGTCGGGCGCGTTTTGCTGTGCTTGCAAATAATGGCTTTGCGCTAAATATGTGCGGTTTGTGCCTTTGTGTGGTGCGATAACGCTGTTGTTTTAGAGGGCTCTAACCTCTCTTATTTATGTTAATGCACCAAAAAGATTCATAAAGGCGACATTTTGCTCTGTTGTGGTGCTTGCTTGGCTGATAGAGTGCGGCGCACTTTTCAGTCGATCAGCCCTGTGTCTGGGCATTGTTGGGATACCCCTATGAGCGAATCCGTCGAGCTTTTCCTCTCCCGTTTGAAGCAGCGTGACCCTCACCAGCCGGAGTTTCATCAGGCCGTGGAGGAGGTGCTGCGTTCGCTGTGGCCATTTCTTGAAGCCAACCCGCGTTACCTGCAGGCGGGTATTGTTGAGCGGATGGTCGAGCCAGAGCGGGTGGTGCTGTTTCGCGTGTCATGGGTCGACGATGCCGGGCGCGTGCAGGTCAACCGTGGTTATCGGGTGCAGATGAGCAGCGCCATTGGCCCCTATAAGGGTGGCCTGCGTTTCCATCCCTCGGTCAACCTTGGCGTGCTCAAGTTTCTGGCTTTTGAGCAGGTGTTCAAAAACTCACTGACCTCGCTGCCCATGGGCGGCGGTAAGGGCGGCTCGGACTTCGACCCGAAGGGCAAAAGCGACAACGAAGTCATGCGCTTCTGCCAGGCCTTTATGAGCGAACTGTATCGCCACATTGGTGCGGATCTGGATGTGCCCGCCGGTGATATCGGCGTTGGTGGCCGCGAGATCGGCTTTATGTTCGGCCAGTACAAGCGCCTGGCCAATCAGTTCACTTCTGTGCTGACCGGCAAGGGCATCACCTACGGCGGCAGCCTGATTCGACCAGAAGCCACCGGCTTCGGCTGTGTGTACTTCGCCCAGGAAATGCTCAAGCGAATCCATCGCGGCGTTGAAGGCCAACGTGTGGCCATCTCCGGCTCGGGCAACGTGGCTCAGTACGCCGCGCAGAAGGTCATGGAGTTGGGCGGTATGGTGATCTCCATGTCCGACTCCGAAGGCACTCTGCACACCCCAGATGGCCTGACCGAAGAGCAATGGCAGCACCTGATGGAGCTGAAAAACGTGCGCCGTGGACGCCTCAGCGAAATGGCTGCGCATTTCAAACTGAACTTCCTTGTTGATCAGCGCCCTTGGCACCTGCCGTGCGACATCGCCCTGCCATGCGCCACGCAGAACGAACTGGATGCCGAGGATGCCAAAGCGCTGCTGAGCAACGGCTGCTACTGCGTGGCTGAAGGGGCGAATATGCCTTCGACCCTGGAGGCCGTGGATCTGTTTATCGAGGCAGGCATCTGCTTTGCACCCGGCAAGGCATCGAATGCTGGCGGCGTAGCCACCAGTGGCCTGGAGATGAGCCAGAACGCCATGCGCCTGAACTGGACCGCCGGCGAAGTGGACGAGCGCCTGCACAGCATCATGCAAAGCATCCACAGCGCCTGCGTGCGCTACGGCGAAGAGAACGGCCGCATCAACTACGTCAAAGGTGCCAACATCGCTGGCTTCGTCAAAGTCGCCGACGCCATGCTGGCCCAAGGCGTGGTGTAAACCTGCTCGCCTCCCGGAAAAATGCCCGCCTTGTGCGGGCATTTTTTAGGTGTGATTTATAGGTTGTGTGGCTGCCAACTTACTTTGGGTAAGCAAGTAAAAAGTCCCGAAACAGGTTGGTTTCGAGGCTTTGGATTCTGCGGTTTGGAGGGTGTGATGGGTTTCGCTATGTTCAACCCATCCTACGAGCTAAGCAGGCCACCGACTAAACCTGCACCAGCCCCGAGCATCAAGCCGGGGCGACGGCCATGGCGTTGCATAAACCGCGATAACGGTTGCACGCTGAACAGGTTGCCGAGCATCCATATACACAGTGGCAAGGTGGCCAGGCCATTCAATGGTGCCAGTTGTAACCCGACCAGGGCGGTCAGGGTTATACCGATTATCGAGCACGACCAATACAGCGCCTGCCCGGCGAATAACAGGCGAATCGATGGATTGCGTAACAGCAACATAAGGCGACTCTCGCGAAATACAGGCGTTGACGTTAGGGCGCGGTGCGGCAGCCGGCAGGGTTGTGTACCCGCTCACGTGAAGCTGGGGCGCTGTCCAGCTTGGCTACTGGACGGATGGGGCGGCGCACCAGTTCACCACCACAATTCGGGCAGTGGCCCTGCAGGTGAGTGTCGGCGCAGCCACTGCAGAAGGTGCACTCGAACGAGCAGATCCGCGCATCCAGCGCGTGCGGGGGCAGATCACGGTCACAGCATTCGCAATTGGGGCGTAGCTCAAGCATGGTGAGTCTCCCGGCCGAAGCGTTCGGCATATTCCAAGGGGCTGACGGAAAGGTGCTTGTGGAAAACCCGGCGCAGGTTTTCCGGGTGGCCAAAGCCGGTGAGTCTTGCCACTGTGCTGATCGATGCCTGTGCGTCTTGCAGCAGGGCGCGGGCCGCCTCCAGGCGAATGCGCTCGACATAGCGTGCCGGGCCGGTGCCCAACTCTTTAGCGAACACCCGGGACAGCGTCCGCGGTGTCAATCGGGCCTGCTCAGCCAACGCCTCTAGGGATAAATCCCCGCCCAGGTTGCAGGGGATCCAGGCCAGCAGCTCGGCTAGACGTGGGGTACGGCTGGGTTCAGGGGCGAGCAGGGCACTGAATTGCGCCTGACCACCGGGGCGGCGCAAAAACATCACCAAACGACGGGCCACGGCCAGCGCCATGCTGCGCCCGAGGTCGGCCTCCACCAAGGCAAGGGCCAGATCGATACCCGCCGTTACCCCGGCAGAAGTGAACAGGTGAGCCGTGCGACTATCTCCGGGGTCATAGGTGTGCAGACAGTCAGCGTCCACCTGTAAATGCGCATGCTCGCGCAAACTGTCCATATCGGCCCAGTGGGTGGTAACGCGCTGACCGTCGAGCAAGCCAGTGCGGGCCAGGATCAGTGCCCCCGAGCAGACCGAGCCAAGGCGGCGAATCTGTGGTTCGGCACGGCATAACCAGGCCAACAATGCCTGGTTCTCGCATTGCAGGGTTTCGCCAGCACCGCCGGGAATCAGCAGGGTATCCAGCGTGCTGGGGTCGCAGTCTGCCCAACTGGCGTCGGCCAGTAAACGCATGCCGGCGGAGCTGTTTACCGGGCCGGTGTGCTCGCTTAGCAGGAGCAGGCGATAAGCGTCACCCAGGCCCTGCCGGTTACGCTCGACGTTGGCCGAGGCGAAAACTTGCAGCGGGCCAACGACATCCAGGCTCATAAAGTCCGGGTAGATTAGGGCGGCAATGCATTTGCGGGTGTCCATGGCGATCTCTGCGAGCACGATGGACAAAGTGTGGCCCTGCGCAGTTCTGGCGACAACGACATTAATCCCACAAGTCTCGCCACTTTCTGCGAATGAACCGCCCTAGTGATGGACCTCGTACAGGCGAAGACCCGTGGCAGTACCTGCAGTGGCTGAGTTTCATTGTCTGGCACTCCGACCCAACCCAATAGCCGACCCACTTCCGACCTAGCCATAAGCCAGAAAGCAAAAAGCCCCGAAACCGTTTGGTTTCAGGGCTTTAGATTCTGCAATTTGGAGCGGGCGATGGGAATCGAACCCACAGCTCTAGCTTGGGAAGCTAGGGTATTACCACTATACGACGCCCGCAGCGGGTGCCTTTATACCGGAAGTCTTGGCTGAAATGAAGCCTGCAGCGCGGCTATCTGGGTTTGCGCGCTGCAGGCTTGTGCCGTGGTGGTGTTTCATACGGCGATGGCGTGGCGCAGGTCTTCGCTTGGGCGGTAGCTGGAGTGGGCGCGTGGCGTGGCTTGCAGGAAGTTGAGCAAGGCCGTTTGGCTCTGTAACCATGCCTTTTTGTGCTCCATGTCGAGAAAGTGCCCGGCGTTGTTGATTGTGGCGAACTGGCAGTCGTTGAGGTACTTGGCGAACAGGCGCACGTCGGTCGGTGAGGTGTACTCGTCATGCTCGCCGTTGATAAACAGCAGCGGGATGTCGATGGCCGACAGGCATTCCATCTGGCAGTGGTTGTCCATGTGCACCACTTGGTTGATGTGGGCGTACATCTGCAGGTACTCGTGGTTATCCAGGCTGCTGATATGCCGATGGTTGTAGCGTTTGAACAGTGAGGGCAGGTATTTGCCGATGGTGCTGTTGACCAGTTGGCCGACGTTTTCACCGTCGATGGCTTTCAGGTGGGTCATGCCTTTGCTTAGGTAGTCGAGCATAGGCTCGTTGAGCAAGGGCGAGAAGGAGGTGATTACGGCCTTTTCAATACGTGCTGGGCGCTGCGCCAGGGCGAGCATGGCGGCAACGCCACCCCAGGAGAACGACAGCAGATAGTTGGCCTGAAAGTGCTCAATCAGCTCGAGCAGAATGCTCGCTTCATCTTCTTTGCTGATCGGCTTGTTGTGGCTGTTGTGGGCTTTTGACTGGCCGGCATAGGGCTGATCGTAGAGCACCACATTGAACTGCGGTTGCAGGTATTTGATGGTTTGCGCAAAGGCAGCGGTGGTGGCCAGCGAGCCGTTGATCAGGATGATGGTCTTGCGCGCGCTGGGGTTGGCGTAGAACTCCGTGTGAACCTTAAACGTCCTGTGTATATCGACGACCGCGATAGCTGGCTTCATGTCGTTTCCTCCTGGCGCAAAAATGGGCATGGCTAAACGGCGACGCCGTTAAACCGGGCTAAGTAGGACAGTCAGGAAAGCGCCTGGACGTGACAGCACGATGTCAGGCTGGAGGATTTTATAAGTTATTTATTTTCAATCAGTTAGGGCTGAAAGAGAGCGTTCGTCCACGACCCTTGAGCAGGTGTGGAGCGACGTCTTTGACCAGGCAGGAACCCATTTCGCGCAGTGCGCAAACAACCGATGAAGCGCTTAGATGGCTTTAGTGACTGTTAAGTCACATTAAGACCTTATGGTTCGATTTAAGCAGCGAAGGCGGGTGCTGACAAGCCTTAATTTATCTTTCTGCACAAAACCTGTGCGTCGATTCAGAGGGGCGTTGTTGTCATTTTGCGCGGGGCAATTGCTCGATAAGATCTCGCGCGTTTTGTTGACGCGCTGCCCCGCATCGCACAGGCACTTGCGCTGGCCCAAGGTTGCTGAGCATGAGTAAGCGCTGCAAAAAACGGCGAGACCTTAAGTGCGCGTTGAGCAAGCCATGCATCCAGATACGAGGTAGGAGGATGGCGCTTTACTCATCCCCCTGAAGGGCTAACTGTTGCGTCTGTTTTCGCGAAATTCGCCCGGCGTTTGCCCGGTCCAGGTTTTGAAGCTGCGGTGAAAGGAGCGCGATTCGGTAAAGCCTAGGTAGCTGGCGATATCCTGTATCGCCAGGTCGCTGCGCAGCAGGTAGTGCTCGGCCAGTTCTTGGCGCAACTCATCGAGAATCTGCTGATAGCTGGTGCCAGCCAGTTGCAGGTGACGCTGCAGGGTGCGCACCGTCACGTTGAATTTCTCTGCGACGCGTTCTTTGCGCGGCAGGCCATCTTTGAGCAGCAGGCGCAGGGCGTTTTTCACCCGTTGCGGCAGCGGCTCGTTGTCGTCCAGCCCGGCCATCAGGGTCAGGGCGTGTTCTTCCAGGGTGCGCAGCAGGTTGGCGTCGGCCTGGCGCAGCGGCACGCTGAGGTATTCCAGCGGCACGATCAGCGCATTGCAGCTTTGCTCAAAGCGAATTGGGCAGCCGAAAATCGCTTCGTACTCAGCCACATCCACACCCTGCGGCAGGGCATGTTCGAACCAGGCTTCTGTGGGGGAACGGTCCATGTCGGCGATCCAGCGCGCATAGAGCAGCCAGGAGGCCAAGACGTTTTCCACCATGTGCCGGCGAATCGGCTCGGCCTGATGGCGGCAGGTCCAGATCATTTTGACGTGATCACTGGCCGCCTCGACCCGGCTGACACCCATATCTCCCACCAGTTTTTCATAGGGCATGATGCGGCTCATGGCTTCGCCGAGGGTGGCGCAGTTCATGGTGATATAGCCCAGCACGCTCCAGGAGCCCGGCTGTACAAAGCGTGCACAGTGCAGGCCAAACAGCGGGTCATCGGATGCCTGCAGCAGATGGCCGAGCAGGCGCTCGTGGGTTTCACTGGGGATGCGTTTGCTGTTGTCGGTCAGTTCAGCGGCGTTAATGCCGGCTGCCGCCAAGGCCTGATCGGTATCCAGACCCAGTTGTTCGGCATGGCGCAGGTATTTGAGCAGGGAGGGCACAGAGGTGTAGCCGAGGTTTTCCATGGGCCTGTTCTTATTCTGAGTGCATATTCTGAATGGCTTGATTGGCGATATCGGCTGGCTCGATACGACAGTGACGCCCACGTGTGGCCCGCTAGTATAGGCAGCCATTGCAGGTGACTGAAATATCCGGGAGACACAGATGCGACGTTGGAACGGCTGGGGTGATGACGCAACGGTGGTGGAGCTGCCTGCCCATGGTGAGGCTTTTCTGGCTGAGCTGATTGGCGCAGGTCAGACGCTGGCTGATGCCAGCCTGGAGCAAGTGCTGGCGACGGTGCCCGCCTCGCGTCTGCAGGCTCATCCACTGATCTGCCTAAATGCCGAAGACCGCGTGCGTCACGCCCGTGGCCAAAGCCTGCCGGACTGGCTGGCGATGCGCTCCGGCGATTTCGGTGTGTTCCCCGATGGCGTGGCCTACCCGGAAAGCGCCGCGCAGATCCGCGAATTGCTGGCCTGGGCCAGTCAGCAGGATCTGATCGTTATCCCTTATGGCGGTGGCACCTCGGTGGCCGGGCATATCAACCCGCAGGCCAGCAGCAAGCCGGTGCTGACGTTATCGCTTGAGCGCATGGGCAAGCTGATCGAGATCGATCACGACAGCCTGATCGCTACCTTCGGCCCCGGTGCCGCTGGCCCGCAGGTGGAAAGCCAGTTGCGCGCGCAGGGCTATACCCTCGGCCATTTCCCGCAGTCGTGGGAACTGTCGACTTTGGGCGGTTGGGTGGCCAGCCGTTCCAGTGGCCAGCAGTCGCTGCGCTACGGGCGCATCGAGCAATTGTTTGCCGGCGGTAAGGTCGAGACCTTTGCCGGCACTCTGGAAATTCCGACCTTTCCGGCGTCTGCCGCGGGGCCTGATCTACGCGAAATCCTCATGGGTTCGGAAGGGCGCTTCGGCATTATTTCTGAGGTCAAGGTGCGCATTACCCGCCTGGCCGAGCAGGAGAATTTCTACGCGGTGTTTTTGCCCAACTGGCAGCAGGCGCTGAGCGCCATTCGCAGCCTTGCTCAGGCTCGCGTGCCGCTGTCGATGCTGCGCCTGTCCAACGCCATTGAAACCAAAACCCAGCTTGCATTGGCCGGCCATCCGCAGCAGATCGCCTGGCTGGAAAAATACCTAGCGCTGCGCGGCGCGCGTGAGGGCAAGTGCATGCTGACCTTCGGCGTCACCGGCAGCCGCACACAAAATGCCGCTTCGCTGAAGCAGGCGAAAAAGCTACTTAAGGGGTTTGGCGGCATCTTCACAGGCACTCTGCTGGGCAAAAAATGGGCAGAAAACCGCTTCCGTTTCCCCTACCTGCGCCATGGCCTGTGGGCCGCCGGTTATGCAGTGGACACCCTGGAAACCGCCACCGACTGGAGCAATGTCGACAACCTGCTGAACAAGGTTGAGGCCAGCTTGCGCAACGGCTTGAGCGAAGAGGGCGAACAGGTGCATGTGTTTACCCACCTGTCTCACGTCTACAACGAAGGCTCGAGCATCTACACCACCTACGTGTTCCGCCCTGGCAGCAACTATGCCGAGGCCATGGCGCGTTGGCAGAAACTCAAACATGCCGCCAGCCTGACCATCGCCGAAAACCGCGGCACCATCAGCCATCAACACGGTGTCGGCCGCGACCATGCGCCCTATCTGCCCATTGAGAAAGGCGAGTTGGGCATGGCCACGCTCAAGGCATTGGCCGGGCACTTCGACCCCGAGCAGCGCCTGGCTCCTGGCGTGTTGATTCAGGATTGATGATGAACAACTGGAACGCCGCCTGGCGCGAGCGAGCACTGCCTGAACTGGCCTCCCGCGATTGGGATCTGATCGTCGTCGGCGGCGGCATCAGCGGTGCCGGGATTCTGCGTGAAGCCGCGCGGCGCGGTTGGACGTGCCTGCTGCTGGAGCAGCGCGACTTCGCGTGGGGCACGTCCAGCCGCTCTTCGAAAATGGTGCATGGCGGGTTGCGTTACATCGCCAAGGGACAGTTCGGCCTGACCCGCGATTCGGTGCGCGAGCGCCAGCGTCTGTTGCAGGAAGCGCCGGGCTTGGTCGATCCCTTGAGTTTTATCATGGCCCACTACCAGGGCGGCTTTCCCGGCCCCAAGGTATTCGGCGGTCTGCTGGCGGTGTATGACGCCTTGGCCGGCAAGCGTAATCATCTGTACTACCCGTTGCAGCAACTGCGCTACCTGGCACCCGGCATCAAGGAAGACGGCCTGCTGGGTGGCACGCGCTTCTTCGATGCGGTGACCGACGATGCACGGCTGGTGCAGCGCGTGCTGGGCGAGGCCCGTGCCGATGGCGCTGAAGCACTCAACGGCATGCGCGTGGTCGAACTGCTGCGCGAGGACGGGCGCGTCACCGGCCTGCTCGCCGAAGACAGTCAGACTGGCCTGCGCTACGGTTTCAAGACCCGCGCCGTGGCGCAGGCTACTGGAGCTTGGGCCGATCAGCTGCGGCAGAAAACCGGGCTGGAACACATCCGCCCGCTGCGCGGCAGCCATCTGCTGATCCCGGCCTGGCGCTTGCCAATGGCTCATGCGTTCAGCTTTATGCACGCCGCCGATAAACGCCCGGTGTTTGTCTTCCCGTGGGAAGGCGCGACGGTGATCGGCACCACTGATCTGGATCACCCGGCTCCGCTGGCTGAAGAAGCACGCATTAGCCCGGATGAAGTGGGCTACCTGCTGGCCGCCTGCGCCCAGCAGTTCCCTGCTGCCGGAATCGGTGCGGCCGATGTGCTGTCGACCTGGGCCGGGGTTCGCCCGGTGGTCAGCGATGGCGCGCCGGGACGCAAACCCTCGGATGAAAAACGCGAGCATGCGCTCTGGGTGGAGCCCGGTTGCGTGACCTTGGCGGGCGGCAAGCTGACCACTTTCCGTTTGTTGGCGTTGGAAGTCTTGCAGGCCTGCGCGCCATTTGTTGACCGTGCCGTGCATGATCATGGCGCGCAGACATTTGCAGCGCTCGCCCCTCAACCGATGCCCGCGCTCAGTCCGGCTCAACAGCGGCGTCTGATCGGTCGCTATGGCCGCGCGTTGCCGCAGTTGCTAGCGCTGGTTGACGAACTGGGTGCCGAACAGGTGGTCGGCACCGATACGCTCTGGGCCGAGCTGGCCTGGGCCGCCGAACAGGAGTTGGTGCTGCATCTGGATGACCTGTTGCTGCGCCGTACTCGCCTCGGCCTGTTGTTGGAGCGCGGAGCGGCGGCTGAATTGCCGCGTATCCGGGCGTTGTGTCAGGCGCGGCTGGGCTGGAGCGATACACGCTGGCAACAGGAACAACAGGATTATTTGGCGCTGTGGCAACACTGCTACAGCTTGCCAACTGAGGTCTGAATAACAGTAGCCCGGATGCAATCCGGGAGCGGTTTCCCGGAGTGGATCCGGAATACGGCGCGCATTTATAGAAAGGGTTGTGTCTTGAGCGATAAAAACTACCTGCTGGCCATCGACAACGGCACCCAGAGCATCCGGGCGCTGCTGTTCGATCTTCAGGGCAACCTGCTCGCCAAGGGCAAGGTGGAGCTTGAGGCCTACTATTCCAAACAGCCCGGCTGGGCCGAGCAAGACCCGGAATACTACTGGGCTAGCTTGGGCGAGGCGTGCGCGCAGTTGTGGCAGCAGGTGGACATCGATCGCAGCCTAATCCGTGGCGTATCGCTGACCACCCAGCGTGGCACCCTGATCAATGTTGACGCGCACGGCCAGCCACTGCGCCCGGCGATGCTCTGGCTCGATCAGCGCCAGGCTGAAGTGCGCGAGCCAATCAAAGGGCCTTGGGGTTGGTTATTCAAGATCGTCAGAGCGCAGGCCACCGTGGATTATTTTCGCGCCCAAGCCGAGGTCAATTGGATTGCGCAGAATCAGCCGGATATCTGGGCCGCTACCCACAAGGTACTGCTGCTCTCGGGCTTTCTCACCCATCGGCTGTGCGGCCAGTTTGTCGACTCCCTGACCAGCTGCGTGGCCTACCTGCCGTTTGACTACAAACGCTTGCAGTGGGCCAAACCGGGTGACTGGAAATGGCAGGCACTACCGGTGCGCCGCGAGCAACTGTCTGAGTTACGCAAACCGGGTGAGTTGCTGGGCCATATCACGGCGGCGGCCAGTCGCCATACCGGGATTCCCGAAGGCTTGCCGCTGATTGCCGCCGGTGCCGACAAAGCTTGCGAGGTGCTCGGCGCTGGCGGGGTGGCGACGAGCACGGCCTGTTTGTCTTATGGCACCACGGCGACCATCAACACCACGCGCAGCACCTACCTGGAAACCATCCCGCTGATTCCGCCATACCCATCGGCGATTCCTGATCACTTCAACACCGAGGTTATGATTTATCGCGGCTTCTGGATGGTCAGCTGGTTCAAAAAGGAATTTGGTCTGCGCGAAATGCAGCGAGCTAAAGAGTTGGGCGTCGAGCCCGAGGCGCTGTTCGATGAATTGGTCAACAGCGTGCCGGCTGGTTCTATGGGCCTGATGCTGCAGCCGTACTGGTCGCCGGGGATTCGTGAGCCGGGGCTGGAGGCCAAAGGCTCGATCATTGGCTTTGGCGACGTGCACACCCGCGCGCACATCTACCGGGCGATTCTCGAAGGGCTGGCCTATGCCCTGCGTCAGGGCAAAGAAAAAATCGAGCAACGCTCTGGCACGCGCATCACCCGTTTGCGGGTGTCTGGCGGCGGCTCGCAGAGCGATGCGGCCATGCAACTGACGGCGGATATTTTCGGACTGCCAGCCGAGCGCCCGCATCTGTATGAAACCAGCGGGCTGGGCGCAGCGATCAACTGTGCGGTCGGGCTGGGCTTGTACCCGGATTACCCCACGGCGATTGCCGCCATGACGCGGGTGGGGCAGGTTTTTACGCCTAACCCTGAAGCTCAGCGCACCTATGAGCAGCTGTACACACAGGTTTATCAACGCATGTACAAGCAGCTTAAGCCGCTGTATCAGGCGATCCGCAAGATCACTGGCTACCCGGCGTAGGATGGGTTGAACACAGTGATACCCATCGGCATATCGATGGGTATCGCCTTCGGCTAACCTGCGCGGCCCGACCCATCCAACGGGCTCTAGCGCGCGAGCCTTTGGACGGTTTCTCAGTGGCGCTTTAGGCCACATCCACCAAGATGACTTCGCTGTCTTCGATAGCTGTCACCCGTATCACCTCGACATCGCTGACGGCTACCCCATCGCGGGCCTGGGCGCTTACGCCGTTGACCTCAATGCGGCCGCTGGCGGCCACCAGATACGCCTTGCGAGAAGCGCCCAGCGGATATTCGGTGCTTTGGCCAGCTTGCATGGTGGCAGCAGCCATGCGCGCGGGGGTGCGGATCGGCAGGGCGTCCTGGTCTTCGGCAAAACCGCTGGCCAAGGTGATAAAGGTGCCAGCACGTTCGCCTATGGGGAACGGCTTGCTGCCCCAAGACGGCGGTAGCCCGGATTGATTGGGCTCAATCCAGATCTGGAAAATCTTCGTCGTGCTGTCTTCCAGGTTGTATTCGCTGTGGGCAATCCCGGTACCGGCACTCATCACCTGCACGTCACCCGCTTCGGTGCGGCCCTGATTGCCCAAGCTATCTTTGTGAGTAATGGCCCCCTGGCGCACATAGGTGATGATCTCCATGTCGCGATGCGGGTGCGTGGGGAAGCCGCTATGCGCGGCAATCTCGTCGTCGTTCCACACCCTCAGCGTGCCCCAGCCCATGCGCGTGGGCTCGTAATACTGACCAAAGGAGAAATGATGGCGCGCATTCAACCAGCCGAAATCGGCGGCGCCCAGGTCGGCGTAAGGACGTACTTCAATCATGGCTCGATCCTCGTTGGGGAACTGCAGCGGTCTTACCGCTGCATGTTGAGTGCCATTGATAGTCCTATAAATCAAAGCGATGTAAAAACTCTAAATATTGCTCTAAATGATCGGTTTTGTAGTTTTATTCGGTCGTGAAAGGCGCTGTCGTGAGCCTGCCGTTGTTTTCTCACTGGCAGCCAGTTGCGCCTATACCGCATGATGTCAGCTCGCTATATCCCTTCAGATGTGCGGCATCTGGCCGATACATCCGATCATGGCTATTTGAGCTAGGCTAGATCAGTAACGTGAACAGGAGCGCATGATGGCCGGCATTCTCGACTCAGTGAATCAACGCACCCAGCTGGTGGGCGAGAATCGCCTAGAAATTCTCATGTTTCGCCTTAATGGCCGGCAGTTGTTTGCGATCAACGTGTTCAAAGTGCAGGAAGTGCTGCAAATGCCTAAGTTGACGCTGATGCCGCAGCGTCATCGGTTTGTCTGCGGTGTGGTCAACCTGCGTGGGCAAACCTTGCCGGTGATTGATCTGTCCCAGGCCATCGGCATGCGCCCCATCGTCCCAGATGAGCGCAGCACGATCATCGTCACCGAATACAACCGCTCCGTGCAGGCGTTTCTGGTGGGCGGGGTCGAACGCATTCTCAACCTCAACTGGGAATCCATCCTGCCGCCTCCGGGTGGTGCGGGGCGGCAGCATTACCTGACGGCGATCACCAAGGTTGATGACCAGATTGTTGAAGTGATCGACGTAGAAAAAGTGCTGTCCGAAATCAGCCCGATGAGCACCAAGGTCTCGCCGGAAAAACTGGCTGATCCGCTGCTTGAGTTTGCCCGTGGTCGTGAGGTTTTGCTGGTCGACGATTCCAACGTGGCCATGACGCAGCTCAAAGGCACCATGGCGCAACTGGACATTCGTTGCCACTCGGCCAGCGATGGTTTGCGCGGCTTAAACTTGCTCAAGAGTTGGGCCGACGACGGCGTGGACGTGCATGAGAAGTTGCTCATGGTGATCACCGATGCCGAAATGCCCGAGATGGACGGTTATCGCCTCACCACTGAAATTCGCAGCGACCCTCGCCTGAAGGACCTTTATGTGGTGCTGCATACCTCACTCTCCGGCAGCTTCAACGAAGCCATGGTGAAAAAGGTCGGGTGTGACAGTTTTCTCTCCAAATTCCAGCCGGACAAACTGGTCGATGTCGTGCGCCAGCGTTTGGCGATATTGCACGGTGAAGAGTAAGGCCTGGCAGCATTGCCAGGCCGGTACTTCGTTATTCGCTCAGACGCTGGCGTAAGCGCTCGATGCGTTCGCGGTTAACGTCGAAGTCCTTGTAACCAAGGCGCGACGCTGACCGCACTTCCACGGCCTGCGTGCCGATCATAAATTCCACATCATCGACGAAGCGCATCCATTGGCTGGTGTACTCGGCGCGCAAGTAACCGGGCGCTTCTTCCACTACGCGCGCCCTTGGCTCGCTCTCAAGCAGGGTTTTCAGTTTGCTCTGGGTTTGCTCAGCTGTGCCTACGAGGGGCAGGGCGGCGATGGCATGGCGCGCATCGCTGGCTTGGCTGCTGACACAGTTAGGCGAGTCTGGGCAGGCTGCTAGGTTGCCACCGTTGATACCCAGATTGTCGGGTGGGCTGCCACTGCAGGCACTCAGCAACAGCACCAGCGGCAACGCCAATGCAGGCTTGTGAGCGCGGCGGGTTGCTCGTATAAGAGCATTTTGCCAAACGGAAGCTGGATTCATGTTGCATCTCTCCGGGTTGTACCGTTATCCAATGAAGTCGGCGGCGGGTGAGGCGTTGAGTGAAGCCATGCTCGATGACCTGGGTGTCCAGGGGGATCGGCGCTGGATGGCCGTTGATGCTGAAACAGGACGCTTTCTGACGCAACGTCTATTACCGTCCATGACTCAGCTGAATGTTCGCTGGCAAGGTCACGCTTATATTGTGTTGAGCGCACCGGGCATGGACGAGCTGCAGGTGGCTGTTCCGGATGAATGGGCTCCGCTGCGGCCCGTGACGATCTGGCGCGATAATCCGCAGGTACCGGATGCGGGTGAGGCGGCGGCGCAGTGGCTGAGTTGCTGGCTGAAGCGGCCGTGTCGACTGGTTTATATCAGTGCTGAACGGGCCCGGCAGATCGACACCGCCTATGCGCAACCCGGTGAGCGGGTGGCTTTTGCAGATGGTTTTCCGTTGCTGTTGATTGGCCAGGCATCGCTGGAGGATTTGTCGGCGCGTGTGGGCCGAGCGTTGTCGATGCTGCGCTTTCGTCCCAATCTTGTGGTCAACGGCAGTGCGGCCTACGCCGAGGATGGTTGGTCGCGCATCCGCATTGGCGAGGTGGAGTTTCGCGTGGTGAAGGGATGCTCACGCTGCATCATGACCACCCTTGACCCTCTAACTGGCGAGCGCAGCGAAGACCGCGAGCCGCTCACCAGCTTGCGCCGTTACCGTGAGCGAGATGGTGAGGTCTATTTCGGACAAAACCTTATCGCTTGCGGTGGCGGGCGGCTGGCGTTGGATATGCCGGTTGAGGTCTTGGCTTAACTCAGCCACGGCAGTCGTTAAGACCGGCCGTGGCGTAGCCATTTCTCAGCGCGTAGTTATTGATCGAAATAACGCTCGTGCCAAGCCACTAGCGGTTGTGAGGCGTTGAGCTTCTCCCCGTAGATAACCGCGTACGTCAGTACGTTCTGCACATACGAGCGGGTCTCGTCGAACGGGATGTTTTCAATCCATACGTCATACGACAGGTGATCCGCGCCGCGCAGCCACTGGCGAACGCGGCCGGGGCCGGCGTTGTAGGCGGCGGAAGCGAGCACACGGTTGCCTTTGAACTGGCCGTAGATCTGGCTCAAATAGGCTGCGCCCAATTGAATGTTGATCTCGGGGCGAAAGGCCATCTGCGGTGAGGACAGCGGGATGCCAAAGCGCTTGGCGGTTTCCATGGCGGTAGCCGGCATCAACTGCATCAAGCCCATGGCCCCTGCATGGGACTTGGCGTCGGCCATAAAGGCGCTTTCCTGACGCGTGACGGCAAACACCCAGCTTGAGTGAATGTCGCGATTCTTGGCTTCGCGGATCAGGTGTTCGCGGTGAGCCATGGGGAAGCGTACGTCCAGATCATCCCAATACTGAGCCCGGCTGATGGTGTGGATCGCCGGGAAGTACCAGCCCATTTCGTAGGCCAGGCGTGCTTGGGCGACCATCTCATCACGGCTGAACAGGCGGCTAACGTTGTACCACTCGCGGCGGCCATCAGCGATCTTGCCGCGTGCATGAAACTCCAGCGCACGGCGGATGGCTGCCGAGTTACGCACTTTCTGGATGGTCTGCGGGCTCAGCGCAAGTGGCTTATTGTTCAGCGAATAGGGCATTTGCACCTGGTCGGCTGCCATAAAGCCATAAAAGTCGCGCTCTTTGGCCAGCGCTTGATACAGCGCTTTGGGCTTTTGGTTGTTGGGTTGCGCCAGTTGCAGGCTGCGCGCCTGCCAGTAGCGCCAGCGACTGGTTTTAATCAAATCTGGCGGCATTCTGTTGGTCAGTTGGTGCGCCTCTTCCCAGCGCCCTAAACGTAGCAACAAGCGCGCGCGCCACTCACTTACCGAGTTATCGCGCAACTCCGGGTCGTACTTGGCCATGATCGGCAAGGCCCGCGCATCGAAGCGCTTGGCCAGCGTCAGGCCAATTTCACGGGCGATGGCGACCTGTTCCTGGCTGGAAAACTTCATGCGCTGGGCATAGCTTTCAAGCAGTTTCAGTGCGTTTTCCGGCTCCTGGCGCGCCAATCGACGCAAGCCAAGGCCCACGGCATCAGCGGTGGCCGGATCATTTTGTGTGAAGCGCCCGGTTTGTTTGACCAGTAGCGGGTTCTGCGCCACTTCCAACAGATTTTTGCCCTGCTGGCCGAGGGTGGGCAAGGTTTTGATCAGGTGCGTGACCAAGCCGTAGTTGCGCGCTTCGGCAGCCAGTTTGGCGCGCTGCCAGCGTTTTTGCTCCGTGAGCTGACCATCAGCCGCCCAGAGCGCGAAGAGCGGATCGCAGGCGTTGGGTTGCGATTTACCCACCAGCCAGAGTTTCTCTGCAGTGGCGTGGCCTTCGCTGCGCATGCCGTGTTTCAACTGATACTGGCCGTACAGGCAGTCGAGTTCGGTGAAATTCAATGCTGGGTTGTAGTAATTGACGAAGGTTTGCCACTCGCCGCGTTCAGCCAGCCAGCGCAACCAGCGCAGTTTCATCCAGTTGATTTGCGGCAGATCACCGTGTTCGGCGAGGAATTTTTCTATCTCATCGTTGCTCGCCCACTTCAGCCGTGCGGTGAGCTCGTCATACGCCAGATAAGGCTCCAGCGGATAGTCGCGCAGTGCCGTGGCGTAGCGTTCGTAAGGGCCTTTATCGCCTTTGGCCAATGCGGCTTTGGCTTGGTCGTAGTACTGACGTTGTTGCGCCAAGGTGACGGCGTTGGCGGCGGGAATGCTCAGGGTGGAAATCAACAGGCAGGACAACAGGCTGAATAAGGAACCGCGCATGACACTTCCAGGCAAATAGTGCGTATCGGCCAAGCTTAGTCGTTTGCCTTGGGGCGGAGAAGGCTCAAAGCGTTTCAACGCGTAATCGCTCGCTAGAGCCGCCCGCTGCTGTACCGGCTTGCCAGTGATCGAGATTACGTGACCGAAGGACTAAATTGCCTGCGATGCTGGCCTGCTTCTCGGTTAGAATGCGCGCCCTGTTTTGCAGCTGCTGTGGCAGCTGTGAGTGGTTTTCTGGGTTTTTAGCCGGCCAGCGCCGTGTCGACGTGGCAAGCGTGTCACTTGCGGCAGTTAAACCCGCTATCCCCGTTGTTTTTTGTTGAGGCGCGTCATGACCCTGCTCAAGTTCACCGAAATTTCCCTGGCCTTCGGCGCAATGCCGCTGTTGGACAAGGTGTCGTGGCAAATCGCCCGCGGCGAGCGGGTGTGCATCATTGGCCGTAACGGCACTGGCAAATCAAGCATGATGAAGCTGGTCAAGGGCGATCAAAAAGCCGATGACGGCTCCGTATGGCGCGCGCCGGGGCTGAAGATCGGCGAGTTGCCGCAAGAGTTGCCGGTTGCCGATGACCGTACCGTGTTTGATGTGGTCGCCCAGGGCCTGGACGGCGTTGGCGAGTTGCTCGCGCAATATCATCACCTGGCGCAGAACTGCGTCACCGAAGACGACCTGAACAAGCTGATGCACGTGCAGCAAGACCTTGAAGCCCGTGACGGCTGGCGCTTGCAGCAATTGGTCGACAGTACCTTGAGTCGCTTGCAACTGCCGGCGGACAAAACCCTGGCCGAGCTTTCGGGTGGCTGGCGTCGACGTGTGCTGCTGGCTCAAGCGCTGGTGTCTGAGCCGGATCTGCTGCTGCTCGATGAGCCTACCAACCACTTGGATATCGGTGCGATTGCCTGGTTGGAAGAAGCCTTGACCGATTTCCAGGGCGCGGTGCTGTTTATCACCCACGACCGTTCCTTCCTGCAAAACCTGGCTACGCGCATCCTTGAGCTAGACCGTGGCGGCCTGATCGACTGGAACGGCGACTACGCCAGCTTTCTGGTGCATAAGGAAGCGACTTTGGCGGCCGAAGAAACCGCCAACGCGCTGTTTGACAAGAAGCTGGCCCAAGAAGAAGTGTGGATTCGTCAGGGCATCAAAGCCCGCCGCACCCGTAACGAAGGCCGTGTACGTGCCTTGAAAGCTCTGCGCGTAGAGCGCAGTGAGCGCCGCGAGCGAACCGGCAAAGCCAACATCCAACTGGAAACTGCGGAGAAATCCGGCAAACAGGTGATGGTGCTGGAAAATGTCAGCTTTGCGCACCCTGGCGGCCCGTTCCTGATCAAGGACTTCTCCATGGTGCTGCAGCGCGGCGACCGTATCGGTCTGTTGGGCGCTAACGGTACCGGTAAAACCACCTTGCTCAAGTTGATGCTGGGCGGGTTGCAGCCCACCAGTGGCACGGTGGCAGAGGGGACGCGCATTGACGTGGCCTACTTTGACCAACTGCGGCACCAGCTTGATCTGGAAAAGACCGTGATCGACAACGTGGCTGAAGGCCGTGATTTTATCGAGATCGACGGACAAAACCGCCATGTGCTGAGCTACCTGGGCGATTTCCTGTTCAGCCCGCAGCGTGCCCGTACGCCCGTCAAGGCGTTATCCGGTGGTGAGCGTGCCCGCCTGCTGTTGGCCAAGTTGTTCAGTAAGCCGGCCAACCTGCTGGTGCTGGACGAACCCACCAACGACCTCGACGTAGAAACCCTTGAGTTGCTGGAAGAAGTGTTGCTGACCTTCCCCGGCACTGTGCTGATGGTCAGCCACGACCGTGCCTTCCTCGATAACGTGGTAACCAGCACCCTGGTCTTCGAGGGAGAGGGTTTTGTGCGCGAGTACGTGGGCGGCTACCAGGACTGGTTGCGTCAAGGCGGCTCGCCGCGCCTGCTCGGTGTAGGTGAGAGCAAAGCGGGTAAGCCTGAACTAGCCTCTGCTGTTGTCGCCGCGCCGGTTGTGGCCGCAGAACCGGTAGTGGCTGTTGATGCACCGAAAAAGAAGCTCAGCTATAAACTCCAGCGTGAGCTGGAAGCTATTCCCGCTCAGATTGATGCCGCTGAACTGAACATCGCTGAACTGCAAGCACAGATCGCTGATGCCGGCTTCTATCAACAACCGGCAGACAAAACAGCGACCGTGCTGGCTGCACTGCAGTCTGCTCAAGAAGGGTTGGATCAGTTGGTTGAGCGTTGGGCTGAGCTGGAAGGCTAAGCGTTAATCTTAAACAGGACGTCGTGTTCTCTGCCGGAGGCTCCTATGGCCATCGAGTACCGCATCACTCTCGACGATAACCATCAGTTCAGTTACAGGATTGAACTGGATCGCGTCTATGCCGCAGAGGTTGCGCAGAGCGCACCGAGCTGGACGCGTCTGGAGCATCAGCAGTGCAGCAATTGTCCGCTCAGCAAAGATCAGTTCAGTCATTGTCCGGCTGCGGTTGATTTGCACCGTGTCATTGAGGATTTTCAAGGTCTGCCGGCCTTCAAGAAAGTGTCGGTCTGGGTGCGTACGCCTGAGCGTGAGTACAGCAAGGTGGCGGGTCTTGAAGAGGGTCTGCGTGCTTTGTTGGGGGTGATCATGGCCACCAGTGCCTGCCCTGTGTTGGGCAAGCTGAAACCAATGGCGCAGCATCATCTTCCTTTTGCCAGCAGCCAGGAATTTATCCTGCGCACCGTTTCGCTCTACCTGACGCAGCAGTATTTCAACCTGCGTGAGGGGCGCTCGCCTGACTGGGAGCTCAAGGGGCTGGTGCGGATGTTTCAGCAATTGCAATTGGTCAATCAGGCGTTTTGGCAACGCATTCATGCTACCTGTGAAGGCGACTCCAACCTTAAGGCATTTCTCACGTTCTTCTCCATGGCGTCCAGCATCACATATTCGCTGGAAACACAGTTGCAGAAAATTCGCCCTATGGTCATGGGCGCTTCTGAGTCAGGCGATTAACCCGGCTATCTCATCGATTGCTGCTGCCGCGTCTCTCATGTGTTTTGAGCGATTTTGGCAGCAGATTTAAGGACTTCGCCTAGTGCGCTTTTTTCAAGCGTACCGCCAGCACATCGCACGGCGCGCCATGCAGCACGTCGTTGGCCGTGGAGCCCAGTAGCAAGGCCAGGCCATGACGTCCGTGGCTGCCTACGATGATCAGGTCGCACTGCTGTTCTTCTGCCAGGCGATGAATCTCCTGGCGGGGTTGGCCGTACGCCAGGTGGCACTTATCCGGGCTGATTTCGGGGTGCTTTTTCACGAACGTGTCTAGGCGTTCGCGGGCTTGATCGAATTGCTGTTGTTGCAACATGGAAAGGTCCATCGGTACATCGCCACCGAAAGCCATGGCCATGGGTTCGACGATATGCACCACAGACAATTTTGCCGCGCTGCTGGTCGCCAATTTCTGTGCTCGGAGCATTACGGGGTCGCACTCATCTGTCAGATCAATGGCAACCAGTACGTGCTGATAGGGCATGGGATGATCCTCCTCTAGAAAAATCGCTGGCTTAAGTATGGCCGTCGTATGCATTGATGACAGGTTTACCTTCGAGATAACGATATGAGTCCCTGGCTTCTGGTTTTACTCATGGCAATTGTGCTGAGCCCTTTGTCGATGCTTGCACCGTCTCGCCATCAGCGAGGGCGAATGGACACACGTCTTTTGGCCCGGCGCCTGGGTGTGGCCATGCAACTGACCCCGCAGGAATGGCCCTACTGGTTGGTCAGCCAGCCGCCTGGCTCATGCCCGCAGTATTACCTTGTGAGGCGACAGGGGAAAGACAGTTGGTGTTATTGGCAGATGGAACCGGGCCAGTGGGTGAATAAATGGCGTGAGCCTTGTGAAAGCGCTTCTTTATTGACGCAATTGCAAGCGTTGCCGCCGGATGTATTTAAGGTCGACGCCAATGAGCAGATGCTCTCGGTGTACTGGGGGGAGCGGGGCGGTAAAGAAGCGCTGAGCAAGGTCGTTGAGTTTTTGCAGTCTACGGCTTGATCCGTGCGCCTTTGCTGGCAGCAAAAGAGCGCCCAGCAAGGGGGCTGGGCGCAGGCTTCAGGTTGTCTTCACGAATGCTCGTTGTTTGTGCGGCGCAGGGTTGCGGTAAACCGACCTGATAGGTGCATGCGGTTTAAAGGCTGGCGGCGGCGTATTGCCCTGCGATCTGTTCAATGCCCTGAATGATGGTGCTGGAGTATTTGTTGACCAAGAAAGGCACGCTGTTTTCGTTGTAATTGATCAGCGATTTTTCGATATAACGCCACTTGGTATTGACCCCCTCCCACGATGTCTTGAGCTGTGGAGTGTTCTGCGGCGTCTTTTCCAGTTGATCCATCTTGGTGGCGAAGTCGGCAACCAGTTCTTCCATCGGCCGAGCGTCGCCGGCGCCGCCCATAAAGGTTGCGCCTACCGAAGCGCTGCGCGAAGCGTAATCAACGGCAATACTTTGCATCAGCAAGCTCTGTTCGCGACTCAGTTGCGTGAGGGCTGGGACGCTGTAGCGGCTTTCCTGCTGAATTTTGTTATAGAGCTCAAGGCATAGGCTCATCAGTTGCTGGTTACGCGAGGCCAAATCGGCCACTGGTTGCAGGTCGGTGTAACCCTGGTCCTTGATGGCTGTGGTGAGGTTATTCAAGTCCGTCTGGTATCCCAGCCATAACACTTCAAGCTTTGATCTAAGCGCCTTGGAACCTTCCCCCGGCATCTCTGTCAATGCACCCAAAAGAGTATTGGTCTCTGTTACCGACTCACTGATCATGCGTGCATAGCGCTGATCACCTTCCATGCCGTTAAACATGTAGAAGTCACTCAGGGTTTTCTGTGCGGCAAGGCGTAATTGATGGAGCTTGAGCAGGGTGGGTGCAGAATCTGCCGCGTGGGACGTGATGCTGAAAAGGCTCAAGGTGCTGGCGAGCAGAGTGCTCAAAAGGATGGCAAGCATACGGCTCGACATTGGGGGCTCCGTTTGCCCGAGGCTGGGCTTTAATTGTTTTTGTTTTGCTCTCGGCTTTGTGGGTAAGGCCGAGTTGAGACGAATGTACCTGTAGCATCCTCATTTTGCTAGATCACGACTGAGGGCAGCTAATGCGTTGAAAAGCCGTTAAATCGCCCGTTTTCGATGCGGATGCACGCTTTTTCAATACGCGACCATTTGTCACTTGTCACCGCTGGGAACGTTATTTTTTGTACGTCCGTAAGACCACATAAAGGCCAATTGACAAGTAAGGGCTTTTCCTTGAAGGTGTGCACACCCAAATCAAACGGGCGTATGAATTGAGCGTTTGCCTCTAATGACAACGCCTTTACAGTCCGATTATCGCGTCGGTGGGTGTGCCAGGCTGATTGGGGCTACTCTGAAACGGCCATGCCGTGGAGTAGCTTGCTGGTTGGCTCCGATGTGTACTGTTCAGCTTCCATACCGTGGAGATCAGTTGATGATTTACGAAGGTAAAGCCATCACGGTTAAGGCTCTTGGGGTGAATCCGTCAACAAATTCAACCGTCTAACCCTCAATGAACTGCGTCAGTCAGTTGATGCAATCAAGGCTGATGGTTCGATCAAGGGCGTGATTGTCACCAGTGGCAAAGACGTGTTTATCGTCGGCGCCGACATCACCGAGTTCGTCGACAGCTTCAAGCTGCCAGACGAGGAACTGGTGGCGGGCAACCTCGAAGCCAACAAGATCTTCAATGATTTTGAAGACCTCAGTGTTCCGACCGTTGTTGCAATCAATGGCATCGCCTTGGGCGGTGGTTTTGAAATGTGCTTGGCTGCCGACTACCGTGTCGCGGCTGAAACTGCCAAGGTCGGCCTGCCAGAAGTCAAACTGGGCATCTACCCAGGCTTCGGCGGTACTGTTCGTCTGCCACGTGTTATCGGTACTGATAACGCTGTTGAGTGGATTGCTAGCGGTAAAGAAAACAAAGCTGCTGATGCCCTGAAAGTAGGCGCAGTGGATGCCGTGGTTGCCGCTGACAAATTGCAAGCCGCTGCGCTTGATTTGATCAAGCGTGCGATCTCTGGTGAGTTGGACTACAAGGCCAAGCGTCAGCCCAAGCTGGAAAAGCTCAAGCTGAACGCCATCGAGCAGATGATGTGCTTTGAAACTGCCAAAGGTTTCGTGGCAGGCCAAGCCGGTCCTAACTACCCGGCCCCGGTTGAAGCCATCAAAACTATCCAGAAAGCCGCCAACATGACGCGCGATAAAGCGCTGGAAGTTGAAGCTGCGGGTTTCGTTAAGCTGGCTAAAACGCCGGTTGCTGCCAGCTTGATCGGCCTGTTCCTGAACGATCAGGATCTGAAGAAAAAAGCTAAGCAATACGACGAAATCGCCAAAGACGTGAAACTGGCTGCCGTTCTCGGTGCTGGCATCATGGGTGGCGGTATCGCTTATCAGTCGGCCTCCAAAGGTACGCCGATCCTGATGAAGGATATCCGTGAAGAAGGTATCCAGATGGGCCTGGCCGAAGCATCCAAACTGCTCGGTGGCCGTGTTGCCAAAGGTCGTATGACCCCGGCGAAGATGGCTGAAGCCCTTACGGCTATCCGTCCGACCATGTCCTATGGCGACTTCGGCGCTGTTGATATCGTGGTTGAAGCGGTTGTCGAGAACCCTAAGGTCAAGCAGATCGTGCTGGCTGAAGTGGAAGGCGTTGTTAAAGAGGATGCAATCCTCGCTTCCAACACCTCGACTATTTCCATCAACTTGCTGGCCAAGGCCCTCAAGCGTCCGGAAAACTTCGTCGGCATGCACTTCTTCAACCCTGTGCACATGATGCCGCTGGTTGAAGTAATTCGTGGCGAGAAGTCCAGCGATGTAGCTGTTGCTACCACCGTTGCCTACGCCAAGAAAATGGGCAAAACCCCGGTTGTGGTTAACGACTGCCCAGGCTTCCTGGTCAACCGTGTGCTGTTCCCTTACTTCGGTGGCTTCTCCAAGCTGCTGGGTTTCGGCGTTGATTTCGTGCGTATCGACAAGGTTATGGAGAAGTTCGGCTGGCCGATGGGCCCGGCGTACTTGTCCGACGTGGTCGGTGTTGACACCGGTCACCACGGTCGCGACGTAATGGCTGAAGGCTTCCCGGATCGCATGGCGGTTGAAGGTCGTACTGCGGTTGACGTGATGTACGAAGCTAATCGTCTGGGTCAGAAGAACGGCAAGGGTTTTTACGCCTACGAGACGGACAAGCGCGGCAAGCCGAAGAAGGTCATCGACCCTCAGGCTTACGAGTTGCTCAAGTCTATCGTTACCGAGCAGCGTGAAGTGACTGATGAAGACATCATTAACTTCATGATGATCCCGCTGTGCATGGAAACCGTGCGTTGCCTGGAAGATGGCATCGTTGACACTGCTGCCGAGGCTGATATGGGCCTGATTTACGGCATCGGCTTCCCGCCCTTCCGCGGTGGTGCGCTGCGTTATATCGATACCGTCGGTGTAGCTGAATTCGTTGCCCTGGCCGACAAATATGCCGAGTTGGGCGCGCTGTACACCCCGACTGCCAAGCTTCGCGAAATGGCTGCTAGCGGCCAGAAGTTTTTCGGTTAATCGCGCAACGACTAGAGCGAGAGTGAATTTATGAGCCTGAATCCTAGAGATGCAGTCATCGTCGACTTCGGTCGTACCCCGATGGGTCGTTCCAAGGGCGGCATGCATCGCAATACCCGTGCTGAAACCATGTCGGCCCTGCTGATCAGCGGCGTGCTGGCACGCAACACCAAGCTGGATCCAGCTGAAGTTGAAGATGTGATCTGGGGCTGCGTTAACCAGACCCTGGAGCAGGGCTGGAACATCGCGCGCATGGCGTCGCTGATGACCCAGATCCCGCACACTGCGGCTGGTCAAACTGTAAGCCGCCTGTGCGGTTCGTCCATGAGCGCTCTGCACACTGCCGTGCAGGCAATCCAGACCGGTAACGGTGACGTATTCGTCGTCGGCGGTGTGGAACACATGGGCCACGTTGGCATGATGCACGGCGTTGATCCAAACCCGCACCTGTCGCTGTACGCAGCCAAGGCCTCGGGCATGATGGGTCTGACCGCAGAAATGCTCGGCAAGATGCACGGCATCAGCCGTGAGCAACAGGATGCCTTCGGTGAGCGTTCTCACCGTCTGGCACAAAAAGCTACCGTCGAAGGCAAGTTCAAGGATGAAATCATCCCGATGCAAGGCTACGACGAGAATGGCTTCCTGAAGGTCTTCGACTTTGACGAAACTATTCGTCCTGAGACGACCCTGGAAAGCCTGGCTGCCCTGAAGCCTGCGTTCAATCCAAAAGGCGGTACCGTAACCGCTGGCACCTCCTCGCAGATCACTGACGGTGCTTCATGCATGGTTGTGATGAGCGCACAGCGTGCTCAAGACCTCGGCATCCAGCCAATGGCTGTGGTTCGTGCCATGGCTGTTGCCGGTGTAGATCCAGCAATCATGGGTTACGGTCCAGTGCCGTCCACCCAGAAAGCGCTTAAGCGTGCTGGTTTGACCATGGCTGATATCGATTTCATCGAGCTTAACGAAGCCTTTGCTGCTCAGGCGCTGCCTGTGCTCAAAGACCTGAAGTTGCTCGACAAAATGGAAGAGAAGGTCAACCTGCATGGCGGTGCAATCGCCCTGGGTCACCCGTTTGGTTGTTCCGGTGCGCGTATCTCCGGTACCCTGTTGAACGTGATGAAGCAAAATGGCGGCACCTTCGGTGTGTCCACCATGTGCGTAGGTCTCGGCCAAGGCATCACCACTGTCTTCGAACGCCTGTAAGCTTTAACGGGTGTAGAGACAGAAAGAAAACCGGGGCCTGGTGCCCCGGTTTTTGTTTTTGTTGATTTATAGGTATTTCTTGATTGCCACATAAATGGCTCTTGAGAGTTTTTGGCTTAGAGCAGCTACAGGGATTTAACGCATGCATTTACAGCCCGGTCTCTACCGTCACTACAAAGGCCCTGAGTACCGTGTGTTTGGCGTCGCCCAGCACTCCGAAACGGAACAGGTGATGGTGGTCTATCAGGCGTTGTACGGCGAGTTTGGCCTGTGGGTGCGACCGTTGGATATGTTCTGCGAAAGCGTTGAAGTGGACGGCGAGACGGTTCCACGCTTTGCTTTGATTCAGGCTGAAAACACATTGTTTACTCGGCCTTGAGCTGACATCGGGCCACTGCTGCGCTTGACCTCGGCCGGACCACCACTATATATAGCGGTGCCGCGCTAGCAGGCAGTTCAGCGCCTCCCGCATTTATTTACCGAATTTCAGGAATTTTCCAATCCATGGGCAAATCGCTGGTCATCGTGGAATCCCCGGCCAAGGCCAAGACCATCAACAAGTACTTGGGTAACGAGTACGTGGTGAAGTCGAGCATCGGCCACATCCGTGACCTACCCACCAGTGGTTCGGCGAGCACCGCTAAAGAACCGGCCAAGCGTGGTAAAGCCGCTGCAGGTGAGGTGCCGTCGCTGTCGCCCAAGGAAAAGGCCAAGCGTCAGCTGTTTGCGCGTATGGGGGTTGATCCCGAGCATGGTTGGAAGGCCAAGTACGAGATCCTTCCTGGCAAAGAGAAGGTTGTCGAGGAATTGCGCCGTTTGGCCAAGGATGCCGACACCATCTATCTCGCAACCGACTTGGACCGCGAGGGGGAAGCCATTGCCTGGCACCTGCGCGAATCCATTGGTGGCGACGACAGCCGTTACAAGCGTGTGGTGTTCAACGAAATCACCAAAAAGGCGATCCAGGAAGCGTTCTCCAAGCCGGGTGAGCTGGACATCAATCGCGTGAACGCGCAACAAGCACGGCGCTTCCTCGATCGCGTAGTGGGCTATATGGTATCGCCGCTGCTGTGGGCGAAGATTGCCCGTGGTTTGTCTGCCGGTCGTGTGCAGTCGGTTGCCGTGAAGCTGGTGGTCGAGCGTGAGAAAGAGATCCGCGCTTTCGTTCCCGAAGAATACTGGGAAGTGCATGCCGATCTTGGCACTGCCAAAGGCGCCAATGTGCGCTTTGAAGTGGCCCGTGAGAACGGTGCGGCCTTCAAACCGCTGAACGAGGCGCAGGCCATGGCCGCCTTGGCGACGCTGAAGGCGTCCAGCTACAGCATCACCAAGCGCGAAGACAAACCGACCAGCAGCAAACCTTCTGCGCCGTTTATTACCTCCACCCTGCAGCAGGCCGCGAGCAACCGCCTGGGCTTCGGGGTAAAGAAGACCATGATGATGGCCCAGCGTCTGTATGAGGCCGGCTATATCACCTATATGCGTACCGACTCGACCAACCTCTCGGCCGATGCCGTGACTATGGTGCGTGACTTTATCGAAGGCGAGTTCGGCAAGAAGTACCTGCCCGCCAACCCGATTGCCTACAGCAGCAAAGAAGGCGCGCAGGAAGCGCACGAAGCGATTCGCCCCTCCGACGTCAACCTCAAACCGACCCAGCTGTCAGGCATGGAGCGTGACGCCGAGCGCCTGTATGAGCTGATCTGGCGTCAATTTGTGGCTTGCCAGATGCCGCCAGCCGAATATTTGTCGACCACGGTTACGGTGACGGCGGCTCAGTTCGAACTGCGCGCCAAGGGCCGTATTCTCAAGTTTGACGGTTATACCCGTGCGTTGCCGCAGCTGAGCAAGCCGGGCGATGACGATGTGTTGCCGGAAATGAATCAGGGCGAAGTGCTCAAACTGGTAAAACTCGACCCCAGCCAGCACTTCACCAAGCCGCCTGCACGCTACTCGGAAGCCAGTCTGGTTAAAGAGATGGAAAAACGTGGCATTGGCCGTCCATCGACCTATGCCGCAATCATCGGCACGATTCAGGATCGCGGTTACGTGGCCTTGCACAACCGCCGTTTCTACTCCGAGAAGATGGGCGACATCGTTACTGAGCGCCTCTCCGAAAGCTTCTCGAATTTGATGGACTACGGCTTCACTGCTGGCATGGAAGAGCATCTGGATGACGTCGCTCAAGGTGAGCGCGAGTGGAAGCACGTGCTTGATGAGTTTTACGGCGACTTCAAGAAGAAGCTCGAAGTGGCCGAGGCGGGCGAGGGCGGTATGCGTGCCAACCTGCCGACCCTGACCGATATTCCTTGCCGCGATTGCGGTCGACCGATGACCATCCGCACCGCTTCAACCGGGGTTTTCCTTGGCTGCTCCGGTTATGCCCTGCCGCCGAAAGAACGCTGCAAGGCCACGGTCAACCTGGTGCCGGGCGACGAGATTGCCGCAGACGACGAGGGCGAATCCGAGTCCTTGGTATTGCTGGGTAAGCATCGTTGTCAGAAGTGCGGCACCGCCATGGATGCCTATCTACTTGATGAAACCCGCAAGCTGCATATCTGCGGCAATAACCCGGATTGCTCTGGCTATGAAGTAGAGCAGGGTCAGTATCGGATCAAGGGTTATGAAGGGCCGAGCCTGGACTGTGACAAGTGCGGCAGTCAGATGCAGCTCAAGACCGGGCGTTTCGGCAAGTTCTTCGGTTGCACCAACAGCGAGTGCAAGAACACCCGCAAGCTGCTGAAAAGTGGCGAGGCGGCTCCGCCGAAAATGGACCCGGTGAAGATGCCCGAACTCAAGTGCGAGAAGGTCAACGACACTTACATCCTGCGTGATGGCGCTTCGGGTCTGTTTTTAGCGGCTAGCCAGTTTCCGAAGAATCGCGAAACTCGTGCACCGTTGGTATTGGAACTGATCCCGCATCGCGACGAGATCGATCCCAAGTATCACTTCCTCTGTGACGCCCCAAAGAAAGACCCGCAAGGCCGTGCAGCTGTGATCCGCTACAGCCGCAAAACCAAAGAGCAATACGTTCAGACAGAAGTCGATGGCAAGCCGACTGGCTGGCGTGCGTTCTTTGATGGCGGTAAGTGGAAGGTCGAAGACAAGAGCTGATGAGTCTAATCCTGCGCCGGTGTATAGCTGGCGCAGGGTGCAACTGCTGTGGAGGGTGCCCTGATGGCCCAAGAACTCTATACCCGTACCAATCAGAAAATCTTCTATGCCGGCTTGGCACTGGAGTCTTGGCGTAAGGCTGAACAAGCACAAAGCCTGAACGCTCTGGCGTTGATTCAAGCTGAGCGTGAAGCCGCATTGTTTCACCTGTACGGTGCATTGCTCGGGCTTTGCCATGAGATTGCCGGTTACTACCGTATTACCGACAGTACTGCGCCGCGCGCGGAGAGCTTCCTGACGCCGGCGGTTCTGCAGTCAGCACCTAGCCAGGAGTTGGGTGAGTTGGTTGAGTTGGCACAGGCATCCGAGAGTTGGCTGGCTCAATTGTTGAGTGCTTACGCATTGCTCTTCAAGCCCCCCCAAGCTGGCAAAAAAGCCAAGTTGGATCCAGCGATGCCGCTGATTACAGCGGTTAGCCTGGATGAAGAAGAAAAACCTCTCACACATCAGGATCTAGAAGCTTGGCGGCAGCAGCTTAAGGTGTTGGCGCAGCGATTCCGCGAAACCCTAAGTGAGTGGTGAAGGTGCAAATGGATCGGCGGGCTAGGGCGAGCTTAAGTCGGCTGATACACTGTCGATCTTTCGTGGAGAGTTGAACCAATGCCTACATCCTTCCTGGAAATTGTCGAATTGCCTGACGGGCGTATAGCCCTGCGTCGTGGCGACGATGAAGAATCATTGGTTGTGCTTGATTTTTCAGCCGATGCTAAAGCCTTTTTGCAGGGTCAGCACATCGAAGTGGCCAAGGCCATGCTCAATGTTGGTGTGCAGATGGCAGGTCGTTTGGCGGAAAACAACTTCCAGGACGAAGAAGGTCCGCGCGTTCTACACTGACCCCCTGACACAATTTCTTATCCCTCATTTGAAACTTACGACTTTTAAATGTGTTGACGCTGATCGGTGACATGCCGCTCACGCATCAAACTTGGCCGTTATTTTCAAACTAATATTTAAACTCTGCGCTTTTCCCTGCAGTGCAGCATCCTCTAGCTGGTTGCGCGTCTCTGTGCTTAACGAATGCAACCAACTGACTACCGTATGACTGCGGCCTAGGCTCAACGCCTGCTGTGCAAGTTCAAAATCGCTTTGCCGTCCTCTTGGTTGCAGCACCAGTATTCGCTCGCGATTCAAACCACCCTCGCGTAGCCAAGATTGATTAAGGTTAGCCGGTGGCGCTATTAAGGTTAACCAGCGGCCATCTTGCTTATCACTTAATTCGCGCAGCATCGGGGCGAGTAAGTTCATGCATTGGTCGGCAGCGCCGCTCAGTGATACCTCACTAAAGTGCGCAGCCGCCGTGCTTTGGTCTGTGCAATCGGCTCCAGTGTTCTGCAGATTGGCTGCTGTAGACTGCGGATTCCACGCCATTCGGACACTCAGCCCACGCTGATCCGGACACCTGTTCCACGATCATTCGGACAGGCAGTCGGAGCGCAGCGACGCAG
>LNFM01001896.1_pt1 | contig 48204 bp, 39 predicted proteins | sample 596031 | NCBI WGS metagenome assembly LNFM01 (sample SAMN04254537, study PRJNA301005) | activated carbon metagenome | isolation source: dual media filters at the Ann Arbor, Michigan drinking water treatment plant | place: USA: Ann Arbor
CGCGGCTCGCCGGTGGCGATCACCCGGCCCTGGTCGAGCACCGACAGCCGGGTGCACAGGCGCTCGGCCTCTTCCATGAAATGCGTGGTCAGCAACAGCGTCTTGCCCTGGGCGGTGAGCTGCTTCAGCCGGTCCCAGATCACGTGGCGCGCCTGCGGGTCGAGACCGGTGGTCGGCTCGTCGAGCAGGATCAGGTCGGGATCGTTCACCAGCGCACGCGCCAGCGTCAGCCGCCGCTTCATGCCGCCGGACAGCGCCTGGATCTTCGCGTCGCCGCGGCCGGTGAGGTTGGCGAACTCGAGCAGGTCGGGGATGCGCGACTTAACCCGCGCATCGGACAGCCCGAAGTAGCGGCCGAACACCAGCAGGTTCTCGCTCACCGTGAAGTCGGGATCCAGGCTGTCGATCTGCGGTACCACGCCGACCCGCTGCCGGGCCTCGCGCGCCTGCCGCGGCAGGTCGAAGCCGAACAGGTCGATCGAGCCGGCGTCCGGCTCCGCCAGCCCGAGGCACAGCTTGAGCGTCGTGGTCTTGCCCGCGCCGTTCGGGCCGAGCAGCCCGAAGCATTCCCCGGCGTGCAGTTCCAGGTCGACGCCGGCGACCACTTCCCGCCCCCCGTAGGATTTGCGCAGCCCGCTGATGCGCGCGACGGTCGCGGGGCTCATTCGACGCCGGCGCTCGCCAGCGCGCGGCGTACCAGCCGGGCCAGCACCGGCAGCCGGCCGTGGAAGAAGTGGCCGGTACCGGGCACCAGCGACACCGGCAGTTCCTGCGGCCGTGCCCAGTCGAGCACCAGCCGCAGCGGCACCACGTCGTCGTCCTCGCCATGGATCACCACGGTCGACGGCCGCACCGTGCCCACCTCGAAGCGCCCGACGGCCGGTGCGACCAGCACCACCAGCGCGAACGGGTCGCCAGCCGCCTCGGCCCGCGCCGCGAGGCGGCTGGCGACGAAACCGCCGAAGGAGAACCCCGCCAGCACGGCCGGCAGCGGCCCGAACCGGGCGCGCAATGCATCCATCACGAGGGCGAGGTCTTCGGTCTCGCCCTTGCCCTCGTCATGCACGCCTTCCGAATCGCCGACGCCGCGGAAGTTCGGCCGCGCCACCACATGGCCGGCGTCGAAGAACGCGCGCGCGAGGGTGGTCACCACCTTGTTCTCGTTGGTGCCGCCGAACAGCGGGTGCGGATGCGCGACCAGCGCGATGCCGCGCCGATGCTCGCCCGGGTCGTTCAGCTTCACTTCGATGTTGCCCGCCGCGCCGCGGAGGTCGAAGCGGCTCAGCGTCGACGGCTTCATCGGCTCAGACCCGCAGCCGCTCCACCGGGCGGCCGTTCACCAGGTGTTCGTCGATGATCTCGTCGTCGACATAGGTGTACCAGACCGCTTCCGGGTAGACGACCATCACCGGCCCGCTGTCGCAGCGGTCGAGGCAGCCGGCCATGTTCACCCGCACCTTGCCCTCGCCCGACAGGCCGAGTTCCTTCACCCGGCTCTTCGCGTAGTCGCGGACTTCGGATGCGGCATGGTCGTTGCAGCACGACCTGCCGCCGTCACGCTGGTTGCAGCAGAAGAAGACATGATGGCTGTAGTGGCTCATCGGGAGGTCCGCGGTAGGTGAGGGCCGATTATAGCGAGCGCAGCAGCCCGCGCAGACGGAACAGGTAGAAGGCGGCCGCCAGCGGCCACAGTTCCGCCACGGTGCGCGCCAGCCCGGTGTAGTTGAGCAGCTGGCCATAGTTCCAGCGGAACGGCCACAGCGCCTCGACCGGCTGCAGCGGGCTCTCGTACAGGTGGATCGACAGGAACGAGAGGCACAACACGACGATGCCCACGCCGGTGACCGCCGCACGCGGGAGGGCCACCATCAGCCCGGCCAGGGCAGCCCCGGCACCGATGCCGACCAGCACCTCGTCCGACAGCCAGATGAACACCGCCTCGGCCTTGAGCATCGCAAGGCCGGCACCGAACTTGATCAGCCCGGCCATCGCCAGCAGCGACAGCATCGCGACCAGCGCATGCCAGCGCTGGCGCATCAGTGCCATCACGAACAGGCCCACTGCCAGCGTGTTGACCGCCACCGCCGCCGCCGATCCGGCCGAGAACGCGCTGGGCGGGATGAAGCCGGTGCCCGGAATCGGCAGCGTATCGGGCAAGGCACGCAACGACATCAGCGGCAGCGACGGATCGAGCTGGGTCAGGAACCAGAGCGCCACCAGCGCAAGGCCCGGCTCGGCGAGCCGCCCCGGCAGGCACCACCGCCGCCGCAGGTCGCGCACATGCGCCCACAGCGGCATGCGCCCGGTGCGCGCGGCGAGCAACGCGCCGACCAGCGTGCCGACCGCATTCGCGATCAGGTCGACGCTGGACGCCACCCGGCCCGGCAGGTACATCTGTGCCGTCTCCATGCCGAGGCTGAACGCCGCACCGGCCAGCGCCGCCAGGAGCACCGCCAGCGCCGGTCGCATCCGGCGCATTGCGCCCAGGGTCAGCAGCAGGCCCAGCGGCAGGTAGGCGGCCGCGTTGATGAACAGGTCGAAACGCTGCCAGCGGCGCGGCCAGGGCTCGTCGAGGAAGGCCAGCGGCGGCACGCCGGGCGTGGCCCAGCCAGTGAACGGCGACAGGCTCGCGTAGACGAGGACCAGCAGGTAAGCTCCGGCGAAATACCACGCGAGCCGGCTTTCCCGCGCCTGTGCCAGCCGGAAATCCGTGACGACATGCGTAACGACTTCACCCCGCAGGATTCATCGATGAAATTCTATGACGTTTTCAATGGCGACGCCGACGGGCTGTGCGCGTTGCACCAGTTGCGCCTGGCCGAACCGCGCGATGCGATCCTGGTCACCGGCACCAAGCGCGACATCGAACTGCTCGACCAGGTCGATGCCGGCCGCGGCGACGAGATCACCGTGTTCGACATCTCGCTCGAGGTCAACCGCGATGCGCTGATGCGCGTGCTCGACGCCGGCGCGCGCGTGCGCTACTTCGACCACCATTTCGCCGGGACGATCCCGCAGCGGCCGGGTTTCCGGGCCCACATAGACGGTTCGGCCGACACCTGCACCAGCCTGATCGTCGACCGGTTCCTGAATGGCAAGTATCGCGCATGGGCAGTGGTCGCGGCGTTCGGCGACAACCTGCGCGAGGCCGCGTGGAAGGCCGCCGAGCCGCTCGAGATGAACGACATGCAGATGCACACCCTGCGCGTGCTCGGCGAATGCCTGAACTACAACGCCTATGGCGAATCGCTCGACGACCTGCACTACCAGCCCGACGAGCTGTACGAGACGCTCCGCCGCTACGAGAACCCGCTCGACTTCGTCGTCGCCGAACCGGTGTACGAGGTGCTGCGCACCGCGCTGTCCGACGACCTCGCACGCGCGGCCGAACTGGAACCGGCGATGGTGCGCGAGTCGGGCGCCGCGTTCATCCTGCCCGACGCCGCCTGGTCGCGGCGCATCTCCGGCTTCTTCAGCAACCAGCTGGCCAATGCCTTCCCGATGCGTGCGCACGCGGTGCTCACCGTCCGTGCCGGCGGCTACCTGGTCAGCGTGCGCGCGCCCGCCAGCGTGCCCGCGGGCGCCGATGCCCTCTGCCGCCAGTTCGAGACCGGCGGCGGCCGCTCGCGTGCCGCAGGCATCCAGCTGCTGCCGGAGTCCGAGCTGCCGCGCTTCCTCGCCGCGTTCGAGAAGGCGTATCCGGGGCGCGGCTAGAACACCGACAGCCCGGTCTTCGCGGCGAAGGCTTCGAGCGCGGCGCGCCCGAGCAGCGAATTGCCGGTCGGGTCCAGCGCCGGCGACCAGACGCAGAGCGACAGCCGGTCCGGCACCACCGCGATGATGCCGCCACCGACACCGCTCTTGCAGGGCAGGCCGATGCTGAACGCGAACTCGCCGGCCGCATCGTAGGTGCCGCAGGTGAGCATCAGCGCGTTGATGCGGCGTGCCTGGCGTTCGCTGAGCAGCGCATCCAGGCTGCGCGGATGCCGGCCGTCCCGGCACAGGAAGCCCGCCGCGCGCGCCAGCTGCCGACAGTTCATGCGCAGCGCGCACTGGTGGAAGTAGACATCGAGCACCGTCGCGACATCGTTGTCGAGCTTGCCGAAGCCCTTCATGAAGTTGGCCAGCGCGACATTGCGGTAGCCGGTGTCGGCCTCCGAACGCGCGACGTCCTCGTCGAAGCCTATCGGCTCGCCGCACAGGCCCGACATCAGCGCCAGGATCTCCGCCTTCGGATCGGCGAACTGGCTCACCAGCCGGTCGGCCACCGCGATCGCACCGGCATTGATGAACGGATTGCGCGGCACGCCCTTCTCGGTCTCGAGCTGCACCAGCGAGTTGAACGGGTTGCCCGACGGCTCTCGCCCGATGCGATCCCAAAGCCGGGGCCCGACCGCGCGCATCGCCAGCGCCAGCGTGAACACCTTCGAGATGCTCTGGATCGAGAACGGCACGTCCGCATCGCCCGCGCTCGCCTCGACGCCGTCACAGGTGGCGAGCGCGATGCCGAACTGCCGCGCCGGCACCCGCGCCAGCGCCGGGATGTAGGTCGCCACCGCACCCTCGGCGCCCAGCCGCGGACGCAGCTCGGCCTCGATCTCCGAAAGCACCTGCTGCCAGTCGATCAACATGGGGTCAGGTCTTGTCTTTTGCCGGAAAGAACCGATTGGGTGCCAGGAAAAACGCCAGCACCAGCGCCCCCTTCGGCGAGCGGGCCGAATGACGGCTGCCCGCCGGCCGCCAGACGAAGTTGCCGGCGGTGCATTCGCCCTCGTCGTCCTCGATCGCGCCTTCCAGGATGTACGACTGCTCGATCCGCACATGCTCATGGTCGCCGAGCACCGAGCCGGGCTCCCAGCGGAACAGCGCGGTCAGCAGCCCGGTGGAGGGTTCCTCCATCAGGACCTTCATCTTGATCAGCGGCGAGGGCGTGTCGCGCCATGGCAGCGATTCAATATCGACGAAACGCGATGCGAGGGCGGACAGTGCGGCAGGCCCGCCCGGCAGCTCGGGTGCAGGGATGGTGGCGCTCATGCGGAGGCTCCGGGAACGAAGAATCGGTTGCGTGTATTGTGCGGCATGTCCAACCGAACGATCACCCCCAACCGATGACCGTCAGCACGATCGCCACCTCGACCCCCACCTGCGTCCCGCACGATCCGAACCCCCGCGCGCCGAAGGTTCCGTTCCCGGCGCTGGCCTGCGACAGCCATGCCCATGTGTGCGGGCCGGCGGCACGCTATCCGTACTGGTCCGAGCGCATCTACACCCCGCCCGACGCGCTGCTGTCCGAGTACCGCCACATGCTCGACGCGATCGGGTGCGCGCGCGCGGTGCTGGTGCAGCCCAGCGTGTACGACGTCGACAACCGCGCGATGCTCGATGCGCTGGCCGCGGACCCGAAGCGCCTGCGCGGCATCGCGGTGGTGCCGTTCGACGTGCCGGTCGCCGAGATCGAGCGCCTGCATGCCGCAGGCGTGCGTGGCGTCCGCTGCAACATCGTCGACCTGAAGACCGGCAAGGGCCAGCTGCCCCTGGATGCACTCAAGCGCCTCGCGAACACCGTGAAGCCCTTCGGCTGGCATGTCGAGTTCCTGATGCACGTGAACGAGTTCCCCGACCTCGATCGACAGCTCGCCGGCTTCCCGGTGCCGGTGGTGTTCGGCCACCTCGGCTACGTGCCGACCGGCAAGGGCACGTCCGACGCCGGCTTCCAGGCCCTGGTGCGCCTGATGAAGGACGGCGCCGCCTGGGCCAAGATGACCGGCCCCTACCGCCTGACCGGCACCGAGATGCCCTACCCCGACACCGACGACTTCGCCTTCGCACTGGTCGATGCCGCCCCGCAGCGCCTGGTCTGGGGCACCGACTGGCCGCACGTGATCGTCAAGACGCGGATGCCGAACGATGGCGACCTCGCCGACCTGCTCGGGCACTGGGTGCCGGACGTGAAGGTGCGCGACCGGATCCTCGTGGGCAACCCGGCGGCGCTCTACGGGTTCTGAGGCCAGGCAACCATGCTGGGTGCGGCGAGACGCTTCATCCTGAACAGCCCGGTCTGGCTGTCCGTGGCCGGCGTGGTGCTTTGCAGCGTGGGCGGATCGGTAGGCGCGATGTTCGGCCTAGGCCTGGTGCTGGGCATGCCTCCCGAGTGGATGTTCGGGCGTGCCCTGGCCATCGCCGTCGTCGTCCCCGCAGTCGTGTCGTGGCCGGTCAGCCTGCTCGTCATCCGGCTGCTGCACGAAGTGGAAGACGCAAGGGCCACCGCCCAGAGGCTGGCGTGGAACGACGAACTGACGGGCTCGCTCAACCGGCGGCGCTTCTCCGAGATGGTTCGCCGCGAGATCATCGGCGCCGACCGCACCGGCAACTCGCTGACCATTGCGATGCTGGACCTCGACGACTTCAAGCGCATCAACGACCGTCACGGCCACGCTGCGGGGGATGCCCTGCTGCGCGAGGTGGCCGCCGCGATTCGCAGCGTGATGCGGGCCACCGATCTGTCGGCCCGCTGGGGCGGAGAGGAGTTCTGCATCGCCCTCCCCGGCGCGGACGTTGAACAGGCCGTGCTGGTCGCGCAGCGCGTGCGCGGGGCCATCAGTGCGCTGCGCGTGGCCACGCACACGGGCGAGCTCATCTCGTGCACGGCCACCATCGGCCTGGCCGAGCGCGGTGATCGCGACGAGACCCTCGACGCACTCTTCAACCGGGCCGATCGCGCGATGTACCGGGCCAAGCAGTCGGGCAAGAACCGCGTGATGCTCGCCGAATCTGCCTGAGCGTACCCGGGCCTGGTCCCTCGGGCGGCCACCGCCGCCACCTGTGCCACGTGCGGCTGACCCAGTCCGAGTCCATGGACGTCCCCGACCAGAGCACGACGACGCCTCTTGCCGAATCGAGCTAACGCTCGATCATCTGGTCGAATGAACGGCCGGCGGTGATCTTCCGATCCCACGATACAGGCCAGCGTGGCGTTCGAGCACGCTGAAGATAGTCCCGGCAGCGCCGCGGTCAGGCGCTGCCCTTGAGCGCAGCAAGCACCGCACCGACCAGACCCGCCACGATCAACGCGAAACATGGTGCGATGCTCAGCAGGAAGCCGGGCCCGCGCTTGCCGGGATCCGACATGTATGCCTGCTGATAGAGGACACGTCCGACCAGGAAGACCGCGCCGCACGCCGCGACGTAGCCGGCAGGCCAGTACCTCGCGGCGATATAGAGCGCCGGGACGAAGAGCATCAGCAACTCGAGCGTATTCATCTGCACCCGCAGCGCCCGCTCGAACATCTCGTGTCCGGTGATGGCGGGCGCCTTCACGCCGTACTTTCCCCGTGCGCGTCCGACCAGCGCGGCGAAGACGAAGAACTGGAGAAGTGCTGCGAGCGCAACGATGTCCACGAAGTGCATGTTCTTTCCCTTGCCTGCAGGTCAGCATCCTTGGACTTTAGGAACCGAGCCGGAGTGCTTCCGATGCATGCAGAACATCCGGGCGGACAGCCCGGCTTCCCAGGACGGACAAGGCTCGCACGCAAGACGTCAGACAGGCCTGGGCGTGCGGGATCCCGTCCTGCGTGCGGGAATGCCGCCATAGACCGTCCACGGCTCCAGGTCACGCGTGGCGACGGCGCCAAGTGCCAGCACGGCACCGTCGCCGACCGTGACGCCCATCTGCACGGTGCTCTTCGCGCATACCCATGCGTACCGGCCGATCACGATCGGCTCCGAAATCATGGGGAATGACGGGTCCTGGATGTCGTGGCTTGCGCCGCACAGATACGCGCCCTGCGAAACGATTGCGTGCGAACGCAGCGTGACACCCGCCGGGTTGTAGACCTCTGCCCCGTTGGCAATCGCGACGGAATCCTCGCAGGTCAGCAGCCACGGTGCCCAGATGATCGCGTGCGGATAGATGTGGCAGGAAGCGCCGAGCCTCGCTCCGAACAACCGGAGGATCAGGGCTCGCCACGCGTGCAGGGGTCGGGGCGATGGCCGGAACAGCAGTGCATACACGATGCCCCAGGCGAGCCTGCCCAGACGACTGCGCAGGGAGGTATTCGCCCGGTGATAGGGATCCTTTGCAACCATCATGCCCCTCCTTCCTCGCGGACAGGCTCCCGCAAGGCTTGCTCGAACCGCGCGATCACCGCGCTCTGCAGCAGGTTTGTCTCGGCATAGCGGCGGCCGTTCTCGGCCAGTTCCGCCGAGCGCGTCCGGTCCGCGGCGAGCGTACGGATGCCCTCGGCCATCTGCCGGCCGTCTTCCGGCTCGACCAGGAGCCCGCAGTTGCCCTCGCGCAGGATCATTGCCAGGTCGCTGGTCGTTGGCGACGCAGCCACGACCGGGCGGGCGCTGGCCAGGATGTTGCACAGCTTCGACGGCAGCACGATGTCGGTCACGGCCCGCTTCTGCGGGATCACGGATACGTCTGCCGTGGCCAGCAGTTCCGATAGCCGCTCGATCGGTTGCAGGGGATGGAACATGACGTTCGCGAGGTCCATTGCCTGCGCCTTGCTGACGAGTTCGAGTTGTTCCGCGCCGTTGCCGACGATCACGATCTTCACCTCGGGCTGTTCGCGCAGCAGCGACGCGGCCTCCAGCAGCGAGTCGAGCCCCTGCTTGCGACCCAGGTTGCCCGAATAGAGTACGACGAAATCGCTTTCCACCAGGCCCCATTCGGCGCGCAGCGGCGTCATGCGATCCCCCGGCCGCACGGTATCGTCGTTGGCCCAGTTCCGGAACAGCAGCGTCTTCTCGACCGGCACGCCCTTGCCGAGGATCTTCCGGCGCATGCCTTCGCTGATCGTCGACACCCTGTCGGCCAGCCGGTAGTTGAGCCGCTCGAGCGCATAGAGCATGCGCGTGAGCAACCCGGGCCTGAGCATGCCCAGTTCCACCGCAGCATCGGGCTGCAGGTCCTGCACGTGGAGGATCGTCGGGCTTCGCTTCAGCTTCGCGATCAGCGCGATCGCGCTGCCCAGCGCCAGCGGCGGCAGGATGATCACCGTACGATCGGCGCGCGGCGCCAGCAGGTAGGCGAGCGAGGCCGTCGCGACGAAGCTGAACTCATGGATGATGCGCTTCAATGCGGTCGGCCGCCTCGGCACGTACAGGTAGCTGCGCCTCAGGTCGACGCCCCTGAGAGATTCGCGCCGGTAGAGCCGGCCCCGGTCCCGAGGTGGCTTCTGCCACTCCGGGTAGTAGGTGAAGCCCGCATGCACGACGACCTCGTGACCACGAGCGGCGAGATACTCTGCCATGCCTGCGGTGTAGACGCCGATGCCGGTGCGCTCGGGCGCATAGTTGATGGATACGATGGACACGCGCATGGAGCCGCTACCTTCGGCGTCTGGAACCAGGGTACTGGCGCCAGGGTTCAGGCGGCGAGCGCCGAGGACCGATGACGCGCGACGCCCTCCGAGACGATCGTTCGCAGTCTGGCGGCAGATGCCCGGATGTGGAAATGCTGCTGGAAGCAGTCTACCGCCCGGTCGGCCATCGCGGCGCGGGCGTTTTCGTCGGTGGCGACCCAGCCACGGATCAACGCGATCGTGCCTTCGATGGTGTCGCCGCGGACCAGGCCTGCACCGCTCGCCTGCACTTCCCGATAGATGTTGACCTGGTCGGAGATCAGGACCGGCAGCCTGAGCGCCAAAGCCTCTGCCACGACGATGCCGAAGTTTTCCTGGTGCGACGGGAGGATGAATGCGTCCGCAGCATGGTAGGCACCCCATTTGACGGCGCCGCCGAGCATGCCCGTCCAGGTGATGCGGTCGGCGACGCCCAGTCGGAGTGCCAGTTCGCGCAACGAAGGGCCCCACTCGGCATCGTCAGGCCCCGCCATCACCAGATGCAGATCGTGTTCCGTGGCCGTCGCGGCCAAGGCATGCACCAGCAGGTCGCAGCCCTTCTTGGGATGGATGCGGCTCAGGTAGAGCAGGAGCCGCTTGCCCTGCAGCGCTGGAAACGCGTCCATGAAAGCCCTGCGATCGGCGGCTTCGTCGGTTGTCGGCGGTTCGATGCCGAATCCGGCGACGACTTCGTTCGCCCGGTAGAGCCAGAAGGAATCGCGGGCGAGCCTGCGTTCCTGTTCACAGGTAAAGAGGACGTGGGTCGCATCGCGCAGCACCCGGTACTCCGCCCACGGCCAGTACAGCCACTTCTTCGCGTGCTTCAGCGGGTAGGTGCGCCTGAACCAGGGATCGAGCATCCCGTGTGGAAACACGAAGTAGGGCAGTTGCCGGCCGGACAGCGCCCTCCACGTCGCAAGGCCGTGGTACTGCCAGAGCCCGTGCACGACTACACCGTCGAAACGCGGCGCGTTGTCGCGAAGCCACGGCGCCGCGTTCGGGGCATACCCATAGCTGCCACGAGCAGGTCCGAGGCCGGTCATCGGCGCAGGAAAACTGATCTGCGACAACGCGGGCGGATCGTCGAGCGTCGCCACTTCCGATGGCCAGCCTGCCCGGTTCATCTCGAGCACGATCTGCTTTAGGCCCTCCTGCGGCCCGCCGCCGCGGGGATCCAGCGACCGGATGACATGCAGCAGCTTCAAGCCGCACACCCAGGTTCGACGGGCGCGACCGTTGACAGGAAAAATCGGGGGGGTGCGTTCATCGGTGCCGGACGGGCTGCAGAAAGCATGGTTGCAAGAGTCACAGGATCGTCAATGTAGCACTTCCGACCGGGCCGACACCGGTGAAAAACCACGAAGATGGCTGCTCTTTCCGCAGGCCCAGATGCATCCGGGAAGCACCGGATGCGAAAGCGCGATCGTGCACGCCACTCAGCCGCCCTCCGTCCTGCGCAAGGCGCTTTCCGCCGCAGCCAGCCGCAACTCGGTGACCTTTACCGAGATCATGTATTCATAGACAGATGCCATGATCGCGTAGCTCAATCCGGCACGCCCGTCGAGGAAGCCTCGCCGCAGTCCGTACAGGTAGAGGAACTTGACCAGCGGACGCAGCGGCATCCGGTAGAAGAATTCCTTCTGGTGGAAGCGGCGCTCGTTGAAATCGCGGCCGAACAGGGCGGTCTTCAAGGACAGCGGATACTCACCGCTGCGCGTCTTCATGAGTTCCCGCGCTTCCATCGACGAATATGTGTTGTGCTTCGCAAACCAGTGCTCAACGCCTTTCGAGAACGGGAAATGGTCGAAGTGGCCGGGCAGATCCACGACCTGGCCATCGACCTTGAGCACTTCGTTGATCTCGCGTTCGTAGTGCACCTGTCCCAGGCGCACCAGCCGGATGTAGAACGGGGACATCTGGCAGTGCTTCAGCCAGCGCCCGAAGAGGAAGTCGCGGCGCCGTATCCGTGCTGCAGCCGCGCCCGGAGCGGCGGTCCGCACGAACGCCTGGAGCAACGGCACCTGGGCGTCTGGAATCCGCTCATCGGCATCGAGGATGAACAGCCAGGGATACCGGAACGGCAGCGTGGTCAGCGCCGCATTTCGCTGGCTCGCATAATTGTCGAACGGACGCTCGGCCACGTGGGCGCCACGTTCGCGGGCGATCTGCACGGTACGGTCGGTCGACAGCGAATCGAAAACATGAACGTCATCCGACCAAGCCACGCTGTCCAGGCAGCCGGGGAGGTCGCGCGCTTCGTTCTTGGTCAGGATCAGTATCGAAATCATCGTCCGTTGGCATCCCTGCGCAGGGTCTCGCCGCGACTCTGGGCGCAGGGTCCATCGCTTCCGCGCCGCCTGCCGGATTATTGCACTTCGACTGATCGGGCTGCGGCCTGCGCAACGGGAAAAGGCAACGACCGAACAAACCTAGAGAAGGTCCACGCTGGCTCCAAACGCTCCTCGGCGCGGAAGGACTTCTGCCAGGTCATTGCTGTCTGCGCCGAACCAGCGCAACGGCTCCTCCCAGTACTGCTCGAGGCTGAAGCCCGGCGAAAGAGAGCCGCCGCCGATCTGGCCGCCTACCAGGTCGAACGTCCCGGTTCCCGTTGTCGAGAGTACCGCGGGATAGGTCCCGTACAGGCCTGCGCTCAGCCCAGGGCGGTAACCGCGTACCGCGCCGCCGAACGCGAACGCGTCGCGCGAGTACGCATGATCGGTCCCGAACGACCCATTCTCGACCAGGGTGCGCGAAAACTCGCTATGGTCGACCAGCATGACGTCGTTCCACAGCCCGAGTCGAATCATGGCGGCTCGGAAGCAGACCACGGAGGCTGCCCATTCCGCATGGAGGAGCGGCAGGGGTCCAGTAAGCTTGCCCTGCGAAAAATGCGTGTCGTACCCGGTTCTGCCCGCCACGAAGACCGTTCGATTGCAGAGGGTGGGGCGGCGCATGTCTGCCTCTATCGTCCGCGCCACCGTCAACATGTAGCTGAGCCACCCCCTCGGCTCGCCAGGAAAATCCTGGTCCACTGCATACTGACCAAGGGACGATTCGACAACGGGCTGGAAGAACGCGACGCTCGCATTGGCGACCAGGTTCGCCTGGCGGAATGCCTCCGTGCGCGTCTCGGTGCGTCTTTCGGCCATGATCGCATCCAGCCGTGCAAGGGCCTTTTCCTGGGTCGCCGCCCCCGTCCAGTTGCGCCGGAACTGCCCCCCGACGGTCGCTATGTGCACCGGCTTGCTGACCTCGTCCGACGCCATGCGATTGGCGCTTGCGCCGCCCTCGCCGATGGTGACGACGGCGGGGACGACAGAGCCCGGATTCGAAGGCTTGAACCGAGTGGCCAGGCGTCCGATGAAGCCGCTTTCCGCGAAGGCACGCACGACGCCCCTCTGGTCGACATACTCGCGCGTGATCATCGAGCCCGAGCCGAATGCCTGCACGTCATGCGCGCCCAGGCCGAAGGGAAAGAGGATGGACCCCGAGTAAGCGGAACTGGTGGCCGCGCGCAGCGTCGTGATGGCTTCGGAGGCGATGTCCGTGAACATCGTACCGACACGATGCGTGATCGCCATCTCGCCTGAATTCCATAGCGTCGTCAGTCCCTGGAGCGCCGGATGGAGCGAGAAGTTCGTCCCCGCCAGGCGAGACGACGCATACGCGCCTTCGAGTTCGGGCAGCGAGAAGGAGAGCGTCGGGCGCGCAGCGCTACAGAAAGCGACATGGTCGGGCCGGCGCGAAATCAGCGTGTGGTAGCTGTCCTCGCCACCGTCCTTGACCATGATGACCAGGAATTTCTTGTCGGAAAAGGCTGCTGAAGGCATGAAGGTACTCCACTAGATGACGACGGCGCTGTCGGGAAGGCAACGGATGAAGTTCACCATCCAACCCAGCTTCTGCCGGGTGGCCAGCGATGCACAGTCGTTGTCGATGAAACTGATGACGCCGGCTCGTGCGGTCGGTGTCATGGTGCGACCCTGATTGAGATCTGCGAACACGAGGTCGGCAGTCGCAGCCACGGCAGCGGTCTGCTTCTGCTGCGGGGTACCGACTGTCGCGGCGTGCACCGCGTCGTACTTGCCGATCAGCCAGGTCAGCGCCCAGCGTCCGGTAGGATCGGAATGCTCGCTTTCCAGCGCATTCGTCAGGCTCCCCGAGAATGACATCGCGCGCGCGACGTTTCCGAGGATCTGCGGCGCACGCCACATCGCCGCGGCTGGCGCCTCCACTCCGTTGATCTTGTACTCGAACGGGTAATCGTTGAATACGGACGCCGGCGTCATGGGCGCCTGACCGAGGGTGCCGACGACATCGGGAGAAGGGCTTCCATAATGGGTCGTCCAGGCCCAGGCGAACGACCAGGGACCGGGGTCACGATGCCGCTCCATCTCGGCGTAGCGCATCGCCTTCGTCAGCGACAGAATCCACTCCTGCGCGCGACCGAACGTGACGGGCTTCGCGTTGCCTCGGGCTTCGGGATCGAGAAGGACTGCCGTAACGACAGCCCTGAGGTCTCCCCGGACTCCCCGGCCATTGTTCTCGAAGGCGGACACGACCCGCGACACATAGTCCGGCGTGGGTGTATCGGTGACCATCTTCTTGATGAACTGCTTGCTGATGTACACAGCCGTGGTCTGCTGCGCCATGATCAGGTTTATGCAGGCTGAGACCCGGGATATCACGGTCTCCGCCGAAGGCTTCGCAACCTGGGGAAAGACCGTTCCGAGAAAGGTGACGGCGGGGCCATCATAGGCGAGGGAGGGAACGATGTTCATCGAGCCATCCGGTGCCGTTCCATCCATGCCGGCGATTCGGCTCCCGCCAAACGGCAGGCCCCAGCCAGCGAGTAGTTTCGCTAGGGCCGACACATCGGTCGCGTCGTATGAACGAATGGGGTTCCCGCTTGAATCGCGCGCCACCGAGCCATCCCTGTTGAGCCTCACGATCCCCATGGCGAACAGTTGCAGGAGTTCCCGGGAAAAATTCACCGAGGGTGAGTGCCTGCCAGACGCATCGTTGTCACAGTTGTTGAGATATGACCCCATATGACGATGGGTCACGGCTTGAAGCAGGATGTCGCGATAACTGAGGAACGCGCGCCGCATCAGTGCATTCCACCAGAGCGCCGAATCGTGTGAGTTGCTCCATCCGGAGGGACCGCAGACAACGATCTGCTGCAGCACATGCGCGACCCTGAATCGCAACTGGGCGTCTTCGTTCAACCATCGCGCGAACGTGCAGACCCTGCCGACCACGTTTGGGTTCGGGTCATTGTTGAACCCCCGGCTCAGCATCAGCGCCGCATCGATCGGCGTATACGGCTTGCTGACCTGGTCTTCGATCCAGGCTTCGAACGAGCCGGTGAGCGCTTCCGCTTCACCGGGGCGCGCGCCCATCGTCGCCTGGTCGAGAAACCGTCGGCTGTCGTTCAAGCCTTGAGACCTGAATCCCTCTGCCCGACGAGCGCTCGTGCGCGTCGAGCGACTGGCCAGCACGGGCGACGCGGCAGACAGCGAAGCAGCGGTGACGCCCGTCTTCAGGAAAGTTCTTCGATTGACCATCGGGTCCTTTCGCGATCGAACGATCGCTCGCCTCTAAAGCGGCGCGCGAGGTAGGACCGGCTTGAGTTGAGCACTGCGGTCGGCAACGCAGCACGGCACGGGGGGGGAGGTGCAGTGGCGGAGGCTTCGCGCCACTCGGCTCACTCAGGAGGATTTACGGCAGTACTGTGCGCAAACTTTAGGGGCGGGCACCCAACCTTTTTTGCCCCGATCAGACGCAGAGTAAACGGCCTTGGTGACAATCCTGCAGACTTTTGGCTGACGAACCCACGGTATCACAGCCTGCGCGGCAACGTGCTGGCGCCGATGTAAGCGGCGAACTCTGAACGGCTGTTGCGTTAAGCTCTACAGACAAGCAAAGGGTGCCGCTTGCGTTGCTTCCCTTTCGCCATTGGAGGACTCGATGAAACCGACACGACGCGCCACCACGGCCGCTGCCATCGCCGTTCCCGCCCTGCTCGCATCCCTGGTGGCGCATGACGCGGCCGCGCAATCCTGGCCCGCAAAGCCGGTGCGCGTGGTCACGCCCTGGGCCGCAGGCGGCCTGACCGACATCGTCGGCCGCATCGTGTTCCAGAAGATCTCGGAGAACCTCGGCCAGCAGTTCATGATCGACAACCGCGCTGGCGCGGCCGGCACGATCGGCGCGGACATCGTCGCCAAGGCCCCGGCCGACGGCTACACGCTGATGGTGCATTCGATGGCGCACGTGGTGAATCCGTTCGTCTATGCGAAGCTGCCCTACGACACGCTGAACGATTTCGTCGGCATCGGCACGCTGGTGCGCCAGACCGGCCTGCTGGTGGTGCATCCGTCGCTGCCGGTGAAGTCGGTGAAGGACCTGGTCGCGCTGGCGCGCGCCCGGCCCGACCAGCTGTTCTATTCCACCGCCGGCAGCGGCAGCTTCTCGCACCTGGCGGTCGCGCTGCTCGGGTCGATGAGCGGCACGCGCATGGTCGACGTGCCCTACAAGGGCGGTGGCCCGGCGACCGCGGCGCTGGTCTCGGGCGAGGCGCAGCTCTCGGCAGGCACGCCCGCGTCGGTGTCGACCCACCTGGGCACCAACCGGTTGCGGCTGATCGCGGTCACCTCTGATACGCGGCTCACCGCGTTCCCGAAGACGCCGACCGTCGCCGAGTCCGGCGTACCCGGGTACGAGTACGCCGGCTGGGTCGGCGTCTTCGCGCCCGCCGGGCTGCCCAAGCCACTGGTCGATCGCATCAACGCTGAAATCGCCCGGGCGATGGACAGCCCGGACACGAAGAAGCGGCTCGAAGAGTTCGAGCCGTGGACGACGACCCCGGCGCAGATGGCCGCGCGCATCCGGCAGGACTACGAAAAGCACAGCAAGCTGATGAAGGTAGCGGGGATCAAGCCGCTCTGACCCTCGCTGCCCGGTCGGGCCGTTCAGTCCGGCCTGATCCCGCTCGCCTGCACCACCTTCGTCCAGCGCGCGAAGTCCTCGCGGATGAAGGCGCCGAACGATTCCGGCGTGCTGCCGATGGCGTCCACGCCCATCTGAGCGAAGCGTTCCTTCACCTGCGGCGTGGACAGTGCCTTGAGCGCCGCTGCATGCACCCGCTGCACGATCGCGGGCGGAAGGCCGGCCGGGCCGAGCAGGCCGGTCGCGTTGGCGACCTCGAAATCCTTCAGCCCCGCCTCGGCGAAACCGGGTACATCGGGCAGCGTCGCCATGCGGTTGCGCGAGGACACGACCAGCCCGCGCATCTTGCCACCTCGCACATTGCCGCTGGCGGTCGAGCCCTGGTCGAACAGCATGTCGATCTGGTTGCCCATCACGTCGGTGGCGGCAAGCGCCGCGCCCTTGTAGGGCACATGCAGGAACTTCACGCCGTTGAGCATCTGGAACAGCTCGCCCACCAGCTGGTTCGAGGAACCGGTGCCGCCCGAACCCATGGTCAGCGCGCCCGGCTTCTCGCGCGCGAGCCGCAGTAGGTCGGCGACGGTCTGTACGCCCAGCCCGCTGCGCACCACCAGCACGAAGGGTGACATCTGCAGGTTCACGATCGGCGTGAAGTCGCGCACCGGGTTGTACGGGGCGTTGGGGTACAACGCGGGCGCCACGCTGAACGTGCTGTTCGAACCGGTGAGCAGCAGGTAGCCGTCGGGTGGCGCCTTCGCGACCAGCTCCGACCCGATCATGCCGCCGGCACCGGTACGGTTCTCGACCACCACCGGCTGGCCCAGGGTCTCCTGCATCGACGGCGCGACCAGCCGCGCGGTGAGGTCGACGTTGCCGCCGGCCGCAAACGGCACGATCAGGCGGATCGGCTTCGACGGCCAGGCCGGTGCCGGCTGCGCCGTAGCCTGGTCGATCGATGCCGTGGAAGCGATGGCGGTTGCGGCAAGGGCCAGCGCGAGCGCGGGCATTGGCTGCTTCATGGTGACTCCCCTCGTTGGACGGCGCGCTGCTGCGCGCTCGATGTGCTGCGAGATCTAGAGCGTATCTGCGATCCAGTCCGCGATGTAGTCGACGCCGAGCTGCCGGTTGTCGAGCTGCACATGGTAGGTGCCGCCCTCTTCCTCGGTGAACACCTTCAGGTGCTTGCGCGTCGATCCGATGGCTTCGAACACCTTGTGCGCGGACGCGACCGGCACGACCTTGTCCTTCTCGCCGTGCACGATCAGGAACGGCATGGTGATGTCCTTCGCCACCTCGGCGAGGGTGAAGCCGCGTGCCTTCTCGATCGCGGCCTCGAGCGTGTCGGTGCCCATCACCCAGCGGAAGTGGAACGCCGACTGCGGCGTGGACTTCGGGTCGGCGTCCTGCCGGCGCTTGATCTCGAGTTGCCAGGCGTGCAGGTCCCAGTGCAGCGCGGCGAACGCGACACCGGCGGCATAGCGCTTGTCGAACGCGGCGACGCGCCCGGCGTAGTAGCCGCCGAAGCTGTAGCCCATCACCACCACCTTCGAGCGATCGACCTCCGGCCGTGCGGCGACCCAGTCGTAGGCGGCGCGGCCTGGCACTTCGTAGTCGTGGCGCGCGGCAAGGTCGCGCAGGCGCAGCGATTCGCCCTGCCCCGGGCCATCGATCGCGAGCGTGTGGAAGCCGCGGGCCGCGAACTCGAGGCCGTTGAACAGCACGCTCATCTCCTTGCAGTTGTCCATGCCGTCGAACACGACGACGGTCGGGGCCGGCCCGGTCACGCCCGGTGCCTTCAGGAACCAGGCAGGCAGCGAGCCGCCTTCATACGGCACCTCGACCCGTTCGATGTTCGGGTAACGCCTCACCAGCCCCTTGCCCTGGCAGTCGAGCGACCTGCGGCCGAGTTCGCGCTTCTGTTCGCCTGGCTCGACGAAGCGTTCGGCGGTGAAGTAGTACATGCCGGCGCGCAGGTAGAAGTTGCCCGCGGTCATCCGGTGGCCGGCGGCCTCGGCGGCATCGGCGCGCTGTTCGAGCCTGACCGCCATGCGCTCCCATTCCTCGCGGAAGGCGTCGGGTTCGGTCTGTCGCTCGCGCAGGCGCTCGCACACCTCGTCGACCTCGCCCATCGCGACGCAGCCATACGGCGCCATCCCCTTGCAGATCAGCGTCGCGTTCGACCAGGTCATGTTGCCCGGGAATTCTTCTATCCAGCGCCCCATCAGGGTTTCCCTCCAGCGTTCCGCCCGTCAGCGAAGCCGGCCCGACGGCCACCGGCGCCCCGCGAACCCGGTCGGCGCGATCGACTTCCGCCACCCGATTGCCGGCGAGGGTACACCTACCAGGCGGGAAGCACAGGCCGTACAGGCGCCAGCGATCCGTCGGCGTTGATCCCGCACACGCCGGACTGCGGGCGCGTGCGACCGACCATGGGCGGCATGCATCCTGCTTCGACAGCGTACACGGCCTCCCCGCAGGCCGGGCACCACGGTCGATCGCAACGCCTGCGGACGACGATGCGCGCCTCGATGGCGCACGGCATGGTGCATCCCCCGCCCCCAAGGAGCAATTGCGTGCGCCCTGCCCGTCATTCCAGCATCTGGTCCCTTCGCGCTGCAGCCACGGCGGCTGCAGCCGCCCTGATCCTCGTCCCTGCCGTCGCATCCGCACAGGCCTGGCCGGCGAAACCGGTGCGCATCGTCGTGCCGGCCGGCGCCGGTGGCGCTGCGGACGTGCTGATCCGCACCATCGCCGACCCGCTCTCGGCCGCCCTCGGCACCCCGCTGTCGGTCGAGAACCGGCCGGGTGCCGGCGGCATCATCGGCACCGAAGCGGCGATCCGCGCACCGGCGGACGGCTACACGCTGCTCCTGTCGTCGAACACGCTGGTGATCACGCCGAGCCTGTACAAGGTTTCCTATGACGTACAGCGCGACCTCGCCCCGATCGGCAGTGTCGCCACCGCGCCGAACCTGCTGGTCGCCAGCCCCGACCTCAAGGTGAAGACACTGCAGGAACTGGTCGCGCTCGCGCGGCGCACCAATGGCGGCCTGTCCTACGGCTCGCCGGCGGTCGGCTCGGCCGCACACCTGGTGGTCGCGCTGCTGGGCCGGGTGAGCGGCGCCGAATTCGTGCACATTCCGTTCAAGGGCGGGCAGCAGGCGACGCTCGAGACGCTGGCCGGACGCGTGCCGCTGACCGTGGCCGGCGTGTCGAATGCACTGCCACACCTGCAGGGCGGCCGGCTGGTGGCGCTCGCCACCCTGGGCGGGGAACGCTCGCGGCTGGTGCCCGACATCCCGACGCCGGCCGAAGCCGGCTTCAAGGGCGTCGACCTGTCACTCTGGTTCGCGATGTTCGCGCCCACCGGCACGCCCGGCACGGTGATCGAAACGATCAACCGGCACCTGGTCTCGACCCTGAAGTCGCCAGCCACGGTGGGGAAGCTGGAAGCGATGGGCTTCGACCCCGCCGCCAGCACGCCCGCGCAACTCGGCGAACGGATGAAGCGCGACGAGGCGGCCTTCGCGAAGGTGATCCGCGACGGCGGCATCAAGGCGGAGTAGACGCACCTTGCGAGCGCCCGATTCGAGCCGGGTTGACGCGGATCAACAAGGAGCGGCCAGGTATCCGTAGACTGGGGTGACATCATCTGGACGATCCCCATGGATGCCGATACGCATCGCGCGGTACCCGGGCCACTGCTCGACTGGGTTCTCCTTGCCGCGGAAAGACGGGCCTCGGCGCGGCGTCCGGTCGGGGAGATGCGGGCCATGCCGCCGTGAACGAATGGCAGCAGATGCCCTGGCTCGGCATCGCGGTCGCCGGGGGCGCCGGACTGCTGATCGGCCTCGAGCGGGAACGGCGCAAGCGGCAGCCGGGGCATGTCGCGTTCGCCGGCGTGCGCACCTTCACGCTCGCAGCGCTTGCGGGCGCCATCGCACAGGCGATCGGACAGCCGTGGATGGTCGTCGCCGGCGCGCTCTTGCTCGGCGCACTGATCACGGTCGCCTACATCCGCTCATCGGTGGTCGACAACGGCGCCACGACGGAACTTGCGCTGTTCGTCACCTACATGATCGGCGTCGCGGCGATCGCGCAGCCGATGCTGGCGGCCGGCGTATCGGTGGCGGTGACCGCCCTGCTCGCCTCGCGCACCCGCCTGCACGCGTTCGCCAACGAAGTGCTCAGCCCGGACGAACTGCGCGACGGACTGATCCTCGCGGCGTCCGCGCTGATCGTGCTGCCGCTCGCACCCTCGACGCCGCTGGACTGGCTGGGCGGCCTCGACCTTCGCCAGGTGTGGAGCGTGGTCGTGCTGCTGCTGGCGATACAGGCCGGTGGACATGTCGCGCTGCGCGTCCTCGGTCCACGGCACGGCCTCGCCATTTCCGGGTTCGCGTCGGGCTTCATCACCAGCACTGGCACCATTGCAGCATACGGCCTCAGGGCGCGACAGTCGCCCGCGCAGCTCGACGCCTGCGCTGCAGGTGCGCTGCTGTCCTGCCTGTCCACCTTCCTCCAGCTCGGCGTGCTGATCGTCGCGCTGCATCCGCCGGCGCTGGCCGAAACCCTGCCCATGCTGGCAGCCGGGCTGCTCGCGGTGGTCGCGGCCAGCCTGCCAGGCCTGCTGCACGGATCGTCGACCCCTGCCGGACCGGCGCCGCGTCGCCGGGCGTTCAGCCTGCCAGGAACGGTCGGCTTCGCAATGCTGCTGGCCGGGGTGACCCTGGCCACGCGCTGGCTGGACACGGCCCTTGGAGCCGAAGCCTCGCTCGTTGCGATCGCCATCGCCGGTTTCGCCGACGTGCATGCAGCCTCGGCATCGGCGCTGTCGCTGGCATCGTCCAGTGGCGGCGCGATGCCCCAGCTGCAGCTGATGCTGCTGCTCGCGATCTCGACCAATACCGCAAGCAAGCTGGTCGCCAGCCTCGCCGGCGGCCGGCGCTATGCGCTGCGCGTGATGCCCGGCCTGCTGCTGTCGGCAGGCGCGGCATGGGCTGCTTCACTCGCCACTGGCGGGGTCTGACGGGCCGGAGGCTGGCTCATCTTCCGCGTTCGATATCCAGCCCCGGCGCGGTGTGGTGCTCGCGCGACTGGGTCATCAGGGAACCGACGAGCATGCCGGCGATCGCGAACCCGAGGCCGACCAATTGTGGCGGCCACACACCTTCCGGCGCGAACACCTCCATCGTGATCCACGACAGCAGCCCGAGCACGATGGACAGCACCGCGCCGGCATTGGTCGCACGCCGCCAGTACAGGCCGAACACCAGTGGCGTGAACGCCGCGACCAGCGTCACCTTGTAGGCATTCTGCACCATCTCGTACATCGTGCTGCGCGAGTTCAGCGCGAACAGCAGCGCACCCATCGCGAAGATGACCAGCACGAGGCGCACGGTCAGCAGCAGCTGCCGGTCGCCCATGTGCTTCACGAATGGACGGATCACGTTCTCGGTGAAGATCGAGGCCGGGGCGAGCAGCGCACCCGAGGCGGTGGACAGGATCGCCGACAGCAGCGCGCCGAAGAACATCGCCTGCGCCCAGATGGGGGTCTGTGCGAGTACCGCGTCGGGCAGGATGCGCTGGATCTCGCGCGGGTCGTCGGAGGCGAACAGCTGCACCATGGACGGGTCGATGGTCAGCGCCGCATAGGCGATGAACATCGGCACGAACGCGAAGCAGAAGTAGGCGCCGGCGCCGATCAGCGAGGCGTGCACCGCGGTGTCTTCGTCCTTCGCGGAAGTGACCCGCTGGAAGACGTCCTGCTGCGGGATCGATCCCAGCGCGAGGGTGAGGAAGGCAGCGATGAACGGCAGCCACTCCGTCCAGTCACCCTGCGGGAAGAACGCGAACTTGTCGGCCTCGACCGCCGCCTGCAACACGACCCCTGCACCGCCCGCCATGTCGGCCAGCAGCCAGGCGACGGCCACCAGGCCCACCAGGATCACGACGGTCTGGAACAGGTCGGTCAAGGCGACCGACCACATGCCCCCCCAGACGGTGTAGCCGGCGACCACCACCGTACCGATGATGATGCCGGTCGACAGCGAGATCGCACCATCGGAGAGCACCATCAGCACCAGTCCGAGCGCCGTGAGTTGCGCGGAGGTCCAGCCAAGGTAGGAAAGCCCGATCGCCAGGCTGGTCACCACCTCCACCGGCTTGTTGTAGCGCTTGCGGTAGAAGTCGCCGATGGTGACCAGGTTCATCCGGTAGAAGGCGCGCGCGAAGAAGAACGCGACCAGCAGCAGGCAGGCCGAGGCACCGAACGGATCGGCCGGGATGCCGTTCAGCCCGTCGCGTGCGAAGGTCGCCGACACCGACAGGACCGTCTCGGCCCCGAACCAGGTGGCGAACACGGTGGCGAGGCTGATGTACAGCGGCAGGCTGCGACCGGCAACCATGAAATCCTTCGAGTCATGCACGCGACGCGCGGCATAGAGGCCGATGGCAATGGTGACCAGCAGGTACAGGGCTATGATCGTGACAAGCATGTTTTTCCCGTCAGGATGGATGTCGCTGCGGCCTGCAGAGGCAACCGGCGTGCCAGCGGCGCGCCCTTACCAGCCGGAGACCACCTGCCAGGCGAACAGCGCCACCAGGCTGGTGGCGATGATACCCAGCAGCAGGGTCTGGCGCCGCTGTTGCCGGATCAGCCGGCGCAATTCGAACGCGAGCGCATCGTTGCGGCCGGGCTTCAGTGCCTGTGCGATCTGGCGCGGGATCTGCGGCAGCGTGGACGCCCAGCCGGGCGCTTCCTCCTGCAGCCCGCGCACGAACGCGCGCCAGCCCATCTGCTCGCTCATCCAGCGTTCGAGGTAGGGCTGCGCGGTCTTCCACAGGTCGAGGTCCGGATCAAGGTCGCGCCCGAGGCCTTCGATGTTGAGCAGCGTCTTCTGCAGCAGCACCAGCTGCGGCTGGATCTCGACATTGAACCGGCGCGAGGTCTGGAACAGCCGCAGCAGCACCTTTCCGAACGAGATCTCCTTCAGCGGCTTGTCGAAGATCGGCTCGCAGACCGCGCGGATCGCACTCTCGAACTCGTCGACCCGGGTGTCGGCCGGCACCCAGCCTGCCTCGAGGTGGGCCATCGCAACCCGCTTGTAGTCGCGCCGGAAGAAGGCCAGGAAGTTCTGTGCCAGGTAGTTCTTGTCGACATCGGTGAGCGTCCCGACGATGCCGAAGTCGAGCGCGATGTAGCGGCCATCCGGACCGACGAAGATGTTTCCCGGGTGCATGTCGCCATGGAAGAAACCGTCGCGGAACACCTGCGCGAAGAAGATCTCGACACCGGAGCGCGCCAGCATCGGGATGTCGATGCCGGACTCGCGGATCTCGTCGATATGCGAGATCGGGATGCCGCGCATCCGTTCCATCACCATCACGTCGGTCGCGCACCAGTCCCAGTAGATCTCCGGCACGACGAGCAGGGGCGAGTCGGTGAAATTGCGCCGCAGCTGGCTGGCGCTGGCCGCCTCGCGCATCAGGTCGAGCTCGTCGAGCAGGTGCTTCTGGAATTCGTGCACGACTTCGCGCGGGCGCAGCCGCTTGCCATCGGCCCATACCGTCTCGATCAGCCCCGCCGCCGCATCGAGCAGCCCGAGGTCGTTCTCGATGATGCGGCCGATGCCCGGGCGAAGCACCTTCACGGCCGCCTCGCGCCCGTCGGGAAGGATCGCGAAATGCACCTGCGCGACCGATGCGCTGGCGACGGGCGCCGGATCGAACGAGGCGAACACCTGGTCGACGGGCTTGCCGTACACGCGCTCCAGCGTCTCGAACACCTGCGCGCTCGGGAATGGCGGCACCTGGTCCTGAAGCTTCGCAAGCTCGTCTGCGATGTCCGGCGGGATCAGGTCGCGGCGGGTCGACAGCATCTGCCCGAACTTCACGAAGATCGGGCCGAGTGCCTCGAGGGCCAGGCGCAGCCGTTCGCCGCGCGGCGCATCGCTGCGACGGCCACTCCACTTGAGCCGCAGCAACGGCCGCAGCGCAGCGAAGCGTTCGTGGCCGAGCACGAAGCTTTCCAGCCCGTAGCGGTAGGTGACCTGGAGGATCCGGAAAAGACGCAGCAGCCGCATCATCGACCGGCAGGCGAGCGCGTGGGCTGCCGGGAAGCTTCGAGGCGGGCAACGCGGCTTTCGAGGCGTTCCGCGTCGTCGCGCAGGTGGTCGACTTCATCGATGAATGCGGACACTTCGTCCGCGCGCGCCAGCACCGCGCGCTCCTCGACCAGGAACTGCCGCGACGACCGCGCGAGCGACTCGCCGACCGCGCCGGGCAGCCCGGCCACGGCCCGCCCGGCCCGGCCGATCCGGTGCGCTGCGATGTCGCCCACGATCCGGCTCAGGTCGGCTTCCATGTCCCAGCGCAGGTTCGCGAACAGGTACTCGAGGTCGGCTGCGAGCGCGACATTGCCGGTGACGGTCACCGAGCGGCGCGCCTGCAGGTCGCGCGCCAGGAGCCTCGGCAGCGCCGACAGCGGCACGCCGATGGTGACGGCCGGCGCGCGGTCGGCTGCCGTTTCGACCATCCCGCCCGCGGTCACGGCGAGATCGATCTCCGTCGCGCCCAGGGCCAGCCGGATGACGTCGCCGGCATGGGGCTCGAGCCGCGCGGTTGCCCAGGACTGGGTGGCCAGCAGGTGATTCAGCGCGCCGATGATCACCGGTTCTACAGGCAGGCGCATGGGTGCGGGGATCTGTTGAGGACAGGCCGAAGCATGCCCGAAAATGAAAACGGGCGGATCGCTCCGCCCGTTGTTCCTGCCGGGTGCTGTCGTGGCCGATCAGGCCTTCGGCTGCTCCTGCGCGTCCGGCTGGTCCTGTTCGACCTGCTGGATGCCGGCGATCAGCCAGCTCGAATCCGGATTGGACAGGTCTTTCTCGACGTGCCAGACCTCGTCCACCGACTCGGGGTTGAACGCGTCGTCCTCGCGGATCAGTCCGGTGAAACGGACGCTGGCGATCATCTTTCCGTCTTCGGTCACCACCTGCATCACCTGTGCATCGATCGACACGACCTCGGTGCGCTGGGCGACGTCGCCACGCTCCTGCATCTGCATGGCGACCGCTGCGTAGACCTGCGGCGTCGTGTAGTCACGGATGTCGTTCAGGTCCTTGGCATCGTTCGCCGCCTGCAGCCGGATGAACGACATCTTGGCGTTCCGCACGAACCCCTGGACGTCGAAGTCTGCCGGGATGCGGCCTTCGGCAACGGCCGGGGCCACCGGCATCCGGGGCGCGGAACCGCCCATCGGCGGCGCCGAGGCCGGAACCTGCTGGCCATTGTTCATGCGGTACGACGCCGGCGACTGGGCGCGCGAGCGCATCAGGCGGAACACCATGAACGCGGCGAGCGCGAGCAGCGCGAACATCATGAAGTCGCCGGCGGAAAGGCCGTCGAACGCGCCACCGAAGAACATGGCCGCGAGAAGGCCGCCGGCCATCAGGCCAGCCACCGGCCCGAGCCAGCCGGGCATCGACTTGCCGGCGGCACCGGCCGCGGCGCCTGCGGCAGCAGGGGCTGCTGCCGGGGTACCCGGCGTCTGCTGACCCTGCGCCTGCTGGGCCGGCGCTGCCGGCTTCTGCGGCTGCACGGCGTCGCGCTTCATGCCGACGTTGTTGCCGCCGCCGAGCCTGCGCTTCTGTGCCTCGGCGTCGAAACTGGCTGCCGTCAGGCTCAGCCCGACAACGCCTGCCACCATCAAGGTCATCAGCTTGTTCATTGATTCTCCACGGGAAATCGGAACTTCGAGCATAGGCGGACGCGATGGCAGGGACGAAATCCGGGCGCTGCCTCACGCACCTTCGACGATTTGGACAGCAGGCCGCAGGAAAGGTTCCCCTCGGCTCCTGCCATCCCTGAAAGGTAACAGATGGGGTCGGGCTGCCCTCGAAAAAAGGGCCCGCCCGTTCAAAGGCGGTAGCCGCGATGAAGGGCGACCACGCCCGCGCTGAGGTTGAAATACTCGACGCGTTCGAATCCTGCATCGACCATCATCTGCCTGAGGGTGTCCTGGTCGGGATGTTTCGCGATCGATTCGGCGAGATAGCGATAGCTGGCACTGTCGTCGGCGACCACCTTGCCCATCACCGGCAGCAACTGCATCGTGTACAGCCGATACAGCGGGTCGAGGGGCGACCAGACCTTCGAGAACTCGAGCACGAGCAGCCGCCCGCCGGGACGCAGCACCCGGAACATCTCGGCCAGCGCGACATCCTTGTGCGTCATGTTGCGCAGGCCGAACGCGACGCTGACGATGTCGAACGTCCGGTCGGGGAACGGCAGGTGCTCCGCATCGCAGCGCGCGACTTCGATCACCCGGCCCTCGTCGAGCATGCGATCGCGGCCGCGGGCGAGCATGGACGCGTTGATGTCGGTCAGCAGCACCGTTCCCGTGGGGCCGACACGGTCCTGGAACGCGCGCGCGAGGTCTCCGGTGCCGCCCGCGATGTCGAGCACCCGCTGCCCGGGCCGCGCGCCGCTCTGGTCGATGGTGAAGCGCTTCCAGAGCCGGTGCATCCCGCCCGACATCAGGTCGTTCATCAGGTCGTAGCGGTCGGCGACCGAGTCGAACACGCCGGCCACGCGCCGTGCCTTCTCTTCCTCGGCCACCGTTTCGAAGCCGAAGTCGACCTTGCGCGTCATCGGGTTCCTTTCGCCGCCTCGAGGCGCTGCAGGTAGCGCGCCCACATCGTGTCCTGCTTCATCCCGTAATCGTAGAGCAAGGCCCAGGAAAAGATGCCGGTGTCGTGGCCGTCCGAGAACACCAGCTTCACCGCATAGGTGCCCACGGGTTCGATGTCGGTGATCGTCACCTCCCGCTTGCCGACCTGCAACGTGCCTTCTCCGGGCCCATGTCCGCGGACCTCGGCCGACGGCGAATGGACGCGCAGGAACTCGCACGGCAGGGAGAACGCCCGGCCGTCGGAAAAGACCACCTCGAGCCGGTTCGACGCCTGATGGAGCACCAGGTCGGTAGGGCTCGGCGCGGGCGCGGCGGTGGCCTGCGCGGGCGTGGACGGGACGGCGGGATCGTGCATCGGGCGCTTGCGCTGCTGTAAAGGGTGACAGCGCGCATGATACGCGCACGCAGGCGGACGCTGCCCCGTCACCGCAACGTCACACAGGCTTCATACAATCGGGGTCGATACCCAACCGTCGCACCCGAGCAGGAAAACCGATGCCCGCCACCATTCTGGTTGTCGAAGACGAACCGGCCATCCAGGAACTGATTGCATACAATCTGCGCCAGGCTGGCCATGAAGCGCTGCGCGCCGACACGGCAGAGCAGGCGCTGGACCTCGTGCGCAACGCACTGCCCGACCTCGTGCTGCTCGACTGGATGCTGCCGGGACAGTCCGGCATCGAGTTCGCGAAACGCATGAAGGCCGACAAGCGCACCCGCGAGGTACCGATCATCATGCTGACCGCCCGGGCCGAGGAGCACGACAAGCTGCTCGGGCTGGAAACCGGCGCCGACGACTACATCACCAAGCCGTTCTCGCCCCGCGAGCTCAACGCGCGGATCAAGGCGGTCCTGCGGCGCCGCGCCCCGGAAGCAACCGACGACCGCGTCGAACTGGGCGGGCTGCAGATCGACCCGTCGAGCCATCGTGTCACCGCGGGCGACGTGGCCATCGTGCTCGGCCCGACGGAGTTCCGGCTGCTGCACTACCTGATGACCCATGCCGAGCGGGTCCATTCGCGCGTACAGCTGCTCGACCAGGTCTGGGGAGACCACGTGTTCGTGGAAGAGCGCACCGTCGATGTGCACATCCGCCGCCTGCGCAAGGCCCTGGAACCGACCGGCCACGACGCGCTGGTGCAGACCGTGCGCGGCAGCGGCTACCGGCTGTCCGCAGCGCCCTGAACGGACGTCGCGCGACGTAGAATCCGACATCCCCACGACGGGATTCGATCGAGGAAGGAGCGCAGGTGCGCGGATACTGGCGGGGAGCGGCAGGATGGCTCACCCTGTGGCTGGCACTTGCAGCCATTGCTGCGACGTTCTTCGGTCCGCTCGAAGCACTGGCCGGGCTGGCTGCCTGGCTGGTGCTGCTGCATTTCCGGCAGGCCTGGCAGTTGCGCGCGCTGCTGCGCTGGCTGGAACAGCCGCCCGGCACGCCGGTGCCCCACGGGTCGGGCATCTGGGACGACGCGTTCTCCCGCCTCAACCGCCTGATGCGGCGACAGCGGCAGAGCGAAGCCGACCTGCGCAGCACCCTCGAGCGATTCCAGAGCGCGACGGCGGCAATGAACGAGGCGGTGATCATCCTCGACGACCTGGACCGCATCGAATGGTGCAACCCGAGCGCCGAGCATTTCTTCGAGATCGATGCCGGACGCGACATCGGCCGCCAGCTCACCTACATCGTGCGCCAGCCACAGTTCGTCGAGTACCTCGACGGGCAGAACTTCGCCGAGCCGTTCGTGCTGCGCGGCGCCCGTGGCGGCGAGACCACGTTGTCGGTGCAGTTGATCCCCTACGGCGACCAGCAGAAACTGGTGATCAGCAGGGACATCACGCGCTGGGAGCGTCTCGAGGCGATGCGCCGTGACCTGGTCGCCAACGTGTCGCATGAACTCAGGACGCCGATCACCGTGCTCGCCGGCTACCTCGAGACGCTGAACGACCAGGAGATACCCGACCCGGTGTTCCAGAAGCGCGCGATGGAACTGATGACGCAGCAGACCAGCCGGATGCAGAACCTGGTCGAGGACCTGCTTACCCTGTCCCGGCTCGAGAACGCACACGGCCCGTCAGCGGAACAGCCGGTGGACGTGCCACGGCTGGTGCAGGGCCTGCACCATGAAGCGGTTGCGCTGTCCGCGGGCCGCCACCAGATCGTCCTCGACGTCGACCGCGATCTCTGGCTCACCGGTGCCGAAGGGGAATTGCGCAGCGCCTTCCTGAACCTGATCACCAATGCCATCCGGTACACGCCGGCCAGGGGCCGCATCACCATCCGCTGGCGGCCCGCGCAGGATGGGGGCGGCACGTTCTCGGTGGCCGATACCGGCATCGGCATCGCCCCGGAACACATTCCGCGCCTGACCGAACGGTTCTACCGCGTCGACCGCAGCCGATCGCGCGAGACCGGTGGCACCGGGCTCGGCCTGGCGATCGTGAAGTACGCGCTGTCGCATCACCAGGGGCGGCTGGAGGTCGACAGCGAACCAGATCAGGGCAGCACGTTCAGCGCGATCTTCCCGGCCAGGCGCACCTGCGCCGCTCCCGTGGCGGCGAGCGAAACGGCCTGAGGTCAATCCGTGGTGGAGAGTGCCGCCGCGATGGAAGCGGCCACGCCGCGTCCGTAGTCCGCCACCGCCATGGGCAACCGGACGGGACTGCCGCCGCGCCGGGCAGCCCACACCGGATCCGGGAAGTGCGGATCGCCACGGAAGCGCGGGATCACGTGCCAGTGGAGATGCGGGGTCATGTTGCCCAGGCTGGCGAGGTTGACCTTGTACGGACGCAGCAGTTCGATCATCGCGCGTTCTGCAGCGAACACCGCTTCGATCAGGCATGCACGGTGCGCGCGATCGAGGTCGCTCATCTCGCGCACATGGCCCTGCCAGATGACGCGCAGGAAGCCGGGATAGTCGGGATCGTCGACGCGCACCACGCGCAGACGCCGATCGGACCAGAGGACTTCCCCGCCCGGGGTCGAACAGAGTTCGCAACCATCGGCAGCGGACACCGGCTGCGCCGCGGTCCCGATCGTCATTTCCGCTTCGGCGGCGGCAGGTCGGTGCAGGTGCCTTCGGCGGCTTCGGCCGCGAGCCCGATCGATTCGCCCAGGGTCGGATGGGGATGGATGGTCTTGCCGATGTCGACGGCGTCGCAGCCCATCTCGATGGCGAGTGCGACTTCGCCGATCAGGTCGCCGGCGTGGGTACCGACGATGCCGCCGCCGACGATGCGATGGGTCGCGGCATCGAACAGCAGCTTGGTGAAGCCCTCGTCGCGGCCGTTGGCGATCGCACGGCCGGACGCGGCCCACGGGAACAGCCCCTTCTCGACCGCGATGCCCTGCTTCTTCGCATCGTCTTCGGTCAGGCCGACCCAGGCCACTTCCGGATCGGTATAGGCGACCGCCGGGATCACGCGCGCATCGAAGAAGCTCTTCTCGCCGGCTGCAGCCTCTGCAGCCACATGGCCTTCGTGCACCGCCTTGTGCGCGAGCATCGGCTGGCCGACCACGTCGCCGATCGCGAAGATGTTCGGCGCGCTGGTGCGCATCTGCCTGTCGACTGCGATGAAGCCGCGCGCATCGACCACGACGCCCGCGCGTTCGGCGGCGATCTTCTTTCCGTTCGGCGCCCGGCCGACGGAACTCAGGATCATGTCGTAGCGCTGCGGGCCTGCCGGCGCAGCCGCGCCTTCGAAGCTCACGTACAGCCCGTCCGGCTTCGCCTCGACGCCGACGGTCTTCGTGCCGAGCATCACCTTGTCGAAGCGCCTGTCATTCATCTTCTGCCACACGCGCACCAGGTCGCGGTCGGCACCGAGCATCAGCGAATCCATCATCTCGACCACGTCGATGCGCGCGCCGAGCGTCGAATAGACCGTACCCATCTCGAGCCCGATGATGCCGCCACCGATCACCAGCATCTTCCCGGGGACCGACGGCAGCTCGAGTGCGCCGGTGGAGTCGACGATGCGCGGGTCGTCGGGCAGGAACGGCAGCTTCACCGGCTGGCTGCCGACCGCGATGATCGCGCTGGCGAACTTCACCACCTTGCGTGACGTCCCTGGCGTGTCGTCGCTGCCGGTGGTTTCAACCACTTCGACATGGTGCGCATCGAGGAAGCTGCCCAGTCCGCGCACCACGGTCACCTGTCTCGCCTTCGCCATCATCGACAGGCCGCCAGTAAGCTTGCCGACCACCTTCGACTTGTGCGCACGCAAACGGTCGAGGTCGACCGTCGGCGCCGCGAAGCTGATGCCGATATCGCCGAAATGCCTGACCTCGTCCATCACCGCCGCGACATGCAGCAGCGCCTTGGACGGGATGCAGCCGACGTTGAGGCAGACACCGCCCAGCACCGGATAGCGTTCGACCAGCACCACCCGCTTGCCCAGGTCTGCCGCGCGGAACGCCGCGGAGTAGCCGCCGGGGCCGGCACCGAGCACGAGGACGTCGCAGTCGAGGTCGGCCGTGCCGGTGAACGTCGCTGCCGCTGCGGGCGCGGCGTTCGCCGCGGCAGGCGGCGGCGAGGCTGCAGCGGGTGTCGATGCAGCCGCCGGTGCGGCCGCGGGTGCAGCAGGTGACGTCGGCTCCGCCGGCGCAGCCGCGGACGCCGCCGGCTCGAGCAGCAGGATCAGGCTGCCTTCGGACACCTTGTCGCCCACCTTCACCACGAGTTCCTTGACCACGCCGGCCGCGGGTGACGGCACGTCCATCGTCGCCTTGTCCGATTCCAGCGAGACCAGCGGGTCTTCCGGTGCCACCGTGTCCCCCGGCTTGACCAGGATGTCGATGATGGGCAGGTCCTTGAAGTCTCCGATGTCGGGGACTTTCACTTCGATCGCAGGGGGCATCGTATCGGTCGTCTGGTTTCGTGCGGCCATGAGCTTACCGCGATCCGCCGCCCCGGACAGGAAAACGCCCGGCGCCGGGCAGCCGACATCACCCCCTGCGGCACCACGGTGCCCGTTATCCTTCGCGCATGCCCTCATCCCCTCATGTCCCGCGGCCGACCCCGGCAGCGGACGCCCCCCCGGTTTCACCGGTCTCGCGCCGCCTGCAGCAGGCCTGGGGCGTGCTGCGCTCGCTCTGGATCTACCGGCTGCGCGACCGTGGCCGGCATCGGGGGATGGACGACCTGTATCGCCAGTTCCTGGCGCCCGGCGACCTCGCCTTCGACATCGGCAGCCATGTAGGCGACCGCGTGGCCAGCTTCCGCCGCCTCGGCTGCCGCGTGGTGGCGGTCGAACCCCAGCCGGTACTGGTGCGCGTGCTGCGCGGGCTGCATGCCCGGGACACCCAGGTCACGGTCGTCGGCGCGGCGATCGGCGCCAGCGAAGGCCAGATCGACCTGCACCTGAACCTCGCCAACCCGACGGTGGCCACCGGATCGCCGGCGTTCATCGCGGCGGCGGATGGCGCGCCGCGCTGGGAAGGCCAGCGCTGGACCGAGACCGTCACCGTGCCGGTGACCACGCTCGATGCGCTGGTCGCCCGCCATGGCCGTCCCGCGTTCGTCAAGATAGATGTCGAAGGACTTGAACTGGACGTGCTGCAGGGCCTGAGCGATGCGGTGCCCGCCCTGTCGTTCGAGTTCACCACGATACAGCCGGAGGTCGCGCTCGCCTGCCTGGAGCGCTGCGTGCAGGTCGGCCGCTATCGATTCAACGCAGCACTGGGAGAAAGCCAGGCGCTGGTGCACCCCTCATGGCTGGGCGCGGACGCGATGGCCGCATGGCTGCGCGCGCTCCCCCCCGACGCGAACTCGGGCGACGTCTACGCCCGCCTGGACGCCGGGCAGCCCCCCGCGCCAGGTGATGGCCGCAGCGCGGCGGCAACCTAGCCGCGGACCTGCCCGTCGCCGATCACCACCCACTTCTGGTTGGTGAGTCCTTCCAGCCCGACCGGGCCGCGCGCATGGAGACGGTCGGTCGAGATGCCGATCTCGGCACCCAGGCCGTACTCGAAACCATCGGCGAACCGGGTCGATGCGTTGACCATCACCGAACTGGAATCGACCTCGCGCAGGAAACGCCGCGCGCGCGACAGGTCTTCGGTGACGATCGCGTCGGTATGCTGCGAGCCGTAGCGCGCGATGTGCTCGATCGCCTGGTCGAGCCCGTCGACGATGCGCACGGCGAGGATCGCGTCGAGGTACTCGGCATGCCAGTCCTCCTCGGTCGCGGCGAGCATGCCGGGCACCAGCGCCCGGGCCGCGTCATCGCCGCGAAGCTCGATGCCCTTCTCGCGGTAGACCGCAGCCAGCCGGGGCAGCACCGCCGCGGCCACCGGGCGGTCGACCAGGAGGGTTTCCATCGTGTTGCAGGTGGACAGGCGCTGCGTCTTCGCGTTGTCGGCGATGCGTACTGCCTTGTCGAGGTCCGCGGCGGCATCGATGTATACATGGCATACACCGTCGAGGTGCTTGATCACCGGCACCCGTGCCTCGGCGGAGATGCGCTCGATCAGCCCCTTGCCGCCGCGCGGCACGACGACGTCGATGTACTCGGGCATGGTGATCATCTGCCCGACCGCCGCACGGTCGGTGGTGGACAGCACCTGCACCACGGCTTCGGGCAGGCCGGCCACGCGCAACCCCTCGTGGACGCAGGCAGCGATGGCCTGGTTCGAGTGCACCGCTTCCGAGCCGCCACGCAGCACGGCCGCGTTGCCCGACTTCAGGCACAGCGAGGCCGCCTCGGCAGTCACGTTCGGCCGCGACTCGTAGATGATGCCGACCACGCCGAGCGGCACCCGCATGTGCCCGACCTGGATGCCGGAAGGCCGATAGCGCAGGCCGGTGATCTCGCCGACCGGATCGGGCAGCGCGGCCACTTCCGCCAGCCCCTGGGCCATGGCGGCGATCGCCTTCGGCGACAGGGTGAGCCGGTCGACCATCGGCGCCTCGAGGCCCGCGGCGCGCGCGGCTTCCACGTCGCGTGCGTTGGCGGCGAGCAGCGCAGCCGAACCGCGGGTCAGCGCCTCGGCCGCGGCGAGCAGCGCGCGGTTCTTGGTGGCGGTGTCGGCGCGCGCGATCGCGCGTGCCGCGGCGCGCGCGGCCTTGCCGACCGAAACCATGTAGCTCTGGACATCCATGACGGTTGCACCCCGTTCGGGGCGGCGTGGCGTGGAGAGGGGGTGGAAGTCTATCCGGTTTCCGGTGCCGCCCCGCCCGCGCGGCTCGAGAGGCTCAACCGGAACGGCCGGCCACCCGCCGCGGCGCATTGGCCAACCCCAGGCAAAGCGCCGCCACCAGTTGCCAGGCATCACGCGTGCCCAGCCCCTTGGACGCACGGTCGATCTCGCTCACCGCACGCAGCGCGCGGCGCGCACGTCGCCCGTCGATGCGGCCGACCGCACGTCCGATCAGCCCTTCCCGCGCGCCGAACGCGCCGGCCTCGCGCATCGCGGCCTGCTTCTGGCGACCGGCATCGAGTGCGTCGTGCACGACGACCAGCGCACGCAGTTCGTGCGCAAGCGTCCAGGTGACCAGCGGCAGCGGAGAGCCCTCGGCGCGCAGGCCGTCGAGCATCCGCACCAGCTGCACCCGGTCGCCGTCGAGCATGGCAGCGCCCAGCGCCCGCAGGTCGTAGCGGCTCACGTCGAGCACCGATGCGCCGACCTGCTCGAGCGACAGTTCGCCCGGGTCGAACGACAGCGCAAGCTTCTCGACCTCCTGGTTGGCCGCCGAGAGATTGCCCTCGACCCGCTCCGCCAGGAACTCGAGCGTCTCGCGCGACGCACGCTGTCCGTTCCTGGCGAGGCGCGCCTCGATCCAGCCAGCCAGCCGGTCCCCCGGCAAGGGCTCGGCGACGACCAGCACGCCTGCACCCTCGAGCGCCTTCAGCCACGCTGCCTTCATGCCTGACCAGTCCAGCGCCGCCAGGCTGACCAGGGTCACGGTGTCCGGGGGCAGCCGCTTCGCGTACGCCACGAGTGCCTGGCCGCCCTCGCGCCCGGGCTTGCCGGTCGGGATGCGCACTTCGACCAGCCGCCGCGACGCGAACAGCGACTGCGAATCGCCGGCCGCCCGCAGGGCGCCCCATTGGAAACCCGGCTCGTTGGTGAGCACCGTCCGCTCGTCGTAACCCTCCTGCAACGCCCGCGCGCGCAGCGCGCACATCGCCTCGTGGCCGAGCAGCGGCTCGTTGGCCACCACCGTGTACAGCGGAGCGAGCGGCCGCTTGAGGGCGGCGGGCAGGTCGTCGGCACCGATGCGCATGCGTTGCGCGGAAGCCTGGTCAGGACGCGGCCGGGCGCGCGACGGACAGCCGGCGCAGCAATTGCTGCACGGCATCGCTCTGCATGTCGCGCACGAGCAGGATCTCTTCCTGTTCCTTCGCCAGCACCTGCGAGTCGTTGAACGTGATGTCCCGGCGGAGCACGACTTCGCCCGGCGCGACGAACTCGCGGCCCTTGCCATCATGGACCCGGTAGGAAACGCGATAGATCAGCTGGAACTCGCGCACCCGGCCCGCACCCGACAGCGACAGGATTCGTCGCTCCTGCGAGATGCCGGCGATCTGCAGGATGGCCTGCGCGAGCTTCGGGTCGTCGACGATGCGAACGCTCCGGTTGGCCAGGATGCTGCGCTTGAGCTCGACCGCGAACGAGGTGTTCTCGGCGCCCTGGAGGGCCATCGTCTCGAACGGGATGTTCGCCGAGCCGCGCAGCCGGAAACCGCATCCGGCCGCCACGGCGGCGATGGACGACAACGCGGCGTACTGAAGCAGGGTGCGTCGGGGTATCGAAACGTTCATCGCGGGCTCCGGACGGTGTCCACTACTGTAGCGCGAATGCACGAACCGCGATCCTCAGGCGACGATGTTGACCAGCCGGCCCGGCACCACCACCACGCGTTTCGCGGGCTTCCCGTCCAGCGCGCGCACGGCCGCCTCGTTCGCCAGCGCCAGCTGCTCGATCGCCGACTTGTCAGCCGACGCAGGCACCCGCAGGCTGCCGCGCAGCTTGCCGTTGACCTGGAGCACCAGCTCGATCTCGTCCTGCACCAGCGCGGCATCGACCGGCTCCGGCCAGGGTGCGTCGAGCACGGCCTGCCCGGCTTCGCGCGCGAGCCCGAGCTCCGTCCACAATCCGTGCGCCAGGTGCGGCGTGATCGGCGACAGCAGCCGCACCAGGATCGACAGCGATTCCTCCACCACCTCGGCGACCAGCGCCGCCGGCAGCGTGCCGCCCGCAGGCGCCTTCTCGACCGCATTGAGCATCTTCATCGCAGCCGAGGCGACGGTGTTGAACTGGAACTTGCCGAAGTCGAAGTTGGCCTGCTTCAGCACCAGGTGCACCTCGCGCCGCAGGGTCGCGAGTTCCGGCGGCAGGGGCGTGCCACCCAGCGTGCGCACCGCGGGCAGGTGCGGCTTCATCTCGGTCGCGAACCGGTGGCCGAACGCCCACACCCGGCGCAGGAAGCGATAGGCACCCTCGACGCTGGAATCGCTCCACTCGAGCGTCTGCTCGGGCGGGCTGGCGAACATCATGTAGAAGCGCGCGGTGTCGGCGCCATAGGTCTCGATCAGCGACTGCGGATCGACGCCGTTTCGCTTGGACTTCGACATCGTGCCGATGCCGTCGTAGTTCACCGGCTGGCCGTCGGCGACCGACTTCGCGCCGGTGACCTTGCCCGCGGCATCGAGCGCGAGCTCGACCTCCTCCGGGGCGAAGTACTGGATGCCGCCCTTGTCGGTGCGCCGGGTGAAGATGTGGTTCAGCACCATGCCCTGGGTGAGCAGGTTGGCGAACGGCTCGTCGTACGCGACCAGGCCGAGGTCGCGCATCACCTTGGTCCAGAAGCGCGAATAGAGCAGGTGCAGGATGGCGTGCTCGATGCCGCCGATGTACTGGTCGACCGGCATCCAGTAGGCGGCGCGCTCGTCGACCATCGTCGCGGCGCCAGGACAGGCGAACCGCGCGTAGTACCAGGACGAATCGACGAAGGTGTCCATCGTGTCGGTCTCGCGCTTCGCCGCCGCGCCGCACTTCGGGCAGGTGCAGTCGACGAAATCCGACCGCTTCGCCAGCGGGTTGCCGCTGCCGTCGGGCACGCAGTCTTCCGGCAGCACCACCGGCAGCTGGTCGTCAGGCACCGGCACGTCGCCGCAGGCCGGGCAGTGGATGATCGGGATCGGGCAGCCCCAGTAGCGCTGGCGCGACACGCCCCAGTCGCGCAGCCGCCACTGGACCTGCTTGTCGCCCAGGCCCTTCGCCTTCAGGTCGGCGGCGATCGCGTCCACCGCCTGCAGGTAGCCCAGGCCGTCGTAGCGCCCGGAATTCACGCAGGTGCCCTGCTCCTTGTCGGCATACCACTCCTGCCAGGCGTCGAGCGAGAACGCCTTGCCCGCCACCGACACCACCTGCCGGATGTCGATGCCGTACTTCTTCGCGAACGCGAAGTCGCGCTCGTCGTGCGCCGGGACGCCCATCACGGCGCCGTCGCCGTAGGTCATCAGCACGTAGTTGCCGACCCAGACCTCGACCCGTGCGCCGGTCAGCGGATGGGTGACGAACAGCCCGGTGGGCATGCCCTTCTTCTCCATCGTCGCCATGTCGGCCTCCATCACCGAGCCGTGGCGGCACTCGTCGATGAAGGCGGCCAGCGCCGGGTTGTCGCGCGCGGCGCGCGCGGCCAGCGGATGCTCCGCGGCGACGGCGCAGAAGGTGACGCCCATGATGGTGTCGGCCCGCGTGGTGTAGACCCACAGCTGCCCGTCCTGTCCGTCGAGCACGTACGGGAACGCGAAGCGCACGCCGTGGCTCTTGCCGATCCAGTTCGCCTGCATCGTGCGCACCCGCTCGGGCCAGCCGGGCAGCGTGTCGAGCGCGGACAGCAGCTCGTCCGCGTACTGCGTGATGCCGAAGTAGTAGCCGGGGATCTCGCGCTTCTCGACCAGCGCGCCGGTGCGCCAGCCTCGGCCGTCGATCACCTGTTCGTTGGCGAGCACCGTCTGGTCGACCGGGTCCCAGTTCACCACCTGGGTCTTCTTGTAGGCGATGCCCTTCTCGAGCATGCGCAGGAACAGCCACTGGTTCCAGCGGTAGTAGTCCGGCTGGCAGGTCGCCAGCTCGCGCGACCAGTCGATCGCAAGCCCGAGCGACTGCAACTGGCGTTTCATGTAGGCGATGTTGTCGTAGGTCCACTTAGCCGGCGGCACCTTGTTCTGCATCGCCGCGTTCTCGGCCGGCAGGCCGAACGCGTCCCAGCCCATCGGCTGCATCACGTTGTGCCCGCGCATGCGGTGGTAGCGGGTGAGCACGTCGCCGATCGTGTAGTTGCGCACATGCCCCATGTGCAGCTTCCCGGACGGATACGGGAACATCGACAGGCAGTAGTACTTCGGCCGGCCGTCGGCGGCCGCACCCTCACGGGCGAGGAACGACTGGCGCTCCGTCCAGTAGGCCTGGGCGGCCTGTTCCACGGCTGAAGGTTGGTACTGGGGTTGCATGCGGGGTGCTCTTGCCGAAGGGAGAGAAAGCGGCGGATTATAGCGGGCACGGGGCGCGCACCCTCCCGTGCCTGCCAGCGCTTCCGCAACGGACGCCGCCGGATTCCGGGTGCCCGTGGAGAACCGGATGACCCTGCCGTACAGCCCCTGCCGCACGAGCGGTGCCCCCGACCTGGATGCCGGCGTCGACGCCGAACCGGAGCGCACGCCCGGCGGCGAGCCGACCTTCAACCCCGGCGCAGGTCGGCCGGCGCTGCGGCGCCGCCGGCTGCTGATGCTCCTGTCGTCCCTGCTGAGCGCGCCCGGCCTGCTGCCGGCGGGAAACGCGCTCGCACAGTCCACCCCGGCGCGGACAGCCCCGGCGCGGGCGGACGCCTGGGTCTCGGCGGTGCAGATGCCCGGATGGATCGAGCGTGCCGGCGTGCGCGAGCCGCTGTCTCCCGGCGCGGTCCTGCGCGCCGGCGACGTGGTGGTGACCGGCGCCGGTGGCAGGGCACTGGTCCGGTTGGCCGAGGGCAGCACCGTGAAACTGGGTGAATCGGGCCGCCTCGCGTTCAGCGACCTGCGCGTGTCGCGCGGCGCCACCACCGTGCTCGCCGGGCTGTTCGACATTGCACAGGGCGCGTTCCGGTTCACCACGGCCGCGGTGCAGCGCAGGAGCAGCGCACGCGACCTGCAGATCCGCATCTCGACCGTCACTGCCGGCGTTCGCGGCACGGATCTCTGGGGCCGCGGCACCGCCGAGCGCGAGATCGTCTGCCTGATCGAGGGCAGCATCACGGTCACCCGCGGCAGCGAGGCGCCGATCCAGATGAGCGAACCGCTGTCGTTCTTCATCGCACCGGTCGGTGCCCCGGCACTGCCGGTGGCGGCAGTGGACCCGAAGCAGCTCGCGCAGTGGGCGAGCGAGACCGAGCCGGTAGCCGGGGCCGGTGCCGCGGTCGAAGGCGGACGCTGGCGGGTCAGCGTGCTGCGAAGCGCCGACCAGGGCGAGGCCTTGAAGTCCTACGATGCGTTGCGCAACGCAGGGTTCGATGCGCGCATCCGGACTACCCGGGGTACGGACGCCGCGCCAGGTGCCGGCTATGACGTGGGCATCGGCAGCCTGTCCAGCCAGGCCGAGGCGCGTGGGCTGGCCGCACGACTCGCCGGGCAGGCAGGCGTCACCGGCGAACCGCTGGTCGGACGCTGAAGGCACGCGGGGCCAGGCATTTCGCGAACCTGCCTTCTCGCGGCGACGGGAAGAAAGTGTCGAGAACTTCCTCATCTCGCGGTTCCCCGGTTGGTAACATAGGGGACCGACCTGCTCCCTGGCGGAAACACGCGCAGCCTGCAGAGGCGATCCGCCCGTCGGCGACGGCTGCCCGATCCCTCCCAGGCGCATCGAATCGGATATCGAAAATGCTTCCCTACTCGAACTTTCTTCGCGGCCACGCAAGTCGGCGTACCGGGCCCGGACCAGGGGGCAGGCCGCGCGTCCTGATCGTCGAGGATGAGGCGCTGATCGCTGTCGATCTTGAAAGGCGCCTGAATCGCATGGGCTTCGAGCCCGTCGGCGTCGCCGACAACAGGGACGACGCCGTGGACCTGTTCCGGAAGATCCATCCGGACCTCGTCCTGATGGATATCTGCATCCGCGGGCCGGCCGATGGCATCGAGACCGCACGCGAGATGCTCGACTTCTCGGACGCCGCAGTGGTCTTCCTGACCGCATACGCGGACGATGCGACCGTTGCACGGGCGGCGGAACTCTCGCCCTACGGCTACCTTGCCAAGCCCTTCGACGACCGCACGCTGAGTGCCACCTGCAAGGTCGCCACGACCAGGCACGCGATGGACCGGGACCTGCGCGTGCTCGCGCACGTGGCCTTGCAGGCGTCCATCGGACTGGTCGTGATGGAAGTGGTCGGCGACGAACGGCCGATCATCTTCGCCAACGATGCCTTCGCGCGCATGAGCGGCCGGTCGGTCGGTGACCTGCTCAGCAGCCGCTGCTGCCTCCCGACCGACGGCCCGGGCCAGGAGGGCGTCGCCCGCCTTTCGATGGCGATCGACGGCCTCACGGAGGCACAGGAGACCATCCTCGTCCGGCACGAAGGCGAGGAGCGGTCGTGGGCTTTCGCGAGCGTATCGCCCGTCGCGGGCCCGTCGGGACGCGTGACCCATGTCGTGGCGCTGTTCGCGGACGTGACACACGAGCGTGCGGCGCAGGACGCCCTGGCCGAAATGCAGCGTGCCGAACTCGTCGGACGATTTTCCGCGGCGATCTGCCACGACTTCAACAATTTCCTGTCGGTAGTGCTGTCATACGCAGGCCTCGTGCAGCAGGCGGTGACGGATGCGGATGTCCTGCAGGACGTCGAAGAGATCCTCCGGGCAGCCGAAAAAGGGGTAGCGCTGACCAGTCAGCTGGTCGGCTTTGCCCGCCATGATGAACGGACGGTCGGCGCGTCCGCAGACCTGGCCCAGGCGCTGCGCGATGCACGCGGCACGCTGAAGGCCATGGCCGGCTCGCGTTGCACGCTCCGCCTCCAGTTGCCGTCCGATCCGGCCTGGGTCGACCTGTCTCCGGGCTCGATCGAACAGATCTTCCTCAACCTCGTTGCCAACGCCCGCGACGCGATGCCGGACGGCGGACGGATCTCCATCCTGGCCGGCCTGCCCGCCGTGCCATCCCGGACGCTGCCGGCAGGCGCCTACGTCCGGGTCGAGGTCAGGGACACCGGATCGGGCGTCGATCCTGCCATCGCCGAGCGGATCTTCGAACCGTTCTTCACCACGAAGCCGCGAAGCCTCGGAAGCGGGATCGGGCTGGCCCGCTGCCGGATGCTCGTGGAGCGCGCCGGCGGTTCCATCCAGCTGCGCAGCAGTCCCGGAGCAGGAACCACGGTCATCATCGATCTGCCGACCCTGGACGTTCCGGCCACGCGGTCTGCGGCCGACGCGCCGACGGAGGCACTCGGCAACGCCCACGGCGCGACGTGCGTCCTGGTGATGCCCGACGAATCCCTCAGGAGGGCCTATGCCAGCAGCCTTTCCCGCGTCGGCTTCGCCGTCTCCGAAGCGTCTTCCGGTCGCGAGGCACATGAGGCACTGGATGTACTTGGCACCCGCCTGGACCTGCTGGTTTGCGCAGCCTCCCTGCCGCCAGGCCCGACCGGAACCGGCGCAGATGTCGTGGCACACGCGCGTACCACCGCGCCCGCGTCGCGAGCGATCCTCGCCGCGGATATCCTGGACGCACGGGATGCATCGTGGGCCGGCCGGGCAACCGTTCTCTGGATGCCCTTGAGCGGCGCGACGCTTGCACGCCATGCCCTGGACCTGCTCGAGGCAAGGGCGGGCGCCCTTGAACCTGCCATCGCAGGCATCCCCGCGGGCGAGTCCGGCGACGGTGCGGCCAGCGTGATGCAGGCAGTCGCAGCGGCTTCTGCGGCAGGAAGGCCGGCTGCCGAAGAAGCCGGGGCGTCCCATGCCGAAGCGGCGACAGGCGCCGACTTCGACGAAAGCCTCCGGCGCCTGTACGTCCTGTTCCAGCCCATCGTGCAAGCGGACAACGGGACGCCTTACGGCTACGAAGCGCTGATGCGCAGCCGCGGTCCCTGCAGGAGCGCCGCCGACCTGCTTGATGCCGCCGAACGCCTCGGCCGGGTCGAGGAGCTCGGACGCGCGGTCAGGCGCCTCGTGGCCCACGCCATCGAAGACAATGCCGGCATCCGGGACACGATCTTCGTGAACATCCATCCCCGGGAGTTGAGCACCGACGTCCTCATGCGGGACGACGAGCCGCTGCTGCCGTTCGCGGACCGCGTCGTCTGGGAAGTGATCGAGCGCGAACGGATCGCCTCGCCCGGTGAGCTGTGCAGTACGCTGCGCGCGCTGCGGACAGCGGGCTATCGCCTTGCAATCGACGACCTGGGTGAAGGATATGCCAGTCTCTCGTGGCTCGTGGCGCTCGTGCCCGACGTCGCGAAGATCGACCTGTCCCTGGTGCGCGACATCGACCGGTCCCGGATAAAGCGCGACCTGGTCGGTGCGATCGTGAGCGTATGCCGCAGGATCGGCACGATCGTCGTCGCGGAGGGCGTGGAAAGCGTGGAGGAAGCCGCGGTGCTGCGCGACCTGGGCTGCGATCTTCTCCAGGGCCATCTCTTCGCCAGGCCATCGCCGCCGTTTTCCGAACCCGAGTAGCGACGTTCGCTCCACCGGCTCACCGCCGGGTCGATGAACCTTCGATGCCCCAACGATGAACGTCGTCCACTTGCCGGACAGGGATCTGCCGAAGCTCAGGGAGGGCCTGGTCGCCCTCGCGGGCGCAGGCGCGAAGTCGGTCCAGTTGCTGGGCGCGGTCGGAAACGGCTGGCGGCCGGAGGACCTCGATCCGCTGATCGCCGGGCTCGACATCCCGGTTTTCGGTGGACTCTTCCCGAGCGTGATCTTCGAAGGCCGGGCCTGCGATTCCGGGGCCGTGTTGATCGGCCATCGCGCGAGGACGCGCATCGCGGTGGTCGACGTTTCTGGCGCGCATCCCCCGGCGCACGACTTTTCGCAGGGCCTGGAAGGCTCCGACACGATCGTGGCCTACATCGACGCCACCTGCCCGAGCGCCCCCCTGATGCGGGCACTGTTCGACGCCAGGGGCACGCGCACCACATGGTGCGGCGGCGGAGCCGGCGCACTCGATTTCGTGCGCCGCCCGGTGGTCATCACCCCTGGCGGCCTGCGCGCGGGGGTGGCTGTGCTGGCCGGCCTTGAAGCGACGACGACACTTGGCGTGACGCATGGCTGGAAGCCGTTCGGGAATCCCCTGCTCGTGACCGAGTCGCGCGGAAACGACATCCTGACGCTCGACTGGCGACCCGCTTTCGAGGTCTACCGCGAAGCCGTCGAGCAGAGATCCTCCAGGCGCTTCGACGAATCGGAGTTCTTCGATCTCGCCAGCCGCTATCCGCTCATGATCGAGCGCTTCGGGGCCGAGGGCGTGGTACGCGATCCGTTGTGCGCGCTGGATGGCGGGGCGATCCGCTGCGCCGGCGACATGCCGCAGTACTCCACGGTCCGCGTGGCGACCGGCACGTTCGAGGACATGATTTCGGCGGCATCAAGGGCAAGGGAACAGGCAACGGCCGCAGGACATCGGCGCGAGCATGGCGTTGCACTGACCATCGACTGCATCTCGCGCGCCCTGCTGCTCGGCGACCACCTGCACAGGGAACTGCAGGCGTTGCGGGTGCACGGGGTGCCACAGGCGGGGGCTCTGACGATCGGGGAAGTCGCGAGCAGCTCCGACCACTTCCTGCAGATGCACAACAAGACCACCGTGCTGGCGATGATCGACGTGGACAGCCAAGGGCCATGAACGAGCTGGCGTTCCAGCTCATGAGCCTTCAGTACGAGCTGGCGATGAACATGGGCGGCACGCTCGACGGCGAGGAAATGCTGCGCTCGGTGGTCGAGACCCTCGTTCGCCGACTGGACAGCCGGTCCGGGGCCGTGTTCGAAGTCAGCGACCGCGAGGCTCGCCTGGTGATGGCCTCCCCGCGCGGGTGGCGTCCCCCCGGCATGACGGACGCGTCGATCGTGGCTGCGGCGACCGCCGTGGCAGGGCCGATCCACCAGTGCGAGCGCCTGGATGACGGGGCGTACCGGCACGTGTTCCGGCTGCTCGACTTCGGCATGCTGGCACTGGAGCGCAAGTCCGCGCCACTGGAGCCCCACGTGCTGCGGGCACTGGAGCCGTTGATGGCACGAATGGGGCGTTCCGCGCGTGCGTGCGCCGACCATGCCAGGCTGGATGCGACACAGCGGCGGTTCAGCGCGCTGGTCGAGACTGTTCCCGAGGTGATCTTCGAGGCGAGCATCGGTGCCGCGGGGCGGCTGGCGTTCGAATACGTGAGTCCACGCGCGCGCGATCTCCTCGATCTGGAGCCGCGCGAGCTCCTCGCGCGCGCCGAACGCCTTCTGGACCGGATCGAAGCCGGCGACCGGGCTGCGCTCACGGAGGCGCTGGCGCGCGCAGCGGCCGGCGGCGAACCGTTCGAGCAACGGGTCAGGCTCGATGCACGGCAGATCGAGCCTCGCTGGCTGCTTGTCGCCGCGCGTCCCCGCCGGAACGACGCGTCCGGCGGCACCCGATGGAGCGGCATCATCCAGGACGTCACCGCGCGCGAGGTGCTCGCTGCATCCCGGCGGGCGTCGGCACGCGCGCAGTTCGACACCGTGCTCTCCGCGGTGGACGACGCCGTGATCGGTGCCGACGTCGCGGGCGTCATCACGCACTGGAACAGGGGCGCCGAACGCATGCTGGGCCATCCGGCAAGCGCAGCGCTCGGACGGCCGCTCGCCATCCTTGTGCCGGCACGCCTGCGCGGCGACCATGCCCGGGGCTTCGCCCGCCATGTCGCGACCGGTGAGCAACGCGTGTTCGGGCGGCCGACGGAGATGAACGCACTGCATGCCGAAGGCCACGAAGTGCCGGTCGAACTCATGCTGAGCCGGACCGGAGAGGGGAGCAACGTCCGTTTCTTTGCGGTGCTGCGCGACGTCACGGTGCGCAAGGAAGCAGAACGGCGCCTCGCCTTCGCGCTGGAGGTCCAACGCGCGGTGGCGGAGAGCTCTACCCTGCTGCTCAGCGTCGACCTGGCCGAAGTGGACGCGCTGGTGGAGTCCACGCTGGGCCGCCTGGGCCGTCTGACGAAGTCCGATCGGGTCTACATCTTCCGCTCGATCGACGGGCTCCTCTACAACACGCACGAGTGGAGCGGCGAAGGCGTGCTGCCCCAGAAGGCAAACCTGCAGGGACTGCCCGCGGATGATTTCGGGTTCTTCATGCAGCCGCTCCTTGCGGGACAGTCATTCGTCGTCCCATCGGTCCGCGCGCTCCCGCCGGAGGCCGCCGCGGAACGCCAGATCCTCCAGGCTCAGGACATCGAGACCCTGGTCGCGGTTCCGTTGATCTTCGAGGGCACGTTCCAGGGGTTCCTGGGCGTCGACAACCCCCGCGATACGACCGCCGACAGCCTCGGTGACCTGGCGACCCCGTTGCGGGTGTTTGCCGAGGTCGTCGCGGGCGTGCTGCACCGCGTGGCCGGCGAGCGGGAACTCCGTGCGTTGCACTTCCAGATCTCGCAAAGGGTCGCCGAGCAGCGAGCGTTGCTTCGGATGTCCGCCGAACTGGCGGCAACGCGCTCGCGTGCCGAGTTCTACGGCATCCTGGACCAGCGCCTTGGCGATGCCATCCCGTCTGGCCGACTGACCCTGATGACCCTGTGCGAAGGCGGCCGGAAGGTCCGGATCCGGCTGCTCGGCACCGCGATCGAACCTGCGGACCACCCGGCACACGACTGGCTCGGGATGTCGGCGTCGGAGATAGAGGTCGAGACCGAGGCGCTGGTCGATCAATCCGTGTCGCGGGCGCTGGTGCGCGGCGAGATCCTCTCGGTCGACAGCAGCACCCCGGACCTGTTCCCGGACCTCGCTGAAATGAGCGAACGCCACGGCCTCCACCAGTTCGTCATCGTGCCACTGATCGGCCCGGACGGCCTGCTCGGCTGCTTCAGGGTCGGATTCCCCGACCGCGGGCGCCTGGAGCGCGAGAAATCCGACTGGGTGGTCCAGATCGGCGCGCTGCTCGGCGCGCACATCGCGGCACACGAAGCACGGGAGGCCCTCCAGTACCTCAACACGACGCTCGAGGAACGGGTGGCCTCGAGGACCCAGGCCGTCCAGGCAAGCGAGGAACGCTTCACCTTGCTGTTCGAGCGGGCGCCGCAGGCCATGCTGCTGCTCGGTGCCGGGCGGCTGGTGACCCGAGCGAACGCACGCGCTCGGTCACTGTTCCGGATGGACCTGGATTCACCCGGCGACCTCCCGTTCGACACGATGCTTCCGGACTATCCCGGTGACGGGATCATCAACGCACGGCGGCTCGACGGGACCACGTTCCATGCCGAGATCAGCCTCGTCACCGTCCCGCAGCGGGGCCACTACTTCGACATCGTGGGCGTGGCCGACGTGACCGAACGCGTCGAGGCACAGGACGCGATCGTGCGCTCGCTGCAGGAAAAGGAGACCCTGCTCAAGGAAGTCCACCACCGGGTCAAGAACAATCTCCAGATCATTTCCAGCCTCCTGATGCTCCAGAGCGACAAGATGCCCTCGGATGCAGGGCGCGATCTTCTCGAGCAGAGCGTGCTTCGGGTGCGTTCGATGGCGTTGATCCATGAACAGCTTTATGGCGTGGAAACGCTGGACAGCATCGACTTCGGCGAGTATGCGCGGGCACTGGCGCAGGCGGCCAGCGGCGTGCTCGCTCCTGCGGTCAGGCTGAAGATCGAAGCCGCCGTGACGAAGGTAACCATCAACGAGGCCATACCGATGGGCCTGATCCTCAACGAACTGCTGACCAATGCGTTCAAGTACGGCATGGCCCCGCCCGGCACTGCCGCCGTCGACCGTCGCAACGGTGCCGGGTGCGACGTGAGCGTGGAGATCGGAGTCCTGGGCGACGAGGTAAGGATCGCCGTGATCGACTCGGGCAACGGATTGCCCGAAGGCCTCGATGCAGCAAGCGCGTCCTCCCTGGGGCTCAGCCTGGTCCGCGCCCTCACGCGCCAGTTGCGAGGCAGGCTGACGCATGACGTCGATCGCGGCACCCGCATCGTGCTCACCTGCCCGCGCTCGATCCCGGGCTGACCTGGGGCGCCCGGCGGAAAATAAATCGCCGTCCGACACCGCAGGCCCGCTGCGGCAGGCCCTTATAATCGCGCCCTGCCATGCAAAGCCGACTGCTCGAAAACCTGAACCCGGAACAGCTCGCGGCCGTCACGCTGCCGCGCGAGTCCGCGATGATCCTCGCCGGCGCCGGCAGCGGCAAGACGCGGGTGCTGACCACCCGCATCGCCTGGCTGATCGAGACGCGGCAGGTCAATCCGCTCGGGCTGCTGGCGGTGACCTTCACCAACAAGGCCGCGCGCGAGATGCTCACGCGCATCTCGGCGATGCTGCCGATCAACACCCGCGGCATGTGGGTGGGAACCTTCCACGGCCTGGCCAACCGCATGCTGCGTGCGCACCACCGCGACGCCGGCCTGCCGCAGGCCTTCCAGATCATGGACACCGCCGACCAGGTGGCGATGGTCAAGCGGATGATGAAGGCCAACGGCGTCGACGAGGAACGCTTCAAGCCGCGCGACACCGCCTGGTTCATCAGCGCGCAGAAGGACGCCGGCCTTCGCCCCGGGGCGGTCGAGGCCTTCGACGACAACACCCGGCAACTGGTCGAGATCTACCGGATGTACGAGGCGCAGTGCCAGCGCGAAGGCGTCACCGACTTCGCCGAACTGATCCTGCGCAGCTACGAGCTGCTGGCGAAGAACGAGGCGATCCGCGCGCACTACCAGGCGCGCTTCGCGCACATCCTGGTCGACGAGTTCCAGGACACCAACCGCCTGCAGTTCGACTGGCTCAAGCTGATCGCCGGCGGGCAGAACGCGGTGTTCGCGGTGGGCGACGACGACCAGTCGGTGTACAGCTTCCGCGGCGCGAAGGTCGCCAACATGCGCGACTTCGAACGGGAATTCAACGCCGGCACGATCATCAAGCTCGAGCAGAACTATCGCTCGCACGGCAACATCCTCGAAGCGGCCAACGTGCTGATCGGGCACAACAAGCAGCGGCTGGGCAAGAACCTGTGGACCTCCGAGTCGCAGGGCGAGCCGATCCGCCTGTTCGAGGCGCAGACCGACTTCG
>LNFM01001747.1_pt1 | contig 48192 bp, 45 predicted proteins | sample 596031 | NCBI WGS metagenome assembly LNFM01 (sample SAMN04254537, study PRJNA301005) | activated carbon metagenome | isolation source: dual media filters at the Ann Arbor, Michigan drinking water treatment plant | place: USA: Ann Arbor
GCACCGACAGCTTGATGCCGTCGCTGGAGCCGGCGCGGAAGCCCGTGACGACGCGCCCACGCACGGGCCAGCGGAACTGCGGTTCGGCGGAGGCGGCGCGCGCCGGAGCCTCGGTCGCGGCGGGCGCCTCGGCGACCGGAGCGGGAGCCGGAGCGACCGGCTGGGCCGCGGGCTGCGGCTGCACGGGCGGGATGGCGGAGGTCGGCTGCGGATCGGCCTGGCGCCCGGCCGGGGTTGCCTGGGCCTGGGCGACGGCGCGCTGCGCCTGTTCGCGACGCGCGGCCGGGGCGGCGGCCGGCGCGGCGGCGGGTGCCGCCGGCGTCACCGAGAGCTGCTGGCCGGCGGGAGCGGCGGCCGTGCGGGTGGCGGCGGGCAGGCGCAGCACCTGGCCGGTGCGCAGCGACTGGGTGGGCTGGAGCTGGTTGGCGCTGGCGAGCTGCTGGCGCGACACGCCATAGCGGCGGGCGACGCCGGCGAGCGTCTCGCCGGACGTGACCGTATGGCTGGCGGGACGCGCGGCGGTGGCCGCCGGCCGGGCCGGCGCAGCGGGCTGCGCGGCGGCCGGCTGGGTCGCGGCGGGCTGGGCACCGGCCTGCCAGTTCATCCGGCCACCGGTGGCCTGCGGTGCCACGGCGGCGGTGCGCTGCGGCGGCACGGCGATGGTCTGGGTCTGCACGCGGCGGGGCTGGTCGGCCGCCGGCTGGCGCACGAGGTCGGTGCCCGGCCGGGCGGGCGCTGCGGCCGGAGCCGCCTGCGGCGCCGCCGCCATCGAATAGGTCGGGATGACGACGCTCTGGCCGGCCGAGAAGGCCTGGTTGCCGGAGGTGCCGTTGGCCTGGGCGATCGCTGCCGCCGGCACGCCGTAGCGGCGCGACAGGGCCTCGGGCGTATCACCCTGAGCGGCGGTGATGGTGGTGCCGCCGGCAGCGGACCAGCTGCCGCGGCCGCTGGTCGCCGGAGCGGCGGCCATCTGGCGGACGGCGGGGGTCGGCGGGTTGGACGAGCCGAAGGGCTGACGCGGCGTGACGGTCCCGGTGGTCAGGCCGGTGTCGGCGCTGCGGCCGAAAGGCGAGGCACCCTGAGCCGTGCTCTGCGCCCCGCCCGGCGGCGGCGATGTCACCACGAAATCGCGGGCGGGCAGCGGCTGGGCTTCGACCTGGGCGACGGGAGCTGCCGCCACCTGGGGCGGGGGCGCGCTGGCGACCTGTCGCGTCGCGAAGGGGTTTTCGTCGAACCGCGCGACATCGGTGCTGCAGGCAGCTCCGAGGCCGGACACCGCGATGACGAGGACGAGCCGGGACAGCCCGGGAAACGCACGAGGACGCATGGCTACTCTCACGCGGTACGCAACAAGTGACGTCCTGATTTATGACCTGTTCAGGTTAAGGTTCGGTATTCACCGCGGAGATTTTCGGGGAAAATCAGAGCCGGCGGGCGACGCCGTGGACCGCGGGATCGATCTGGGCGACGGCGAAGGCGGTGCGCGCGGCCTGGGAATCCGCCTTGCCGGTGCGGACGATCACACCGGCGGTGAGCGGCACCACCATCACCCCGTCCGGGGCGAGTTGCGCGAGCAGATGGGGCGGCGGATCGGAGACGGCGCAGGTGAGGATGATCCGGTCGTAGGGCGCGCGCTGGGGATAGCCCTCGTAGCCGTCGCCGAAGATCGTCTCGACCATGTCGTAACCGAGGGCGCGCAGCCTGACATGGGCGGCGTCGGCCAGGGTGCGCCAGCGCTCCACCGTCACCACGCTCGCGGCGAGCCGGCCGAGGATCGCCGCGGCATAGCCGGAGCCCGTGCCGACGTGGAGCACCTTGTGGGTGGGGCCGACGTCGAGGGCGTCGAGCATGGTGGCGAGCAGCGTCGGCCGGAGGATCGACTGGCCCATGGCGATGGGCAGGGAGACGTCCTCGTCGGCGAGGGCGAAGTGACGCTCCTCGACGAAGGGCACCCGCGGCACCTGTTCCATCGCCTTGAGGACGCGGCGGTCGGAGAGGCCGGACTGCCGCAACATGAGGACGAACTCGGCAGCGGCCAGGAAATGCTCCGGTCCGGGTGCCGCGTTCATCGTGCGCCTCAGCTGCCGGGGGCGCGGTCGCCGGCGAAGACGGCGGCGAGGCGCGTCATCGTGGGCTCGTCGGTCATGTTGATCTCGAGCGGCGTCACCGAGACATAGCCCTCGGACAGCGCCCAGAGGTCGGTGCCGTTCTCGATGCGGTGGCGGTTCCGCACGAAGGCGATCCAGTAATAGGGATTGCCGCGGCCGTCGTGGCGCGGGTCGATGGTGAGGATCTCCTGGTCGCGGCGGCCCTGCGCCGTCACCTGGATGCCGCGCACCTGATCGGGGCTGCGGTTGGGAAAATTGATGTTGATCAGCGAGCCGGGCCGCAGGCCCTCCTCGAGGATGGTGCGGATGACGCCGGGCGCATGGGCCTCGGCGGTCTCGTAGGGGACCGAATGCCGGCTCTCGGGGCCATAGGCCTGCGACAGGGCGACCGAGGGAATGCCGAGGATGGTCCCCTCCATCGCGCCGGCGATGGTGCCGGAATACCCGACGTCCTCGGCGACGTTCTGGCCGCGGTTGACGCCGGAGATGACGAGGTTCGGGCCCTCCCCCGCCATGATGTGCTTCACCGCCATGATGACGCAGTCGGTCGGCGTGCCGCGCACGGCGTAGCGCTGCTCCCCGACCTCGCGCAGGCGCAGGGGATCGTTCAGCGACAGCGAATGGGACACCCCGGACTGGTCGGTCTCGGGCGCCACCACCCAGACGTCGTCCGACAGCGTGCGGGCGATTCGCTCCGCCGCCAGGAGGCCCGGCGCGTGGATGCCGTCGTCGTTGGTGACCAGGATGCGCATCAGGCTTTCTCGATCAGGGTAAGGCCGCCCATGTAGGGCTGCAGGACGGCGGGGACGGCGATGGTTCCGTCGTCCTGCTGATAGGTTTCCATGACCGCGATGAGCGCGCGGCCGACGGCTGTGCCCGAGCCGTTCAGCGTATGGACGAACTGCGGCGCCGGCTGCCTGTTGTCGGTCGCCTTCGGCCGGTAGCGGGCGTTCATGCGGCGGGCCTGGAAGTCGCCGCAGACCGAGCAGGACGAGATCTCGCGGAACGCCTGCTGGCCCGGCAGCCAGACCTCGATGTCGTAGGTCTTGCGCGCCGAGAAGCCCATGTCGCCGGTGCAGAGCGTCACCACCCGGTAGTGTAAGTCGAGGCGCTTCAGCACCTCCTCGGCGCAGGCGAGCATGCGCTCGTGCTCGTCGAGGGACTGCTCGGGGGCCGTGATCGAGACCAGCTCGACCTTCAGGAACTGGTGCTGGCGCAGCATGCCGCGGGTGTCGCGGCCGGCGGCGCCCGCCTCCGAGCGGAAGCACTGGGTAGCGGCGGTGAGCCGCAGCGGCAGCACGTCCTCGGCGACGATCTCCTGCGCCACCATGTTGGTGAGCGTCACCTCGGCGGTCGGGGTGAGCCAGAGGCCCTCGCGGGTGACGAACATGTCCTCCGCCGCCTTCGGCAGCTGGCCGGTGCCGTAGGGCGCGGCGTCCTTCACCAGGACCGGCGGATTGACCTCGGTGTAGCCGTGGGTGTCGGTGTGCAGGTCCAGCATGAACTGGGAGAGCGCCCGCTCCATGCGCGCGAGCTGCTTCTTCAGCACGACGAAGCGCGCGCCCGAGAGCTTGGCGGCGACCTCGAAGTCCATCTGCCCCAGGGCCTCGCCGAGCTCGAAATGCTCCTTCGCGCCCGCGATCACGCGCGGCGTCCCGAAGCGGTGGCGCTCGACGTTGGCGCTCTCGTCCGGGCCGACGGGAACCTCGGCCAGCGGCAGATTGGGGATGACTTCGAGCGCGGCGGTGAGATCGGCGCTCGCCTTGCGCTCGGTCACCTCGGCCTCGGCCATGCGGTCCTTGAGGGCGGCAACCTCGGCCTTCAGGGCATCGGCGCGGGCCATGTCCTTCTGGCCCATGGCCTGGCCGATCTCCTTGGAGGCGGCGTTGCGGCGCTCCTGCGCGGCCTGGAGGGTGGAGACGGCCGCCTTGCGGGCATCGTCGAGCGCCAGCAGGGAGGCGGCGAGCGGCTCGCGACCGCGCGCCGCGAGGGCGGCGTCGAAGGCCTCCGGATTGTCCCTGATCCAGCGAATGTCGTGCATGGTCGTCCCGCGGTCTGCGCCCGGCGGATTCCTGACGGAAAGCGCCGTGCAAGCGGCTTAAGCGAGCCTCATCGCCAAGGCAAGCGCGGGCGGGCCGTCCGCCCCGTCAGGCCTCGAAGGGGAAGCGCGCGAGGATGCTGAACCGCCCTGCCCTGTCCGGCTGGCGGAAGACGCAGAGCGCATCCACCTGCATGGGCGCGGAGACCGCGCGATAGCGCTCCGCCAGCGCCGCGCGCACCGGCTCGCGGCGCTCCGCCTCCAGCCGGCCGGTGAGCGTCATATGGAAGCGGAAATCCTCGAAGACGTGCGGATAGCCCCAGGCGTCGAGCTGCGCGATCTGCCTCTCGCTCAGCGGCGAGCGCAGGCGCCGCTCCCGGTCAGCCTCGGTCAACGGGGCTCGAAAGGCGTCGAAGTCCCTGACACAGTCGGCGGCGAGCGCGTCGAGGTCGGGCGCCGCCCCGTCGGGGACGAGGGCCACGAAGGCGCCGATGAGCGAGACCTTCAGGGCGGGAGGCGTGAAGGCCCGCCGCCGCTCGGCAAACAGCATGGCGGCTTCCAGGAGATCGGCCTCGCCCGTGCCCTCGGCCAGGGCGAAGGGCGCCTTCAGCGTGCCGTGGAAGCCGTAGCGGCGGGGATCGACGGTGAGGGCGTGCCAGTCCGGCGCATCGAACGGGGCGCCACCGGGGCGATCGACGTCGGTCGCCGAGGCCGCATCGTAGCCGATGACGGAAGACCCGAACCGCCAGAGCGGCGTCTCGGGGGCGGGAGCGGCGTAGAGGGCGTAGCGGGCGGTCATGGAGCGCCTGTTAGCCAGCGGATGTGACCGTCTCAAGTCCCCTGCCGCAATCTCGCCCCTCCAGCGAGCGAACGCTTTGCGGCGGCGGCGGCGCAGCCTATATAGCGCGTTCAGACGAGAACCGCCGCCCGATGCTCAACAGCCTCGACATCGCCAAGCCCCCTTCTGCGACCCGCGTGGTCGTCGCCATGTCCGGCGGCGTCGATTCGTCGGTCGTCGCCGGCCTCATGGCCGAGCAGGGCTATGACGTGGTGGGCGTGACGCTGCAGCTCTACGACCATGGCGCGGCGATCCACCGCAAGGGCGCCTGCTGCGCCGGCCAGGACATCCACGACGCCCGCCGCGTCGCCGAGAGCCTCGGCATTCCCCATTACGTGCTCGACTACGAGGAGCGGTTCCGCAAGGCGGTCATCGACCGCTTCGCCCAGTCCTATGCCGACGGCGAGACGCCGATCCCCTGCATCGACTGCAACCGCCACGTGAAGTTCACCGACCTCCTGGAGACGGCGCGCGACCTCGGCGCGGATGCGCTCGCGACCGGCCACTACGTGTCTAGCCGCATGACCGCCTCCGGGCGGCGGGCGCTGTTCCAGCCGGCCGATGCCGACCGCGACCAGAGCTATTTCCTCTTCGCCACGACGCCCGACCAGCTCGACCTGCTGCGCTTTCCCCTCGGCACGATGACCAAGCCCGAGACGCGCGAGCATGCGCGGCGCTTCGGCCTCGCCATCGCCGACAAGGCCGACAGCCAGGACATCTGCTTCGTGCCGACCGGCCGTTACACGTCCATCGTCGAGAAGCTGAAGCCGGAGGCGGCGGAAGCGGGCGAGATCGTCCATGTCGACGGCCGCGTGCTCGGACGCCACGAGGGCGTCATGCGCTTCACGGTCGGCCAGCGCCGCGGCATCGGGGTCGCGGCCGCCGAGCCGCTCTACGTGGTGGGGCTCGATGCGGCGCGCCGGCGCGTGATCGTCGGCCCGCGCGAGGCGCTCGCCACCCATGCCATCGCCCTGCGCGACTTCAACTGGCTGGGCGACGGACCGCTCGCCGAGGGCGAGACGCTCGCCTGTTTCGCCAAGGTCCGCTCGACCCGCCCGCCGCGCCCGGCCCGGCTGCGCGTGGTGGACGGCGAGGTGGAGATCGAACTGCTCGACGGCGAGGACGGGGTGGCCCCCGGCCAGGCCTGCGTGCTCTATGACGGGGCGGACGGCATGGCCCGGGTGCTCGGCGGCGGCTTCATCCGCCGGCGGCCGCAGCCAGCCGCCTCACGCGACGCCGCCGCGCTTCAGGCCACGATCTGACCGGAGTTTCCATGCAAGCCGCCGAGCTCGACGCGCAATCGATCCAGAAGGCCTATGCGCGCTGGGCGCCGATCTACGATCCGATCTTCGGGCGCATCACCACCACGGGCCGCAAGGCGGCGGTGGCGGCGGCCTCGCGGGTCGGCGGGCGGATCCTCGAGGTCGGCGTCGGCACGGGCATCGCCCTGCCTGATTACACGCGCGACTGCCGGGTCATCGGCCTCGACCTGTCCTTCGACATGCTGCGCATCGCCCGCAAGCGCGTCGAGGAGGGCCTGACCAACGTCGAGGGCATCCTGCAGATGGATGCGGGGCGCCTCGCCTTCGGCGACGCAACCTTCGACTGCGTCGTCGCCATGTACCTGATCACCGTGGTGCCGGACCCGGAAGGGGTGATGGCCGAGCTCAACCGGGTGTGCAAGCCGGGCGGAGAGGTCATTCTGGTCAACCACTTCGCCGCCGAGGGCGGCATCCGTGCGCTCGTCGAGAAGGCGGCGGCGCCGTTCGGCGACAAGCTCGGCTGGCATCCCGACTTCTCCTTCGACCGCGTCATGGGCGAGAAGGAGCTGACCATGGTGGAGAAGAAGCCCGCCGGGTTCGGCGGCCTGTTCACGCTGGTGCGCTTCAAGAAGTCCGCGGCCTGACCCCTCGCCGCGGGAGGACGCCGTGAGCGCGACCGACACCGGACCCCGCCTTCTCGCCGGCGCCATCGCGGCGCTCGGCTGGTTCGCCCTCGCCCTGCAGCTCTTGCTGATCATCACCATGACGCAGGCGGCGGGCGGATCGGCGGCTGGAGCGATCCTCAACTATCTCAGCTTCTTCACCATCCTGACCAACATCCTCGTGGCCGCCGTGATGACGGCGACGGCGCTGGGGCGGCCGCCGTCGGCCTCCCTCCACGGCGCCGCGACGCTCTCCATCGCCGTGGTCGGGCTGATCTATTCGCTCGTGCTGCGTTCGATCTGGGACCCGCAGGGCTGGCAAAAGGTCGCCGACGCCCTGCTCCACGACGTGGTGCCGGTCCTGGCCATCGTCTTCTGGGTCGGCTTCGCGCGAAAGGGCGCGCTGAAGGCCTCCGACATCCCCGTCTGGCTCGTCTATCCCCTCGTCTTCTTCGCCTATGCCATGGCGCGCGGAGCGGTGGACGGCTGGTACCCCTACCCCTTCCTCGACGCCGGCCGGATCGGCTACCAGGTGGTGCTGCAGAACGCCGTCGTCGTCACGGCGGTCTTCGCGGCGCTGGCGGCGGTGCTCGTCGGGCTCGACCGGAGCCTGGCGCGGCTCGGGCGCAAAAGCCCTCCGGGATCGGCTTGACACCCCTTCGGCCGCGACCTTATATCCGCGCTCTCGCGACCGGTTCGCCGGCCGGAGGCCCTTTTGGGGCGGGGTAGCTCAGTTGGTGAGAGCGCAGGATTCATAACCCTGAGGTCGGCAGTTCGACTCTGCCTCCCGCTACCAAACGGCCGGTCGCCAGCCGGCGCCTTTTCCCTGAGAGCCAGCCCGTTCAGGTCGATCTGTCGGCCGGCCGTGCCACGACCCGGTTCCGCCCCAGACGCTTGGCCTCGTAGAGCCGCGAATCCGCGAGGCGCAGCAACGCCGCAATCGACGTCCCCTCCCCGGGCGCCACCGCGATTCCGATGCTGACGGTCGGCACCGGATCGCCGACGTCGTCGAGGCCGGCCTCGACCGCCGAGCGGATCCGCTCCGCCGCCGCCAGCGCCGCGGTCTCCCCCATGTCGGGCGCGAGGACGATGAACTCCTCGCCGCCATAGCGGAAGACCGCGTCCTTGCTGCGGATCTGCCCGCGCATCGTCTCGACGATGCGCCGCAGGACGTCGTCGCCCGCCACGTGCCCGTGGTGGTCGTTGATGCTCTTGAAGTGGTCCGCGTCCACCATCAGCAGGCTGCAAGGCCGACCCTCGGCGATCGCGGCCGCGAGCATCGGGCCGGCCATGGCCTCGAAGCGCTCCCGCGTCAGCGCCCCCGTCAGGGCGTCGCGGCTCGTCGTGCCGAGCAGTTCCTCGTATTTGTGGCGATAGGTCAGCTTATGGAAGACGTCGGCGAGCGGCTCGGGCGGCGTCTCCGTCTTCTGGCGCTCGAAGAGGGAGAGGTAGAGGCCGATGTAGACGGCATAGACCAGCGCCGCGCCCATCTTGGCGATCCAGCCGCCATACAACGCGTCGATGGGCGTGCCCGTCACCCAGTGGAGCCCGACGAAGAACGCCACCTGGTCGAAGCTCAGGATGACGGCGAGGCTGGCGCCGGCCCTCAGCACGACGGAATGCGGCAGCAGACGGCGCAGCCGCTCGTAGACGAGGATCAGCGCGATGGCGTCGATGAAGAGCAGGGTCGTGCCCCACACCATCAGCACGCCCATCTGGTTGATGAGCGCGAGATCCGGGTTGTAGCCCTGCAGCGACACCGGCGGACCGTAGAGGCGCAGCGTCGCCACCAGCCCCACCATGAGGAAATTGCCGATCAGCAGCCCGTAAATGGGCTGGCGGACCGTCTCGGCGTCCTCGCGGATGTAGAACAGCAGGATGATGGCGAGCTTGCCGGAAAACAGCACCGTCGAGCCCGGCGACAGGAGGCCGAAGGGCAGCTGGATGAAGAAGACCGCCGCCAGATAGGTCTCGAGGAAATGCATGACCCCGAGGGCGCAGAGAAAGGCGCCGAGGCCCATGGCGTGGCGCATCCGGAACAGGACGGCCATGACGCCGAAATAGAGGAGCGACTGGGTGAGGAGGAGGATAATGCCGGACATGGAACAATCATCATAAAAAATGGAAGCCGAGAGCAGCGGCACCGCCGCCGGCGCCCCGTGCCAAATGCGCGGAGCACACCCGTTTTGGCACAGGCTTTCGTTACGATTTCCTAAACATCCCGTCCCGTCCGCACCCGGCGGCGGGGCCGAACTGCCGAAATCCCCGCTTTGGACGCCCGAACCGCCCGCAGACCGGGTGTATCGGCCCGGCGTCATTCTTGCTCATCACCCTGCGAGACCGTCGCCATGTCTCCACCGGACACATTCCGGGAGGCGGAGGGCGGTTAACGCTATCGGTAATCAAACGTTGATTGCCTCGGTCAAATGCAACACAACCGGTCCCGGGAACGGGGATCGGCTCACAGGAGCGATCCGATATGAACAGTCAGATCCGAGAGATCATCGCCCGGACGGTGGAACTGCCGGGCGGCGTGACTGACCTTGCCGACACCAGCGACCTGTACGAAGCCGGAATGACGTCCTTCGGGTCGGTTCAGCTGATGCTGGCGCTCGAGGAGGCCTTCGACGTCGAATTCCCCGAGCGCATGCTCAACCGCCGCCTCTTCTCCTCGATCGCCACGATCGACGCCGCCCTCAAGGAGCTGCGCTCCGAGAACGTCGGGGGCTGATCATGCTCGACAGGTCGGAATCCCGGAAGGTGCCGCAGGGCACCGACATTGCGGCCCGCGCCAAGCGGGTCGCCGAGATCGCCGCCGCCCATGCGGATGCGGTCGACCGTGACGGCCGCTTTCCCCGCGAGGCGGTCGACGCCATGCGTGAGGCGCGCCTTCTCGGCATGATGATTCCGACCCATCTCGGCGGCGACGGCGCCGACTTCGCCGAGATTGCCCAGGTCTGCACGGTGCTCGGCGGCGCCTGCTCGGCGTCCGGCATGGTCTTCGCCATGCACCAGATCAAGGTCTCCAGCCTCGTCCATCACGGGCTGGAGAGCGACTGGCACCGCGGCTTCATGCAGCGGCTGGCCGAAAAACAGCTTCTGCTCGGCTCGGCCACCACCGAGGCCGGCATCGGCGGCGACCTGCGCAACTCGATCTGCTCCATCGTGCCGGACGGCGACATGGTGCGGCTGGAGAAGGACGCGACCGTCATTTCCTACGGCCTCGATGCCGACGCGATCTTGGCCACCGCCCGCCGGGCGCCCGACGCCGCGTCCTCCGACCAGGTCATGGTCGTGATCGAGAAGGACCAGGCGAGCCTCGTGCAGACCTCGGTCTGGGACACGCTCGGCATGCGCGGCACCACCTCGCACGGCTTCAAGCTGGCGGCGAGCGTGCCGGCGGCGCAGGTCTTCCCGAAGCCCTTCGCCGAGATCGCGGCGCAGTCCATGCTGGCGAGTTCGCACCTGTTCTGGGCCTCGCTGTGGTTCGGCATCGCCGGCTCGGCCCTGTCGAAGGCGCAGGCGAGCGTGCGCGCCGCAGCCCGCCGCATGCCCAACGCCATTCCGCCCGGCGCGCCGCGCCTCGCCGCCGCCGCCGCCGAACTCGCGGCGCTGAAGACCATCGTGCGCGACGGCATCGCCCGCTTCGAGACCGCCCGCCACGACGAAGACGCCATCAACTCCATGGCCTTCGCCGTCGCCATGAACGCGGTGAAGGTCGAGGCCTCGCGCCGCGCCGTCGCCATCGTCCAGGAGGCGCTGACCATCATCGGCATCCAGGGCTACAAGAACGCCAACCCCTTCTCGGTCGGACGGCAGCTGCGCGACATCCTGTCGGCGCCGCTGATGATCGCCAACGACCGCATCCTCGCCAACACCGCGACCATGCTGCTCATGTCGCGTCTCGACACCGATCTGGAGGACTGAGACATGCTCGCCAAGACCGAGACCGCGACCTTCCTCGACGACCTCTTCGACAAGGGCCTGCTGATCGAAACCGGCGTCGACGGCCTCTACGGCCGCTCGGGCCTCTTCGAGGCCATCGGCGACGGCTTCCAGGCGATGGTGACGCGCTACGGCGCCGCCGACGAGCCGGAGGTGGTGCGCTTCCCCCCCGCCATGGCCCGTACGGTCTTCGAGAAGTCCGGCTACATGAAGAGCTTCCCCCAGCTCGCCGGCACGGTGCACTGCTTCTGCGGCAGCCCCGCCGACCACGTCAGCCTGCTGCAGACCATCGAGCAGCAGGGCGACTGGACCGAGGGGCAGAAGGCCAGCGAGATCGTGCTGACGCCGGCGGCCTGCTACCCGCTCTACCCGACGGCGGCCAAGCGCGGCATGCTGCCCGAGGAGGGCCGCCTGTTCGACCTCATGTCCTACTGCTTCCGCCACGAGCCCTCGCAGGATCCGGCGCGCCAGCAGTTCTTCCGGATGCGCGAATTCGTCCGCATGGGCACGCCGGACCAGGTCACGGAGTTCCGCGCAACCTGGCTGGAGCGCGGCCAGGCGCTCATCGCCGAGCTCGGCCTGCCGTTCACGGTCGACGTCGCCAACGATCCCTTCTTCGGCCGCACGGGCAAGATGCTGGCGGTCAACCAGCGCGACCAGCGCCTGAAGTTCGAGCTCCTCATCGCCATCGAGAGCGAGGAGAAGCCGACCGCGTGCCTCTCCTTCAACTACCACCAGGACCATTTCGGCAAGACCTTCGGGCTCTCCACCCGGGGCGACGAGGTGGCGCACACGGCCTGCGTCGGCTTCGGCCACGAGCGGGTGATCCTGGCCCTGCTGAAGCACTACGGCACCAATGTCAGCCGCTGGCCGGCTTCCGTCCGCCAGTCGCTGGGGCTGTGACGCCATGGCCGCGGTGTTCCCCGATCTCTCGGCGGCGACCTACCGGCGGCACGACCTGCACGACGCGGGCCGTGCCTGGCCGGAGACCAACTGCCACACGGATCTCTTCATCGAGCTCCTGGCGACGCTCGGCCGCGAGCCGGCCGTCGCCCTCGGCATGACGCTCGCCCAGGACTTCGAGGGCGACCAGTTCACCTTCTTCAAGATCCCCAACGGCGATCTCGACACCCTGTTCGGCCTCGACCTGCAGGAACTGTCGATCTATCGCCCGCTGGTCGATCACCTGGAGGAGCAGGTCGCCCGCGGCCGCATCGTGCTCGTCGAGGTCGACGCGCATTTCCTGCCCGACACGCGGGGCGTGACCTACCGCACCGACCATTCCAAGACGACGATCGCGGTCAACGCCTTCGACCGCGCCGCCGCGCGCCTCGGCTACTTCCACAATGCCGGCTACTTCGAGATGGAGGGCGAGGACGTCCACCAGCTCCTCGGCTTCGGGAGCGTCCCGACGCCGGTCCTGCCGCCCTATACGGAATTCGTGAAGGTCACGGGTCCCGGACTTTCCGGCCGGGCCCTGCGCGACGCCGCGCTCGCGCGCCTTTCCGCCCACTGGGCGCGCCGTCCCGAGCGCAATCCCGTCCTCGCCTATCGCGAGGCGCTGCAGCGCCATCTCGACTGGCTGGCCGGCGAGCCGCCCTGCTCCTTCCACCCCTATGCCTTCAACACCGCCCGCCAGTTCGGCGCCAACATCGCGCTGCTCGGCGACCATCTCGCCTGGCTCGCCGGTCAGGGTGTCGGCGGCCTCGAGCGGGCCATGGCCCTGTGCGAGGCGATGTCCGGCGGCATGAAGACGTTCCAGTTCCTGCTGGCGCGGGCTCTCGCGCGGAAGAAGACCGAGGCGCTCGCCGCCGCCCTCGACGAGACCGCCGGGCACTACGACGCGCTGATGGCCGAGCTCGCCGGCGCCCTGCGCTTTCCCATGGCCGAAACCCGGACCCTCGTTCGGGCCGCATCCTGAGGGGACGATGGGTCCGGTGCGCAGCGATACGGACGAGCGGGTCGTCCCGCTCGACGCGGGCTGGATGCTGGCCGTCCTCGATCCCGGCGCCGCGGAGACGCCGGCGGATGCCGATGCGCGCGGCGACTGGATCGACGCCGTCGTGCCGGGCACGGCGGAAGCGGCACTGGTCGCCGCCGGCCGGCTGGCGCCGGGTGCTCCGTCCGGCCTTCACGACCGCGACGTCTGGTATCGTTGCACGGTCACGGCGGACGGTCCGGCGACGCTGCGCTTCGCAGGGCTCGCGGGCCCTGCCGACGTCTTCCTCGACGGCGCGCCGCTGCTCGCGGCGCCGTCGATGTTCCGGGGCTACAACGTCGACATCGCCGCCGCCGGTCGTCATCACCTCGCGATCCGCTTCCACGCGCTGAACCCGCTCCTCGCGACCGCCAAGGGGCCTCGGCAGCGCTGGCGGCCGCAGATGATCCAGCCGGGCGCGCTCCGGCTCGTCCGCACCACGCCGCTCGGCCACATGCCCGGCTGGTCGCCCGGCGTCGCCGTCGTCGGACCTTGGCAACCCGCCGACCTCGTCCTGCGCGGTGGCGGGCCTCGCCTCGAAGACCTCTCGCTCTCCGCCCGCCTCGCGGCGGGCGACGGCATTCTCGACGTCGCCGTCCGTTTCGACAGCCCACCGGACGTGCCGGTCGAGGTGCTGTGCGGCGGACAGGCACAGGCGCTCCATCCCGGTGCCGACGGCGCCCATGCCGGCCGCATGGTGCTGCCGGGCATCGCGCCCTGGTGGCCGCACACCCATGGCGAGCCGGCGCTGCACGGCGTGCACCTGCGCATCGGCGACCGCCTCATCGACTGCGGCCGGGTCGGCTTCCGCTCCCTGACCCTCGACCGCGGCGCCGACGGCAAGGGCTTCGGCCTCGTCGTCAACGGCGTGCCCGTCTTCTGCCGCGGCGCCTCGTGGATGCCGCCGGATCCCGCATCGCCCGGCGGCGCCGATCCGCGGCCGCTTCTGGCGCTTGCCCGCGAGGCGGGAATGACCATGATCCGCCTCTCCGGCACCGTCACGCCCGAGAGCCGCGCCTTCCACGACGCCTGCGACGAACTCGGCATCCTCGTCTGGCACGACCTGCCCTTCGCCAACTTCGACTATCCCGGCGACGACGCCTTCCGCGCCGCGGCCGAGGCGGAGGCGCGCGCGCTGCTCGGCCGGCTGCAGGGCTCGCCGTCCCTGGCGGTCGTCTGCGGCGGCAGCGAGATCGCCCAGCAGGCGACCATGCTCGGCCTGACGCCGGACCAGGCGGCCCTGCCGTTGTTCGACGAGGCCCTGGCGGCGGTGGCGGCCGAGGTCGCCCCGCAGGCCGTCTACGTGCCCCATTCGCCGTGGGGTGGCGCCCTGCCCTTCGTCACCGACGAAGGCGTCACCCACTATTTCGGCGTCGGCGCCTATTGCCGGCCGGTCGAGGACGCGCGCCGCGCCGACGTGCGCTTCGCCTCCGAATGCCTCGCCTTCGCCGCCGTGCCCTCGCCCGCGACCCTCGCGGCGGAGGGCCTGACCGCTCCCACCGGCGATCGCTGGAAGGACGGCGTGCCGCGCGACGCCGGCGCGTCCTGGGACTTCGAGGACGTGCGCGACCACTACGTCGCCGCGCTGTTCGGCGTCGATGCGCAGGCGCTTCGCGCAAGCGACCCGGAGCGCTACCTCGCCCTCGGCCGCGCCGCGCCGGCCGAGCTCATGGAGCAGGTCTTCGCCGAGTGGCGGCGGGCCGGCTCGCGCTGCGCCGGCGGGCTCGTCTGGTTCCTCAACGACATGAAGCCCGGCGCCGGCTGGGGCGTGATCGACCGGCTCGGACAGCCGAAGACGACGTGGCACGCGCTGAAGCGCGCCTTCCGGCCCGTCCATCTCGGGATCACCGACGAGAGGCTGAACGGCCTCGGCGTCCATCTCGTCAACGAGACGGCGCAGGACAAGCGCGTGCGGCTGACGCTGGCGACCTATGGCGAGGGCGTGCACCCGCTGGTGAAGGCCGAACGCGAGATGGTCCTCGGCCCCCGCTCCGCCCAGAGCCTGTCGAGCTTCGCCCTCGCCGGCCGCTTCTTCGACGTCGCTCACGCCTACCGCTTCGGCCCCCTCGCCCACGACGCGACGCTGGCGCGGCTCCTCGACGCCGAAACCGGCGTGCTGCTCGCCGAGGCCAGTCACGTCCTGCCGGGACGCGCCGCGACGCCGCGGGACATCGGCCTGTCCGTCCGGCCGGTGATCCAGGACGGGGCGCCCGCCGTTTCCATCACGACGGAGCGGCTCGCCCGCTTCGTGACCGTCGACGACCGGGCGTTCCGCGCGGCCGACGAGGGTTTCACCCTGGCACCGGGGGAGACGCGCATCGTGTCCCTCGTCGCCCGTGGCGGCCGGGCATACCCGCGCGGCACCGTCACCGCCCTCAACAGCCATCCCGTGCCCTACGAGTTCTCCGCATGATCCCCGTCTCGTTCAACGGCCTGATGGGCAAGCTGCACCTGCCGCCGGAAGACCGGCGTTCGGGGCTCGGCGTCGTCGTCGTCCCGCCGCACGGCGTCGAGGCGCTGGCGGCGACCAAGACGTTGCGGCGCCTCGCGGAGGCTCTGGCCGCGGCCGGCCACGCGACGCTGCGCTTCGACCTGCCGGGCACCGCCGATTCCCTCGGCGCCGACACCGACCCCGACCGGCTCGCCGCCTGGCGCGCCGCGACGGAGGAGGCCGCCGTCGTCCTGAAGCGGCAGGCCGGCGTCGGCGGCATCGTCTTCGCCGGTCTGCGCTTCGGCGCGACCCTCGCCGCGCTGGCGGCCGAGACGGCGGAGGATCTCGCCGGCCTCATCCTGCTCGACCCTGTGGTCAAGGGCCGGCTCTATGCGCGCGAGCTCGCCATGACGGCGCGGGCTCTGGCCGAGGCGGCGCGCCTCGATCCGGACGCCACCGCCAGTGATGCCGGCCTGTCGATCGCCGGTCTCGCCACCACCACCGGGACGCTCGACGCCATCCGCGGCCTCGACCTCACCCGGCTCGCGGCACCGGCCGCGCCGGTCCTGCTGCTCAGCCGCAAGGGTGCGGGCGATGCCCGGCAGCTCGCCACCGCCTGGGCCGCCGGCACGGTGACGGCGGTGGAGGTGCAGGGTTTCGAGGCCATCTCGCTGAGCCCGACCATGGCCGCCACCCCCGCCGGCATCCTCGCCGACACGGTCGCCTGGATGAACGGCCTCGCGGTCAGGCCGGCCCTGCCCGCGGCACCCGCCGCTCCGGCGCGGCTGACCGGCCCGCACTTCACCGAGGAGGCGCTCACCTTCGGCGAGGAGAACCGGTTGTTCGGCGTCGTCTGCGAACCCGCAACGGCCGCTCCCGGCCGCCCTGTGCTCCTCATCGTCAATGCCGGCCGCAATTCCCACGTCGGCTGGGCCCGTTCCGGCGTCCAGCTCGCCCGCGAGCTCGCGGCCCAGGGCATCGCCTCCCTGCGCATGGACCTGGCCGGTATCGGCGACGGCCAGGACCGGCCGGGCAGCGACGACAGCCTCGACAGCGTCCTCTACAACCGCGCCAACGACGCCCAGGTGCGCGACGCCGTGGACCTGCTCGTCGCCCGCGGCTACGGCGACGTGACCATGCTCGGCGCCTGCAGCGGCGCCTACCTGGCGCTGCACCAGGCGGCGCGGGACGCCCGGATCGGCGGGCTGATCCTCGTCAACATCCAGCGGTTCGTCTGGCGCCCGGGCGAGACCGTCGAGGAGGCCATCGCCTCCGCCTTCCCGCTCGCCGCGAGCTATGCGGGCAAGGTGTTCGAGGCGCGGGCCTGGCGGCGGCTGCTGACCGGCGAGCGCAAGATCGGCCCCCTGATCCGCGCCTTCAGCCGACGCGCCGCGGATCGCATCCGCGCCCTTCGGCCGACGGAGGAGACGCGCCAGGCGCGCGACCTCATGCGCCGGCTGGGCGAGCGGCGTGTGCCGGTGGACCTCATCTTCAGCGAGAACGATGCCGGCCTCGGCGACCTGGCGCTGCATTTCGGCGCGGGGGGACGCTGGCTTTCGGGCCAGGGCAACGTGCAACTGACCATCCTGCCCGGCGCCGATCACGACCTGACGCCCGCGCCGGCCCGGGAGACGCTCATCGCCCGCGCCGCGGCGACCGCCAGACGCCGCGAGATCCCGACCTGAACCGCCGTCGCGAGAGCCGCGCTGGCACGCCCCCTGCGATGACCCTGTCGTGGCCCTTCGTCCGTCCCCAAACGGGACAGGGAAGCCGCCACGCGCATCAAGGGATCACGCCATGACGTTGAAGGATCTCGATCTTCCCGCAGGAACCGTCGCCAGGCGCGGCCGCGGCGGCTATGCGTGGATGCGGCTCGCCCTGAAGCTGGCGACCGCCTCCCTGGACTGGCTCGTCATCGCCGCCACCAGCTACGCGACCTCGCTGATCTACAGCCGCGTCTCCAGCGGCGAATGGTGGACCGCGACGTCGCAGGCGACCCTCGCCATGCTGGTCGCCAGCACCTTCGTCATGCTCAGCGCGGTGCGCAGCCAATACGTCATCGGCAACTATGTCGGCGCACGCCGGGCCTTCGGCACCACCCTCACCATGTGGGGCGCGACCTTCTTCACCCTCATGGCCTTCGCCTTCGCGACGAAGACCACCGACGTCTTCTCGCGTGTCGCGGTGATCCTGACCTTCGTCGTCGGGCTGCCGGCGGTGCTCGTCGCCCGCGAGATGACGGGACGGCTGCTGACCCTCGGCTCCAAGTTCGGCGTCATTCCCGCCCGCCGGGTCATGTTGGTCGGCCGCGAGAGCGACGTGACGGATTTCGCCCGCCGCTACCAGCCCTGGAACGCCGGCATGCACATCGCGGGCACGGGGCTCCTGCCGCCCGGCGAGGGACCGGTCGGACGGGACGACATCGCCCGCATCGCCGGCCAGGCCCGCGAGATGCAGCTCGACGACGTCCTGATCATCGTGCCCTGGTCCCAGACCGAGACGATCGACCGGCTGGTCGACGGGTTCATGCGCATCCCGGTGACCATCCACCTCGGGCCGGAGCGCATCTTCGATCGCTTCCAGGACGTCCACATCGCCAAGGCCGGCGGCATCGCCAGCCTGCAGCTCGGCCGCCCGCCGCTGACCGCCGGCGAGGTCATGGCCAAGCGCGCCCTCGACATCACGCTCGGCTCCTTCGCCCTGTTCCTGCTGACCCCGGTGCTGATCCTCGTCGCCGTCGCCATCAAACTCGACAGCCCGGGGCCCGTCCTCTTCATGCAGCGGCGGCTCGGCTTCAACCAGCGGGTGTTCCAGATCGTCAAGTTCCGCACCATGACCGTCATGGACGACGGCGACGTGGTGCGCCAGGCGACCCGCAACGACCAGCGGATCACCCGCGTCGGCCGGGTCCTGAGGCGCTGGAACCTCGACGAACTGCCGCAGCTCCTCAACGTCCTCGCGGGCCAGATGTCGCTGGTGGGGCCGCGCCCGCACGCCATTGCCCACGACCGCGAGTTCGACGAGCGGATCGCCCTCTATGCCCGCCGCCACAACGTCAAGCCTGGCATCACCGGCTGGGCGCAGGTGCACGGGCTTCGCGGCGAGACCGATACCGACGAGAAGATGAAGGCGAGGGTCGAGCACGACCTGTTCTACATCGACAACTGGTCGGTCCTGCTCGACATCGAGATCCTGTTCCGCACGGTGCTGTCGCGGAAGGCCTACGACAACGCCTTCTGATGAAGGCGTGCGCGCCCCGCCGTCATCGGCGGGCCGGACCGGACGACCGCGGCGCCTAACGCTCCGCGGTTTTTTTGCGTCTGTGCGGGAGGCGGTGTTCAGGCCGTCAGGACGTCGTCCACGGCCGCCAGCGCGTCGCGCCAGGCGGCGGCGACGCCGAGGCGGGAGCCATGGCGCGGCAGGCTCGCCGCCGCCTCCACGGCCGCGGCCACCTCGTCCACCGTGGCGCGGTGGGAGACGAGCCTGAGGCGGCCTTCACCGAGCAGCGCCCGATAGGTCGGATGGTGGTCGAAGGCGCCCGGCAGCTCCGGGGCGTTGACGACGACCGGCCGGCCCGACATGGCGCAGGCGAGGACACTGCCGCGCCGGCTGGTGAGGCCCTCAGGGAACAGGTAGGCGAAGACGTCGACGCCGTCGAAGATCGCGAAGAGTTCGGCGTCGTCGGCGACGTAGCCGGTGACGAGGACGCGGTCCGCGACGCCGAGGCTCCGGGCCCGCGCCATGAACTCCTCCTCCACCCGGTCCTGCCCCTTGACGAAGGAGCCGATGAAGACGGCGAAGGGATCCTCGCCGCGCTGAACCAGGGCCGCCGTCAGGTCGAGGATCTGGGTCGACTGCTTGCGCGGATAGATCGAGCCGAAATGGCCGAGGACGAGCTGGCCGCGGCGGCGCGCGTCATCGAGCGGCGCCGTGAGCGGGCTGGTGGGCAGCACGTCCGGCCTGACCACGTTGGGCGGAATCGGGACAAGGCCGGTGCGGCGGGGCGCAAGGCGCGACAGCGGGTCGGCGGCGAACTGGGCCGCAACCTCCGGCGCCGAGAACAGGATGGCGCTGGCAAGCGGCAGGAGCGGCGCATAGCTGGCGCGGCGCTTCCAGTCGAGATCGGCCCATTCGTGCAGGACGACCAGGACCCGGCGCCCGCGTGCGCGCGCTCCGAGAGCGGCGAGCACGGGATCGACCAGCTTCCGCTTCCAGGCGACGACAGGCAGGTTGATGACGAGCACACCCTCGCCGCCGCCGGTGCCGAGTTCGCGCGTCGCCGCGCGCTCGCCGGCCGTCTCCGCCAGGCGGCGGGCGAAGGCCTCGACGCCGCAGGGCGCGGGAGAGTCGGAGATCAGGACGTCGAGGCCCGGCAGTCCCTCGTCACTCCGCGACATGGGGGCGCCTCGCCAGGTAATGCAGCCCGAAGACCGCGAAGAGGAAGGTGATCCAGATCGGGTCGAACCGGACGAAGAGGAAGCTCTCGAGCACAGAGACGTAGATGCCGAAGAGCCAGATCTGCAGGAGCATCAGCAGGAGCGCCGGATCGGCGCCCCTCGCCCGTGCCGCGAGGAAATTGCGCAGCGGCCAGACGACGAAGACGGCGACGACGAGGAACAGGCCGGGCATGCCCATGTTCAGCGCCGCGTCGATGTAGCCGTTGTGGGCATGGGCGGCGTGGCCGCCCCACTGGGTCGAGTCTTCCTGGCCGAAGCGGGTCGATTCCAGCGCCCAGTAGGCCGAGTAGCCGAAGCCGGTCAGAGGCCGCTCGGCGATCTTCTCCAGTGCCAGCTCCCACACGTCGGCGCGCCCGGTGAAGGTCGCGTCGATGGGCAGGAGGCGGATGACGTCGCCGAGCCCCTTGCTGACGACCGTGCCGGGGCCGAGCACGAGCAGCACCACGAGCGGGGCGAAGGCGATCGTCCCCGCCAGCCAGCCACGGCGGGTGCGCGCCACCACGAGCGAGACGGCGAGGCTCACCACCAGGAGCATGGTCGAGCTCTTGGCACCGGACATCATGACGAAGGCGGAGCAGAGCAGCAACAGCAGCGAACCCAGCGGCACGAGGCCGGACCGGATGGCGAAGATCATCATGAAGATGGTCATCGCGAAGATGGCTCCGGCGGTGTTCTTGTGGGCGAAGACGCCGCGCCAGTCGCCCGCGAGCTGGGGCTCGTTGATGTCGGTGATCTGGTGGATGGAGAACTGGGGGAACAGCGCGACGCCGACCAGCGACAGGAGGACGAGGATGCCGACCGCGGCGGCGAGGAGACGCGCGAGGTCGCGCCGCCCCTTCGGCATCAGGAACAGCGTCGCCGTCAGCACGGCGAGCATGCCGAACAGGATGAAGCGCCGAAGCGACAGGGAGACGTCTGCCGAGGTGACGACGGTCAGCGACAGCCACGCGCCGAGGGCGATCCACAGGGGGTGGAGCAAGGTCGCCAGGGCGCGCGGCTGGGTCAGCAGCGCGACCGCGCCGGCGACGGCCGCCATGATCCCGTAGGCCGCGTAGGCCGTGCCCTCCTGGCCGAAGGCGAATTCGAGCGAGGCCGTGCTGCCGAGGTCGGCATAGGGCTCGAGGGTGATCCAGGCGAGCAGGAAGGCGCCGACGAAGACCAGCACGCGCGCCCAACGCATGAGCTGGGCGAGATCGTCCGCCGGCAGTCCCTGCGGCAGCTCGGTGATCCCTGCGGGCGTCACGACACGTTCCCCGCGCGATAGGGCTGCTGCTCGACCCCGGCCCAGGCGGCGATGCGGCCGGCGGAGACCGCCAGGGGATGGGCGGCGACGACGAGGTTCCGGGTGCGCGCCAGCGCGAGGACGGCGCGCAGGATGGCCAGGGGCACGATGGCGACGTCCTTGGCGACGATCTTCGCCCGCCCGGCCGCGCCCGTCGCGTGCTTCAGGTCGACGGCGCGGTTGATGGAGCCGATCCGCATGCCCCGCCGCAGCACCCAGGCGATGCGGGCGCGCTCCGCCGGCACGGTCTCGGTGATCAGCGCCTCCTGGACCCAGAAGGAGCGCAGGCCGGCGCGGCGGCAGCGGGTGAAGAAGTCCATGTCGCCGCCGCCGAGGAAGTTGAAGCGCGGGTCGAGCGGGCGATGGCCGAGGCGCTCGAAGACGCGGCGGCGCAACAGGCAGTTGCCGGTGCCGTAGATCATCGGAACCGGGCCGGTCTGGTCGTGGCTCGGCCAGAACACGGGATGGCGCGCCAGCACGGCCGGGGCCTCGTCGCGGAAACACGGCACCACCGGCCCGCCGACCACGTCGGCATCCTCGCGCTCGGCCGCCTCCACCATCTGCGCGAGCCAGCCGGGCGAGGCCACCTCGTCGTCGTCCATCATCAGAATGTGCTCGGCCGCCGGAAAGGTCGCGAGGGCCATGGCGAAGCCGGCATTGATGGCGTGGACGTTGCCCTGGGCGGTCTCGACGAAGGCGATGCCAGGCAGGGCGCCGGCGGCGAGCCATCGCCGGGCGACGGCGAGACCCTCCCGGCCCGCCGCGTCGTTCTCGACGATGACGACGGCGATGGAGGGCGCGTCCCGCTGGCCGGCGAGGGAGGCCAGGGTGTCGGCCAGCATGGCGGGGCGCCGGAAGGTCGGGACGACGACCACGGCGCGCACCGCGTTCGGGTCGAGCCCGCCGCTGCGGAGGACGGCATCGTCACCGGACGTCTCGCTGCGGGACAGTTCCATGGGCGAAGTCTCAGCCTGGTTCACGATCGGGTCCTCACGCGGGGACGAAGGAGTGTTTCGCAGGCTCCGCAGCAAACAGCTTGCCGCGGCGGACGTGCGGACGCCGTGGCCCGGCTCTTGCCAGTTTGCGCCCAATAACCACGGACCGCGACCGTCGCTGTCCGGAAACAGGGCAGTCGGCGAGGAGCAGGGCGTGAACGACGAGAACGGCCAGACGGCCCCCCACCCGCCCAGGCGCGCAAGGCCTCAGGACGTGCCGGGCGCGCTCGTCGACCCGGACGAGGTGGATTTCGGCGGCCTGCTGCCGCGGCTCGACCACATGGTGGGCCGGCGCGTCGCGTTCCGCACGGCCGTCCTCCGTCTTGAACAGCCGATCCTCTCCATCACCTTCGACGACTTCCCCGGATCGGCCGAGGTGCCGGGCGCGCGCATCCTCGAGGATCACGGCGCGCGCGGCACGTACTATCCTGCCTCCGGCCTCTTCGGCCTCACCAACAACCGCTGGACCGTGGCGGGCGCGGAGGCGGTCGCCGCCCTCCACCGGCGCGGCCATGAGATCGGGCTGCACGGCCACGCCCACCGGCCCGCAAACCGGATGCATCCCCGCGCGTTCGCCGCCGATCTCGCCGCCAACCGGGCGGCGCTGCGGCGCATCGTGCCCGGGCTGGTGCGCGAGAATTACGCCTATCCCTACGGGCAATGCGGCCTGCGTCAGAAGCGGCACGTCGCGGGAAGCGTGCGCACCGCCCGCTCCGTCCAGCCGGGCATCAATGCGGGTCGGGTCGACCTCGACTTCATCAAGGCGGTGGAGATCAGCGCCCGCGGCCTCACCGAGGACAATCTCGACGCCTGGCTCGACCGGGCGGCGGCGGCCTGCGGCTGGCTGGTGCTCTTCACCCACGACGTGGCCGAGGCGCCGAGCCTCTACGGGACAACGCCGCGGGTGCTGTCGCGCATCGTCGGCCGTGCCGTCGAGCGGGGTTTCGCCGTGCTGCCGGTCGCCGAGGCCCTGGACCGGGCGGGCATCGCCTGAAACGGCACAACCGCCGCTGGTCCCGTCCTTGCGGAGCATGAGCACCACCGATGTCTCGTGTTCCACTCCGGGACGCACCGCCTCCCCAGGCGGCCCGGACAGGCCCAGGAAAGGATCCGACCATGTATGACGATGGTCGTCCCGAACGCCGCGAACCGCCCATGCCGGCCGCCGCCGGCCCCGCCGCGCCCTCCGGGGGGCTGGTGGCGTCGATCGTGCCCTACTGGCTGCCGATCCTGCTGCTGGCGCTCGCCTGCTCCGCGGCGGCCTATGGCGCCTCCCGCCTCATGACGCCGCGCTTCATGGCGACGGCGCAGATCTTCGTCGATCCCCGCGGCATCCAGGTCTTCGACAACGAGCTGACCCCGCGCCAGCAGGATTCGAACGCCGCGATCAACTTCGTCGAGAGCCAGGCCCGGATCGTCACCTCGCAGAGCGTCCTCTCGCGCGTCATCGACAGCGAGCGGCTGACCGACGACCCGGAATTCAACGGCCAGGGCGGCGCCTCCTGGGCGGTCGGCCTGCTGCGCTCGCTCGGCCTTGCCCGGTCCGGCGAAGAGAGCCTGCAGAGCCGCGAGCGCCAGGCGCTCAACGCGCTCTACGATCGCGTCATCGTGCGTCGCCCGGAGCGCACCTTCGTCATCGAGGTGACGGTGCGCGCGTCCGATGCCGACAAGGCCGCCCGCCTCGCCAACGCCGTGTCCCACGCCTATATCGACAGCCAGACGGCCGCCCGTGCGGACGCGGCGCGCCGCGCCACCCAGTCCCTCACGAACCGCCTCGACGAGCTGCGCACGCGGGTGCGCATCGCCGAGGAGCGCGCCGAGGACTTCCGCCGCCGCAACGGCCTCGTCGGCACGCGCACCCAGCTCGTCAGCGAACAGCAGCTCACCGACGCCAACACCCAGCTTGCCCAGGCCCAGGCCCGCGTGGCCGAGGCGCAGGCGCGCAGCGAGCAGATCCAGGCCTCGCTCCGGACCGCGAGCCAGGCCGGCGCGCTGCCCGAGGCGGTGATGAGCCCGACCATCGCGGCGCTGCGCGGCCAGCAGGCCGAGGCCCGCCGCCGTCTCGCCGACGCGCAGACCGAGTTCGGCCCGCGCCATCCGACCGTCCGCAACGCCCAGGCCCAGGTGAGCGATCTCGACCGGGCCATCGCCGACGAACTTGGCCGCATCGCCCAGGCCGCCAGGGCCGACCTCGACCGGGCCCGCGCCGCCGAGATCACCCAGCGCCGGACGGTGGAGCAGCTGACGACCCTCGCCTCCGAGGCGGGCCAGGCCTTCGTCCAGCTGCGCGAGATGCAGCGCGAGGTGGACGTCAACCGCAACCTGCTCAACGCCTTCCTCTCGCGCTCCCGCGAGACGAGCGAGCTCGAGCGGCTCGACACCAGCAACGCCCGCATCATCACCGTGGCCCAGCCGCCGCGCGACCGGGTGTTCCCGCCCCGCGGCGTGGTCATGGCACTCGCCGGCTTCGTGGTCGGCGGTGTCGGCGGTGTCGCGCTCGCCATCCTCGCCGCGCTGCTGGGCCTCGGCGGACGACGCCCGGCGCCCGCCCCCGCGACGCGCCAGATCGCCAGCCGCCCGCCCCTCGCCCGCCTGGTGCACTGACATGAGCGAGGCCTTCGACGCGGCCTTCGCCGCCATCCCGAAAGTGACGGTGGGCGGCCTGCCCATCGCGGTGCTCGACCGCGCCGAAACCGCCGACTGGATGATCCGTGCCGCCCGCGAACGGCGGCGGGGCCGGCCACCGCTCTATCTCACCTCGGCCAACGGCGAGGTGCTGGCACGGGTCGCGGCCGAGCCGGAGCTCGCCGCCCTCGTGCAGGCCGCAGACCAGATCGTCGCCGACGGCCAGCCGCTGGTCGTCGCCTCGCGGCTGAGGTGTCGCACGCCCCTGCCGGAACGGGTCGCGACCACCGACCTCTTCCACGACGTCGCCCGCCGCGCCGAGCAGACCGGGACGACCTTCTACCTCTACGGCGCCACCGCGGAAGAGAACGCCAGGGCGGTCGCCAACGTCCGGCGCGCCTATCCGCGCCTCGTCATCGCCGGCCACAGCCACGGATTCCTCGCCGGCGAGGCGCTGGAGGCGAAGATCGCCGAGATCGACGCCCTCGCCCCCGACATCCTCTGGCTCGCGATGGGCGTGCCGCACGAGCAGCGTTTCGTCGCCCGCCATGGCGACCGGCTGACCCATGTCGGCATGATCAAGACCTCCGGCGGCCTGTTCAACTTCCTCTCCGGTACCAACAGGCGCGCACCCCAGTGGATGCAGCGCGCCTCGCTGGAATGGGCCTACCGCATCTGGCTGGAGCCGCGCCGCCTGTTCTGGCGCTACGCGGTAACCAACCCGAAAGCCATCTACCTGATGGCCCGGCGATCGGCCTGACCCATGGGCGCTCCCGGTTTGACAGCTCCCTTCGTGGCCCCTCATGGTCCCGCCCCCGCCGGGACCTGCTCCGTGACGCCGAAACAAGCCGACATCGCCATCGTCCGCCCCTCCCCGACCCTGCTGACGGATTTCAGCACGGCACGCCGGATCTCCGTGCGCCCCATGGAGGGGCGTGAGGAGGACTACGACCAGAAGTTCGACGCCGAGACGCTGTTCTTCGACGCCTTCCTCGGCATCCGCGGCCGCATCGTCCTCGTCGGCCCGCCCTTCCTCAACCTGAAGGCGGCGCTCGAGGCTGCGACCATCGAGGCGAGGCCGTCGGGGCGCGTATGTCCCTTCGAGCTGCGCGAGCTCGACCGCCACGGCCAGATCCATGTCGAGGCGCCCGACGGCACCGAGAGCCTGGTGGTCACCTCCGCCCTCGGACGTGTCGAGGTGGCGGTGCAGCCGAGCGAGGTCGACGTCTTCGCCGGCCGACGTGTGATCTTCACCCAGTCGCGCAACAACGACCTCGCCTGGATCCAGGACTGGGTGCGCTATGCGCGCGACGCCCACGGCGCCGACGCCGTCCTGATCTACGACAACGCCTCGACCCGCTACCACGCCGCCGCCATCGCAGAGGCCCTCGCCGCCGTCTCCGGCATCGCCGCGGCGCGTGTGGTGGAGTGGCCGTTCAAGTATGGGCCGCAGGGGCTGGACGCGCGCCGCTTCTGGGATTCCGACTTCTGCCAGCACGGCGCCTGGGAACACGCGCGGCGCCGCTTCCTCGAAGCCGCGCGCTCCGTCCAGAACGCCGACGTCGACGAGCTCGTCGTCTCCACGCAGGGCGAGAGCGTCTTCGCCGCGGCCGAGGCCGACCCGTTCGGCATCCTGCGCTATCGCGGGCGCTGGGTGGTGGGAACCGGCGAGCGGGCCAGCGTCCCGGTGCGGCACGCCGACTTCGACACGGTGCAGCGCGAGAAGATCGCCCGGCGCTTCGGCGTGCTCCCGATGAACGCTCTCGCCTGTCCGCCGAAATGGACGCTGGTGCCCTGGCGCTGCCCCGACCGGGCGCAGTGGCGGGTGCACACGGTGGGAGGGTGGCCGGCCGCCCTGCGCACGACATCGGATTTCGGCTACCGGCACTTCCGCGAGATCAACGACAACTGGAAGTACCAGCGCACCAGCGCCGACCGGTTCGATCCCGCCATCCATGAGATCGACGCGGCCCTGACGGCGCAATTCGCCCGGGTCGACTGGTCCGCCTGAAGCCGCGGTCCCGCAGCCGTCCTTCCGTCCCGATCAGGACGCCCCGCCGCTCCAGCCCACCCGCTCCATCATCGCCGACCGGACGCCGGCGATGTCGAGGGCGAGCGCGGCCGCGGCATAGGTGACGATGCCGCTGACGACGGCGGTCGCGAAGACGGTGATGTCGCCCGTCGCGCCGGTGCGGGCGACCAGAGCGGTCGGCACCGCCATGACGAGCACCGCCGCCACGACCTTGACGAGGGGGCGCCAGGCGAAGGGCAAGGGATGGGCCCACCGCGACAGCACATAGCCGGCCACGACGCCCGCCGCCTCGGCGATGACCAGCGACCAGGCAGCCCCCTTGAGGCCGAACGACGGCACCAGGAGAGCCATGGCCACGACGTTGACGACGAGGCTCGACATGCCGTGCGCCACCATGAGGATGGGCTTCTTGGCGAGGTGGAAGCTGATCTGGACGAACTGCTGGGAGACGGTCTGGAACAGCCAGGAGAAGACGAGGATCGGGATGAGGAGCGCCGCGGTGTCGCGGAATTCGGGACCGAGGATCAGGGCGGCGAAATGCGGCGCGACGAGCGCCAGGCCCACGACGGCGGGCATGACGACGGCCAGGAGAAGCTCGCCGCTGCGCGTCAGATGGATGTCCGCTGCGGCTGCCCCCTCCTCGGCGAGGGCGCGGATGGCGAGCGGGACCACGGCCGAGGCGACGGACAGGGCCGGAAAGAGGATGATCTGGCGGACGAGGTCGGCCGCGGCGCCATAGACGCCGGCGGCGGCGTCGCCCAGCAGGGCGGCCACGAGCAGCCGGTCGAGCGCGGCGTGCAGGGCGAAGACGCCGCCCGACAGGGCCATGGGCACGCCGAAGCCGAGCATGGTGCGGAAGGTGACGGTGTCGAAGGCCTTGCGCGGACCCTTCCAGACGACCGGGGAAAAGGCGAGCGCGGCGATCACATAGGCACCGGCGACGCCGACGACGAGGCCGAACCCGCCCCATCCCGCCTGGACGAGGGCGAAGGAGATGGCGATGGCGGCGAAGGCGCGCACCACGGTCGCGCGCATGTAGGCGGTCGACTGGAGGCGCGCCCTGAGGATCTCCTGGCCGAGTTCGAAGAGGCCGAGCGCCGCGGCGAGGACGAGGGCGGCGAGCGCCTTGTCGAGGGGCACGGCCAGCGCCCAGACCGTGACGCCGAGGGCGACGGGCAGGGTCGCGACGGACAGGGCATAGGCGGCGAGTGCCGTCAGGCGGATGTCCGTCGCCTCGCCCTCCGATTCGAAGCGCAGCACCGACAGGCGGACCCAGGTGAAGAGCAGCGACGAGACGATGCCGGCAACCGACAGCGCCACGACGTAGACGCCGTATTCGGCCGGCGTCAGCAGGCGCGTGAACAGGATCACCGACAGGAAGCCGAGCGCCGACGAGGTGCCGTGCGCAACCATGTAGGTGGAGGTCTGCCGGATCAGCATCAGCGGCGGTCCCGCAGGAAATGCGCGATGACCCGCGCCAGAGGCTTCACCCGGTAGGCGGCGTCGAGCGGCAGCGGCCGGTTGGGCAGTCCGTCGGTGCGCCTGAAATAGGTCGGCACCCAGGTGTGCCTGTCGGTGATGCCCCAGGTGAGGATGGAATCGATGGGCGAGCCGGCGCGCACGGCGTCGAGGAATTCGTAGGCCTTCGCGGCGACGAGGATGTCGCGCACGTCGGGCGGGCCGGGCAGCTTGTCGTCGATGACGTCCAGCTCGGTCACGAGCACCGCGAGGCCCATGGCCCGGCATTCCGCGGTGAAGGCGGCGACGCCCTCGCGGTCGATCGCCAGGTCGCCGCGCAGGTGGCCCTGCAGCCCGACGGCGTGCAGCGGCACGTTGCGCAGCTTCAGGTCGCGGATGAGACGCAGGAAGGCCTCCCGCCGGCGGCGATAACGGTCGCCGACGAATTCGATGTCGTACTCGTTGATGACGAGCTGCGCCTCGGGATCGACGCGCGCCGCGGTGCGCAGGGCGAGCGCGAAATGGGCCTCGCCGAGGCGCTGCTGCCAGATGGAGGGGCGGATGTCGGAGCGGCTGGCGGGATCGTCGGGGATCGCCTCGTTGATGACGTCCCAGCTCTTGATGCGACCGCGATAGCGGCCCATCACCGCCTCGATATGGCCGACGAGCAGACGCTCGGCGTCCGATGCGGATGCGATGGTCTTGGTCCAGTCGGGCATGGCGCCGTACCAGACGAGGGTGTGGCCGCGCAGCGTCAGGCCGTTGGCGGTGGCGAAGGCCATCTGCCTGTCGGGCAGGTCGTAGACGAACTGCTCGCGGGTCGGCCGGATGTCGAACCATTTGAGGCCGCCCTCGCCGACGATCTGGCGGCAATGGCGGGCGATCGCCGCCCGGAACTCGGGCTCGACGGCGAGCGGCACGTCGCGGACCGCCGCTCCGTAGCGCAGGCCCGCCAGGGGCGAGGCCTCGTCGGCGGCGGCGGGGCCGGCCAGCAGAGTCCCCAATGGGGACGCGGAGGCCAGGCCGAATCCGGCGGCGGCCTTCAGGGACGTCAGGATCGTTTCGCGGCGGGACAGCATGGGGCCTCCTCGACCCGCCCTCGCAAGAGCCGTTCCGGCGCCGGCCGAGAACAGTTCGCCGGCAAGGCTGACAGGTGACGGAAGGGGTTGGAACGCACTACAACGAATCGTAACACGGTGGTGGCGCGTTGGAACGCATGGATCGGTCGGGCGACGGCAGGATCCGGCAGGACGAAGGGACAGGCGACATGGTGAAGGCGATCCGCATCCACAAGACCGGGGGACCGGATGCGATGGTCTACGAGGACGTGCAGGTGAAGCCGCCGGGTCCTGGCGAGGCCTATATCCGGCAGACCGCCATCGGCGTGAACTTCATCGACGTCTATTACCGCAGCGGGCTCTACAAGTTTCCCTCGCTGCCGCACGGGATCGGCATGGAGGCGGCCGGCGTGGTGGAGGCCATCGGGCCGGGCGTCACCGAGGTCGCCTTCGGCGACCGGGTCGCCTATGCCGGCGGGCCGCCCGGCGCCTATGCGGAGAAGCGCATGATCCCGGCGGCGCAGCTCGTCAAGCTGCCCAAGGCGATCGACGACAAGGTGGCCGCCGCCATCATGCTGCAGGGCATGACGGCGCGCTACCTGCTGAAGGAAACCCACCCGGTGAAGAAGGGCGACACGATCCTCGTCCACGCCGCGGCGGGCGGCATGGGGCTGTGGCTCTGCCAGTGGGCGAAGGCACTCGGCGCCACCGTCATCGGCACCACGTCCAGCGCGGAGAAGGCGGCGCTCGCCAAGAAGAACGGCTGCAAGTTCCCGATCATCTACACCGAGGAGGACTTCGTCGCCCGCGTGATGGAGATCACCGGCGGCAAGGGCGTGCAGGTGGTCTATGACGGCGTCGGCAAGGACACGTTCCTGAAATCGCTCGAATGCCTCGCCGTCCGCGGGCATCTCGTGCTGTTCGGCACGGCGTCCGGCGTTCCTGACCCGATCTCGCCCGCGGTCCTGTCGGCGAAGTCGGCGACGCTGACCCGGCCCGGCCTCTACCACTACATCGCCACCCGCAAGGACCTCCTGGCCAATGCCAAGGACGTGTTCGACGTGGTGAAGGACGGCACGGTGACCGTCCAGAAGCCGCAGGAATATGCGCTGAAGGACGCCGCCAAGGCGCACAAGGACCTCGCCGGCCGCAAGACGACGGGGTCGATCATCCTCATCCCCTGACGGCAAGGACCGCCCGATGCGCGGACGCCCGGCCGCAAGGACCGGGCGTTCGTCGTTTCAGGGGGGACGGGGTCAGCCGCCCTGCCCCGGCCTCAGGCCCGGGGGCACGTTGAGGAAGCCGCCCTGCTGCTGCGGCGGTGCCGGCTGCGGCCAGCCCTGCGGGGGATGGCCGGGCTGCGGAGGGTAGCCGGGCTGCTGGGCGTAGGCGGTCTGCGGCGGATAACCGGGCTGGGCCGGATAGCCGGCGGGTGCGGCCTCGGCCGGCCAGCCCGCGGGTTGGGGCCCCGCCATCGGCCCGCCCACCACCTGCCCGCCAACGGGCGGCGCGGCGGCGCGGCGGCGCTCGCCGAGGAGCTTCAGGCCATAGGCGCCGGCCACCCCCGCCGCGATCAGCGCGATGGACATGACCGGGCGGTGCCAGAACCAGGCGATGGCGAAGGTCGGCAGCGCCACCACCAGCGTCAGCGCCAGGGCGACGATGCCGGCACCGGCGGCCATGGCCGAGCCGAAGAGCGGAATGACGTCGGCCAGCACCACGAAGGGCCGCAGCACCAGGTTGAAGCCGATCCACATGACGATCAGCGCGACCAGCCGCAGCACCCAGGTGAGGATGCGGTTGGACTCGTGGGCGTGGGCATAGAGCTCCTGCGCCGCCTTGGTGCCGGTCTCGCCGAGGAAGACGTCGCGGCCGTTGGAGGCCTGGTAGGGACCGAAGCCCTGCGCGACCTGCTTCGCCACCACGGTCACCGGTCCCTCGGGCAGCACGGTGTAGGAGATGCGCACGTCGCCGACGGCCGGGCTGCCGGCGTCGTAGCCGACATAGACGTTGCCGTCGGCGAGGCGCGCCTGGGAGCCGAAGCGGGCCTGGAAGGCGCGCAGCTGCGCGTCGGTCACCTCCAGGCGGCGCTCGGCGGAGCTGCCGAACAGGCCGACGACGCGGCTCTCGGCGCGGAAGGCGCCGATGGTGGCGTTGGGCGCGGTCTGGCTGCGGCCGGTCACCGGCATGGCCGGGTTCTCGTGGCCGCCCGGACGGCGGAAGCGGCTGGAATCGATCGGCCGGTCCGACCAGACGCGGGTGTATTCATAGGTGGTGGTGCGCGTCTGCGAGCCGCCGGCATTGCTGCGGGTCTCGGTGCGCTGCTCCTCCTTCCACTGGTACATCTCGACCTTGCGGACGAGGCGCACGGCGTCGGTGGTGATCTGGAAGTCGGAATCGGTCAGCCGGCCGCCGGAACGCAGGTCGCCGGAGACGTGGACGAGCTTGCCCTCGTTGGCCGGGTCGACGCGGGTCGGCGGCACCGTGACGGTGACGCCGGAGCCCTCGTTCAGCGCCCGCGTCGTGCCGATCGCACGCCCCTCGTTCCAGAAGATGCCCCAGATGGTGGCGGCGACCAGGGCGAGCCCGATCAGGATGCCGGTGATCGACTGCCAGAGCCTCTCCAGAAACCCGACATGTTCGGTCGTCGAATCGCTCCCGACTTCGCCGCTCTGCGCCGGTCCCGCGCTCCAGCCGTCCTGATCCATGCTCATCCTGATTCCCCCTCACGTAAGGTGAGGGTAATCCGCCACGGCCGTGTTTCAACGCGCCCGCGCAGTGCCGCGTGAGTGTTTCAGGCGTGCAATCAGGGTGTGGCGATGAGCCGGTAACCGATGCCGCGCACCGTCTGGAGGTGGAGCGGATTGGCCGGGTCGACCTCGATCTTGCGGCGCAGGCGGTTGACCTGCACGTCGACGGTGCGCTCGTTGATGTCGCCGCCGGGCGCCGCGAGGTCATAGCGCGGCACGGTCTCCCCGGGTTTCACGGAGAGGACGCGCAACATCTCCTTCTCGCGGTCGGTGAGGCGGACGACCTCCTCGCCCTTCTTCAGCTCCAGCCGGCTGATGTGGAAGTGGAAGTCGCCGAACTTGACGGCCTCCACCACCGGCTGCGGCGAAGGCATGGCACGCCGCAGGATGCCGCCGATGCGCAACAGGAGCTCGCGCGGCTCGAAGGGCTTGGGCAGATAGTCGTCGGCACCGATCTCGAGCCCGGTCAGGCGATCGGAGAGGTCGGCCCGGGCGGTGAGCATGAGGATGGGGATGTCGCGCGGTCCGGCGGTGCCGGCGCGGATCGCCTTGGCCAGCTCGAAGCCCGTCTCGCCCGGCATCATCACGTCGAGGATCAGGAGATCGAAGGTCAGGCCGTCGAGCTTCTTGCGCGCCGCGGCGGCGTGGCCGGCGGTGGTGATCCGGTAGCCGTTGTTGGTGAGGTAGCGGGCGAGCGTCTGGCGAATGACGCGGTCGTCGTCAACGATGAGGAGGTGCGGCGCGTCGTCGGCCGGCGGTTTCAACGACGTCGACATCGTGTCAGCGCTCCTTGCCGCGCTGGAGGGCGCGATCGGCCTGGGTGATCATCCGCGTCACGTCCTCACGGCCCTCGGGATCGATCATCGCATAGAGGAACCGCACCGCCTGGTCGCGGGTCGTGCCGGACTGGGCGATGGCGCGGGCGAAGCGCTCGGTCTGCAGCTTGGCGAGTTCGAGGGCCAGCGCCCTGCCCTTCTCGGTCACCGCCAGCAGGCGCTGGCGGCGGTCTACCTGGCCCTCCTTCTGCAGGATGAAGCCCTGCTCGACCAGTTCCTTCAGCACCCGCGCCAGGCTCTGCTTGGTGATCTTGAGGATGTCGAGGAGATCGGCCACCCGGATCTCCGGATGGCGGAATACGAAATGCAGCACGCGGTGATGGGCGCGGCCGAACTGGTAGCGCTCCAGCACGTGGTCGGGATCGCCGACGAAGTCGCGATAGGCGAAGAACATCAGCTCGATAAGCTCGTAGGCCGGGTCGCGGCCTGTCGGCTCCGCCCCCGCCGCCGCGGTGCCGGACGTGGTGCGGCGCTGGGCCGGAGAGACATTTATGTCAGCCATGTTGACATATTCGATGCCGATTGTTACTCATCTGCCCGCATTCACGAAACGATCGTACCCAAAGGCTGCTCACCCCGTCGGGAATCGTCGCTCCAGCGCCGGCTCTCGCATGACAAGGTTAGCCGGACCCGGCCCAGTTCGCAAAACGCGATGTGGACGCCCGAGAAGCCCGGAGAGTACAGGAGGAAGACATGTCTCTGGTCCCGTTCCACGACCGCGATGGCTTTATCTGGATGGACGGCAAGCTCGTCCCCTGGCGCGACGCGCAGGTGCACGTCCTCACCCACGGCCTGCACTATGCCTCGGCGGTGTTCGAGGGCGAGCGGGCCTATGGCGGCACCATCTACAAGTGCACCGAGCACTCGGCCCGCCTGCGCAAGTCCGCCGAGCTCCTCGACTTCGAGATTCCCTTCTCGGTGGAAGAGATCGACGCGGCGAAGATGGCGACCCTGAAGGCCAACGGCCAGACCGACGCCTATGTGCGCCCGGTCGCCTGGCGCGGCTCGGAGATGATGGGCGTCTCGGCCCAGCACAACAAGATCCACCTCGCCATCGCCACCTGGGAATGGCCGAGCTATTTCGACCCGGCGACCAAGATGAAGGGCATCCGCCTCGACATCGCCGAGTATCGCCGCCCCGACCCGGCGACGGCGCCCTCGACCTCGAAGGCTGCGGGTCTCTACATGATCTGCACCATCTCCAAGCACAAGGCGGAGAAGAAGGGCTATGCCGACGCCCTGATGTTCGACTGGCAGGGCCGCGTCGCCGAGTGCACCGGCGCCAACGTCTTCTTCATCAAGGACGGCCAGGTGCACACGCCCATCGCCGACTGCTTCCTCGACGGCATCACGCGGCGCACCGTCATCGACCTGTGCCGCAAGCGCGGCTTCGAGGTGATCGAGCGCCGGATCATGCCGGAGGAGCTTTCGAGCTTCAACGAGTGCTTCATCACCGGCACGGCCGCCGAGGTGACGCCGGTCTCCGAGATCGGCCCCTATCGCTACACGCCGGGGAACATGTCGAAGACGATCATGGACGACTACACGGTCGAGGTGACGCCGAAGGCCGCAGCCGCCTGAGCCGCAGCGCCCTCACGAAATCTCGCGAAGGCCGGGCTCGTCCCGGCCTTCTTGGCTTTCCGGATCGGGGATGCGCCCGACCTGTCGCTTTCCGCCGGGTCCCTGCTAGGCTGCACCGGAGCGGCGTCCGGACGGATGGCGGGCGTCGCAGCCAGACAACATCCAGAGCGGAAAGCACCAGCACCATGAAACGGATCGTCTCGTCCCTCGCGCTCGCCGCGGCTCTCGGCATGGGAGCGGCCGGCGGCACGGCGCTCGCCCAGTCCGGCGGCGCAACGCTGCGCAACATCCAGAGCGCCGGCGCGGTCAAATGCGGCGTCAGCCCGAGCCTCGCCGGATTCTCGCAACCCGACAGCGCCGGCACCTGGACCGGGCTCGACGTGGACCTCTGCCGCGCGGTGGCCGCCGCCATCTTCAACGACCCCACCAAGGTGCGCTTCTCGCCGCTCTCGGCCAAGGACCGCTTCACCGCGCTCCAGTCGGGCGAGGTGGACCTGCTGTCCCGCGTCACCACCTGGACGCTGCAGCGCGACACGGCGCTCGGCCTGAACTTCGCCGGCGTGAACTACTATGACGGCCAGGGCTTCATGGTCCGCAAGGCGCTGAACGTGAAGACGGCGCGCGAACTCTCCGGCGCCTCCGTCTGCGTGCAGACCGGCACGACGACGGAGCTGAACGTCGCCGACTATTTCCGCACCAACGGGATGCGCTACGAGCCGGTCGTCTTCGCCACGGCCGATGAAACGCTGAAGGCCTATGAGTCCGGCCGCTGCGACGTCTTCACCACCGACGCGTCGGGCGTCTATTCCCAGCGCCTCAGCCTCGCCAAGCCCGACGACCACCTCGTCCTGCCGGACATCATCTCGAAGGAGCCGCTCGGGCCGGTCGTGCGCCACGGCGACGACCAGTGGTTCGACATCGTCAAGTGGACCCACTTCGCCATGGTCACGGCCGAAGAGCTCGGCATCACCAAGGCCAATCTCGACCAGATGCTGCAGTCGACCAACCCGGAGATCCGCCGCGTGCTCGGCGTCGAGGGCAATGGCGGCGAGGCCCTCGGTCTGACCAAGGACTGGGTCGTGCGCATCGTCCGCCACGTCGGCAATTACGGCGAGAGCTTCGACCGCAACCTCGGCGCCGGCTCGCGTCTCGGCATCGCCCGCGGGCTCAACGGCCTGTGGAACGCGGGCGGCCTGCAATACGCACCGCCCATCCGCTGAACGGGCAGACGGCGGGCGCCCTCAGAAGAGGCGCCCGCCGATCGGCACCTGATGACCGGGGCCGATCAGCACGACCTCGCCGTCGGCGTCGGGGACGCCGAGGGTGAGCACCTCCGACATGAACTTGCCGATCTGCCGCGGCGGGAAGTTGACCACCGCCAGCACCTGGCGGCCGACGAGCGCGGCCGGTTCGTAGTGCCGCGTGATCTGGGCCGAGGACTTCTTCCGGCCGATCGTGCCGCCGAAGTCGATGACGAGCTTGATCGCAGGCTTGCGTGCTTCCGGGAACGGCTGGGCCTCGACGATCTCGCCGACGCGGATGTCGACCTTCAGAAAATCGTCGAAACCGATGATCGGGCTGGGCTCGGCTGGCAGCATGACGCACTCGCGGAAATGAAAAGGCCGGGACGGACCCGGCCTTTCTCGCCTATCGGCGCGTGAGGTCAAGCGGTCCGCCGCTCCTCAGACCGGGGTGACCTTGGGATCGCGGAAGTCGTCGCCGCGCCAGCCGCGCTGCGACGGCTCGCGGTCCTCCGCGTCCGGGCCCCAGGAGGAGGACCGGCGGCGCCAGCCGAACGGGGCGCAGAGCAGGCTCTTCAGCGGCGCCGTGAGCTGCTCGACGGATTTCAGGGTCTTGGCCGCGCGGCCCGCCTTGGCGAGTTCCTCGTCGAGCACCCGCATGGTGCGGGCGAGCGCCGGATCCTCGTCTTCGAGCCAGGCCCTGACGACCTTGGCGAAGGCGATGGCGAGGCCCTGGGCGCGGATCATGCCGCCGGCGCCCGGGACCTCGACGCCGGCCGCCGCCAGCATCCAGCGGTGCGAACGCCGCGCCACGCCGTTGAGGGCGAGGGCGAGGCCCGGATCGCGCATGGCGGCGCGCGACAGGTTGCGGATGGCGGCCTTGTGGGGCGCGAGGAGGTCGAGCCGCCGCATCAGGACGTCGAAGAGCTTCTCCTTGGTGTCCTGGTCGGCGAGATCGGCGTCGATGCCGTCGAGCACCGCCTTGTCGATGCCGGCGACGAAGGCCTCGACGATGGCGAAGCGCGATTCGAACATGGCGCGGATATCGCCGAGGGAGACGCCGGACCGCGTTGAGACGTCCGACAGCGTCACCGCCTCGTAGTCGCGTTCGGCGAGGAGCGCCATGAAGGCCGCGACCACGGCCTCCCGGCGGCCGGTCGTGGCGGTGGTGGTCTCGGTCGCATCGGTCATGGCCGTCTCCATCGGTGGAATGCCCTTTCCGACAGATAGGTCGTTCCGCTCAGCCCGCCAGCTCCCGCGAGCGTTTCGCCGCAGCCGCGATGGCGGCGACGAAGGCGGAGTCGATCCCGTCCGCCCCCATCAGCACCTGCAGCGCCGCGTGGGTGGTGCCGTTGGGCGAGGTGACGTTCTGCCTCAGCGTCGCCGGTTCGACCTCGGGCGAGCGGTGCATGAGTTCGCCGGCCCCTTCGACCGTCGCCCGGGCGAGGCGCGCCGCGAGGTCGGGCGGCAGGCCGGCGGCGGCGCCCGCCTTCGCCAGCACCTCGGCGAGGAGGAAGACATAGGCAGGGCCGGAGCCGGAGACGGCGGTGACGATGTCGATCCAGCTCTCCTCGATCAGCCACTCGACCCGGCCGACGGCGGAGAGCAGGGTCTCCACCGCGGCGCGCTGGTCCGTGGAGACCTGATCGTTGGCGGCGGCGCCGGTGATGCCGCGGCCGACGGCGGCGGGCGTGTTCGGGATGGTGCGGACGACGGCCGTGCCGGCGCCGAAGATCGCCTCCAGCCGGGCGATGGTCTTGCCGGCCATGACGGAGACGACGACCGTGCGCGGACCGACGAGATGGCGGACGAGCGGCATGACGTCGTCGGCGATCTGCGGCTTCACCGCGAGGATCAGGACGTCGGCGACGGCGGGTTCCGCCGGGTCGAGGGCGATGCCGTGCGCGTCGATGATCGCCTGCACGTTGGCCGGCGGGCGCGGGTCGACCACGGTGATGCGGGCCGGCGCGAGGCCGTGGCCGAGCCAGCCGCGCAGCAGCGCGCCGCCCATCTGGCCGGCGCCGACCAGCACGACGTGTCCGGTGAAGGCGGCGAGGGATCGGGAGGCGGGCGCGGCGTCTGTCATGGCATCCTCAGGGGCTGGTCAGCCCCACGGATAGACCCCCTGCCCGGTCCTGTCACGCCTCGCCGGCGGTCTCGAACAGCGCCGAATCCATCGCCTCGCGCGCCGACTTGCCGGCCCAGACGACGAACTGGAAGGCCTGGTAGTAGCGGTCGCAGGCCTCCATGGCGGCGTCGAGCTGGGCCTCGCACTGGCGGCCCGAGGCTTCCGCACCGCCGGCGAGCAGCAGGGCGTGGCGGAACATCACCACGCCTTCCTGCGGCCAGAGGTCGAAATGGCCGAGCCAGAGCTGCTCGTTGATGAGCTGGATCAGCTCCTTCACCTCCGACCGCCTGCGGTCGGGCACCTTCAGATCGAAGGCGCAGGCCAGATGGAGCGATTCGATATCGTCCATCCAGGTGAAGGAGGCGTGGTAGTCGGACCACCGGCCGGTGACGGAGAGGGTGATCTCGTCATCCCCCGAACGGTCGAACGACCATTCGTTGAGAGACGCCAGGTTCTCTACCAGATCGACGGGATTGACCTGCCGGTCCGTGCTTTCGATATCGATCAAGGACATTCCGCCCCCGTGCGGTTCGCTCGGTTGTCGGACAGACGCGACGGGACGCAACTGGACGCGAGACCGGCGGGCGGCCGGCTTTCTGAAGCCGGCTGCAAGCTTTTGATTCGACTGTTCGAATCGATCTCTGACCCAGACCCTAACGCAGGATGGCGGCGCTGCCTACTGACCCCACCAGCGATCTTGGATTCGCGTTCCGGCCGCAATCGCGCCGGCCTCCTTATCCACACGGGAAGGGCCGCAACGAGCCCGTCCTCCACCGTTTGCCGCCGCGAGCGGCAGGGCGGCGGTCGCCTGCATTTTGCTCAAAATGCGGGCATGCTGCCGAGGCGTGCGGCAGGTGAAATCCAGCCATGCAGGCATTCCGGTTGTGCGCTGCACACGAACACGCCATCTTCGGCTGGTCGATAGCATTTTTTGGGTCACGTCCTCCCTGTGACCCTCGCGTCGCTGTCGGCGTTCCCCTCTGGAAGGCGGCTTCCTGGTGTTCGTCATCGGAAGCCGAAACTCAAAAGGCCGGGCTCCTGGAGCCCGGCCCTTTTTTTGTCGTCCGTAGGCGTCAGGCCGCGCGGCTCTGCACGATCTTCTCGGCGTCGCGGCCCGTCAGTTCGGCGAGATGGTCGAATCCCGACGTGAAGGAGCCGACTCCCGCCGTCGCCGAGCGGATCTCCACGATGAGGTCGCCGATCTCCGCCTCCGGCATCAGGGCGCTCACCAGGTCCCAGCCGGGCCAGCGGTCGCGGGCATCGAAGCCGAGAATCTGGCCGCGACGCGCCGAGACGATGGCGTTGACCCTGGCGGTGGCCTCGGAGGGCACCGCCACCTCAATGCGCATGACCGGTTCCAGCAGCACCGGCTGGCAGGCCGCGAGCGCCTCCTGGATGGCGATCCGGCCGGCCTGCTGGAAGGCCATGTCGGAGCTGTCCACCGTGTGGAAGCTGCCGTCGGTGAGGGTCACCGCGAGGTCGACCACGGGAAAGCCGAGCGGCCCCTTGCGCAGGGCGTCGGCGATGCCCTCGCGCACCGCGGGGATGTACTGCTTCGGCACCACGCCGCCCGTGATCCTGTCGTCGAAGACGAAGCCGGTGCCGCGCGGCGCCGGTCTGGCGTCGATGATCACGTCGCCGAACTGGCCGTGGCCACCGGACTGCTTGCGGTGGCGGCCGCGGACGCCCGTCACCGCCTTGCGGATCGTCTCGCGATAGCCGATCGCCGGGCGCGCCTGGTTCACCGCCACGCCGTAGCGGTTGGCGAGCCTGGCGATCGCGACACGCAGGTGCATCTCCCCCTGCCCCGCCAGGATGATCTCGCCGGTCTCCGCATCGTGGGTGACGGCGAGCGAGGGGTCCTCGTCGACGAGCTTGCCGAGGGCGAGGCCGAGGCGGACGTCGTCCTTGCGGTCGCGGGCCGCGAGCGCGGCGGACAGGACCGGCTGCGGCGCCTCGACCGTCACCAGCGGCGCCGGGGCGGCGCGGCCGGTGGTGATCGTCTCCCCGGTCGCGACATGGTCGAGCTTGCCGAGGGCGACGGTGTCCCCGGCCCGCGCCTCCCGCATCTTGTCGACGCCCGGCCCGAAGAGGCGGAACAGGCCCGAGGTGCGCTCGGCCACCCCCGCAGCGCCGGTGAGCACGGCGCCTTCCGCGAGCGAGCCGGACAGGACGCGGGCGACGGAGATCTTGCCGCCGTGGGGGGTGTGGATGGTCTTCATCACCTGTGCCACCGCCTCGCCCGGCGCCACGCCGAGGCGCCCGGCGGCCGCGGCCACCGTCGGCACGTCGTGGCGCAGCGCCTTGAGCAGGCGCAGGACGCCGTGGGTCTGCAGCGCCGAACCGAAGAGCACGGGGACCACGAGGCCGGCGGCGAGTTCGCGGCCGAGATCGTCGAAGACGCGGTCGCGCGGCGGCTCGAGGTCGGAGAGCAGGGTCTCCATCAGCTCGTCGTCGTGGTCGGCGAGCGTCTCCAGCATGGAGAATCGCGCCTCCTTCTCCCGGTCGAGATCGACGCCGTCGAGCGGAATGACCTCGGAGGCCGCGTGCTCGCGGTACACGAAGGCGCGCTCCAGCGCGAGATCGACGAAGCCGGAGACGATGCCGTTCCGCCAGATCGGGATCTGCCGCAGCAGCAGCGGCACCCGCGAGGCCGGCCGCAGCACCTCGAGCGTCTCGCGCAGGCGGCGACTGGCCTTGTCGATCTTGTTGATGAAGAGGATGCGGGGAATGCCGCGGTCCTCGAGTTCCCGGAGGATCACCCCGAGCGCCGGCACCTTCTTCTCGTCGGCCTCGCAGACGACCACCGCCGCATCGACGGCGGGGATGACGGTGCGCATGTCGTGGAGGAAATCGACCGATCCGGGGCAGTCGACGAAGGTGTAGTCGTCACCCATGAAGGTGGTGGTGGCGAAGCCGGCCTCGACGCTCATCCGGAACTGGCGGGATTCCGCACTGGAATCCGACACCGTGCTGCCGCTCTCCGTGGCGCCCATCCGCGGGATGGCGCCGGTCCGTTCCAGCACCGCCTCCAGCAACGTGGTCTTGCCGCTCTGGAACGGGCCCACCAGCGCAATGCACCGGGGACCCGACTGTCTTCTGCCGGCTCGATCGCCCATGTCTGCAACCCCTCGTGTCGGGGTCCGGGCGAGAAGGTCGACCCGGAAGTGACAGGCCAAACGGAGGATCTTGTTTCGGGACCTCGCGTGGGAGGCATGGTCCTCCCGCAGGCGGCGCCGCGCAAGGGTGCCGTCTCGCGCTGCAACGTCGCGGCGTGACGGTGACGAGGCCTCAGCGCTGCGGCGGACGGCGGACCGAACCGGTGCGGATGTCGTCGTCGGAGACCGGCGCACGCGCGGTCTGGAGGCCTTCCGCGAGGTCCTTGGAGCCGCGATCGACGAACTGGGCGAGAAGGACGGAGGCGGCGGCGACCGCTATCAGGACCCAGCGGGACATCGAAACCTCGCGACACATCACCGACGACGACGTCTTGTCGCATGGGCGTGGTTAAGGTCGGGTTTACCTTGTGAAAGGGGCCTGCCACCCCACATTCATCACGCAACAGTGAGACGTTGCCGCATTTTCGCCCGGAACCATCGTGTTGCCACCATGGTTTCCGTCACTGTCGTTCACCGGACGACCGGCCGAAGTCCAGCCGATTCCTTCATCGGAAGACCCTGGCCGACAGACATCAGGACGGAGTTGCCGAATGCTGCGTTCGCCTCAATCCTTCCGTATCGGCGCCCCCCGCGCGGGCTTCGGACGCGGCTATCCGCGCGTCCCCACCATCGTTTCGGCCGGCATCGTCGTGGCGCTGATCATTGCGCTCCTGGTCGCCGGCATCTCGCTGACCACCGAACTGTTCGATGCGGCCGGACTCGAGGAGGGTTCGGAAGCCGAAACGCTCGTTCTGTCCGGCACGGTGATCGTCCTCACCCTCGGCCTCGGCGTCCTGCTCGTCGCCATGCTGCGCCGCTACGTCTCCGTCAGCCAGGATCGCAAGGATCCCCCGGTCGCGGCGTGACGGGGCGGCGCATGTCCGGACCGGGTCTCCATCGCCGCGCCGTTCTCTTGTCCGGCCTGGCCGCCGCTGCCGTCGCGGGTCTGACGCAGCGGGCCGACGCCCGCACCGTGCGGGCCGATGCTCCGGACCAGCCGCTCGCGGTCACCACCGTCGCGACGGCCCTCGAAAACCCCTGGGGCCTCGCCTTCCTCCCCGACGGGTCCATGCTCGTGACCGAGCGCCCCGGCCGGCTGCGCCGCGTCACGCCGGACGGCGAGGTGTCCCAGCCGCTGGAGGGCGGACCGCGGGTTCTCGCCCGTGGACAGGGCGGGCTCCTCGGCATCGCGCTCGACCGCGACTTCGCGCGGACCCGGCACGTCTTCCTCAGCTTCGCCGAGGCCCGCGAGGGCTCAACCAACGTAACGTCCGTGTTCCGCGCCCGTCTCTCCGCCTCGGGCGACGGGCTCGAGGACGGCCGGGTCATCTGGCGCCAGCAGCCGGCCTTCGCCAGCAGCAACCATTTCGGCTCCCGCATCGTCGTCGACCGGTCCGGCCATCTCATGGTCACGACGGGGGACCGGTTCAGCCAGATGGATCTCAGCCAGGACCCGTCCAACGCCATCGCGAAGGTCGTCCGCATCACGACGGCCGGTGAGCCGGCGCCCGGCAATCCCCGCACGCAGGGCCGCGGCGACTGGGCGCCCGAGGTCTGGGCCATCGGGCTTCGCAATGTTCAGGGCGCCGCGCTCCACCCCGAGAGCGGCCTCCTGTGGGTCAGCAATCACGGCCCGCGCGGCGGCGACGGGCTCTATGCCGTCAGGCCCGGCGAGAATTACGGCTGGCCACTGATCTCCTGGGGCACGCATTACGACGGCCGGCCGGTGAACGGGGGCCTGCGCGAACGCCAGGGGCTGGTCCAGCCGCTGGTGCACTGGACCCCCTCCATCGCGCCCTCGGGGCTCACCTTCTACACCGGCGATCTCCTGCCGGCCTGGAAGGGCAGTGCCTTCTCAGGCGCGCTGGCGGGCCGGATGCTGGTGCGCCTCGTGCTCGAGGGCGAGCGCGTGGTGCGGCAGGAGCGCCTGTTGACCGACCTCGGGCACCGCTTCCGCGACGTGCAGGCGGGCCCGGACGGCGCCTTGTGGGCGCTGACAGATGCCCGCGACGGCGCTCTGCTGCGCCTCGCCCCGCCCGCAGCCTGAGGCTTCAGACGTCGGCGATCCGCGGGTGCGGCGTCAGCACCACGCAGTGGTGGCCCATGGCGTCGCCGCCGAGGATGAAGTGCTGGGCGGAAAAGCTCGTCATCAGGTCGTTTTCGTAGAGCTTCACCGCATCGCGCCGGCAGATGAGGAATTTCGCCGCGGCGACGATGTCCTCGCGGTCGATGACGCACATCAGGCACATGTCCGGGTGGGCCGAGAGATAGGCGTGCACGGTCACCACAAGGAACGGGTAGCCGGGGTGCAGCATGTCGTCGAGACAGATCAACCCCTGCGGGTGCAGCCGGGCATGGGCGAGCGCGAGGTCGTGGCCGAGGGCCTCATGCGAATGATCCCCGTCGATGTGGATGAAGCGCAGCGGACCGCGCCCCGTAAGACCGGCGAACTCGTCCGCGGTGAGCTTGCCGGTGTCGAAGGGCCGCGGCGTGAAGCGGTCGGGGGCGAGACCGCAGCGCGCCGCATTGGCGACGAAGCGGTCGAGGACGTGGTCGTCCGGCCAGGTAAAGATGTCGAAGCCGTAGGCGTGTTCCCCCGGCGCCAGGGCATGGCCCATGGCGATGAAGAAGCGGCCCTCGAAGGTGCCGATCTCGGCGAGGCTGCCGCGGATGCCCATCTCGCTCTGGCGGCGCAGCAGATGGCCGCAGATGGTCGCCGAGAAGCGCGAGGACATGCCGGGCACGGTCTCGTAGCCCTCGGCGAGATAGGCGTCGAGGGCGGGAATGCCGCTGACGAAGGCCGTGGTCATGCGGTTCTCCCCTGGAAGATGAAGAATGCCCCGGCGGCGATCAGGGCGAAACCGATCGCATGGTTCCACGACAGCTGTTCCTTCAGCACCACCACCGAGAAGACGGCGAAGACTAGGAGGGTGATGACCTCCTGGATCGTCTTGAGTTCGGCGGCGCTGTAGACCGCGTGGCCGATGCGGTTGGCGGGCACGGCGAGGCAATATTCGAACAGCGCGATGCCCCAGCTCACGGCGATGACGAGGGTGAGCGGAGCAGCCTTGAACTTCAGATGGCCATACCAGGCGATGGTCATGAAGACGTTGGAGGCCAGCAGCAGCAGGATGGGAGAGACGAAGGGCGAGGTCAGCGACGCCATGGGGAACTCCGGTGGGACGGAGCATGGCTAGCACGAACCGGGCCGCGGCAGCAGGACCGCGGCAGCGCTCACCGCGTGCAGTTGGTGACGGTCCAGACCCCGTCGAGCGGACCGCCCCGGACGATGAAGCTGTCGCCGAGGTCCCACCGCCCCGCACGCCCCCAGCGCAGCGGCGCCGGCGGCCTGTCGAGGCTATGGGCGAGATGGTGGTTGGGGCCGGAGGTGCCGGGAATTTCGTCGAAGGTGAGATAGGCGGTGCGGGCACCGATCCGGCCGCGCCAGATCTGCCGCCCGTAGGTTCGCAGGCGCCCGTCGGCCGAGTGCTGGCGCCAGGTGGGATGGGCAAAGGCCTCGGCGGTGAACACGAGCCCCTTGTCGGAGCGGATCACGGGCATGGCGGGATTGCAGGCGGCCGCCGGAACAGCGGCGACCATCAGAGCGAGAGTAGCCAGGGGCAGGACGGACGTGCGGCGCATGGGGAGCCTCCTCCCCGCACGTCTGCCCGGCGATCGTTTCAGTCCCGATCCATCCGGCAGCCTCACCCGTATCTGATCTTGAGACCGACGATGGTGAGCTGGAGGCACAGGCTCACCGTGTTGGAGAGGATCAGCGGCAGATCGCCGAGCGAGATGCCATAGACCAGCCAGAGCGCGATGCCGCAGGAGAAGGCGGCATAGGCCGGCAGCGAGATGGCGCGGGTGTCGCGGGTCCGGATGATGCGGAGCGCCTGCGGCAGCCAGCAGAAGGTCGTAACGAAAGCGGCCGTCAGGCCGATATAGGGAACGAGGGTCTGCGGCAGCACGTTGGCCTCCGGGCGGGTCGGGTCGACTCGCCATAGCGTGATTGGATGACGGGCCGGCCGGCCTATAGCCTGTCGTAACGACGAAGGGAGCCCCCATGCTGATCAAGTCGAAGCGCGGATGGGAATTGCCGGAATCCGCGGTGACGCCGGAGAACATCTTCCTGTCGCGCCGGTCGCTGATGGCGGCGGGCGCCGGCCTGGCCACGACGGCGCTGGCCGGCCGGGCGGAAGCGCAGGCGGCCGATCCGACCGCCGACCTCTATCCCGCCCGCCGCAACGAGACCTACACGGTCGAGCGGCCGCTGACGGCGGAGAACGTCGCCGGCAGCTACAACAATTTCTACGAGTTCGGCACCTCCAAGCAGATCGCGCGGGCGGCCCAGGCGCTCCCCATCCGTCCCTGGACGGTGAAGATCGACGGGCTGGTCGAGAAGCCGCAGACGATCGACATCGACAAGCTGATCCGCGCCATGCCGCTGGAGGAGCGCGTCTACCGCTTCCGCTGCGTCGAGGCCTGGGGCATGACCGTCCCCTGGACGGGCTTCCCCATCAAGGCGCTGATGGACATGGTCCAGCCGCAGGGCTCGGCGAAGTACCTGCGCATGGAGACCTTCGACACCCAGAGCTGGGCGCCGGGCATGCGCTCGCCCTGGTATTCCTGGCCCTATGTCGAGGGCCTCGCCATCGACGAGGCGGCGCATGACCTCGCCATCCTCGTCACGGGCATCTATGGCAAGCCGGTGCCGCGCCAGCACGGTGCACCGCTCCGGCTCATCGTGCCGTGGAAATACGGGTTCAAGTCGGTCAAGTCGATCGTCCGCATCTCCTTCGTCGAGCAGCGGCCGCAGTCGTTCTGGGAGCGGCTGCAGGGCGGCGAATACGGCTTCTGGGCCAACGTGAACCCGGCGGTCGCCCATCCGCGCTGGAGCCAGGCGACGGAGGAGCTGATCGGCGGCGGCGGGCGCGTTCCGACCCAGCTTTTCAACGGCTACGGCGAATATGTCGCGCCGCTCTATCGCGGCCGCGAGCGCGAGCGCCTCTGGGCCTGACGCGTCAGGCCCCACCCTCCGAGACACAGCGAAATCCGTCCCGCCAGGGACGGATGCGGCCGACCGAGGGCGAGGGGAAATGCGCCATGCAGCACAGCGTGTCGGTGTCGCCGTAGCGCTCGAGGAAGTCGCGGCGGGTCTTCGCCGCCTCCACCCTGTCGACGTCGAACTTGGTCGAGAGCTCGGGAAACAGCGCCTGCAGCGGCGAATGGATGAGGTCGCCGGGCGCCACCGCCGCGTCGCGGCCCTTGCCGAAGACGATGGAGACGTGGCCGGGCGTGTGCCCGGGCGTCGGCATCAGCCGGATGTGGTCGCCGATGGCGTGATCGCCGGCGACGAGATCGGCCCTGCCCGCATCCACCACCGGCAACACGCTGTCCTGGAACGGGAAGACCGGCGCCTTCGCGTCCGCCGCCTGCCAGTGTTCGAATTCGCGGGTGGCGAAGACGTAGCGCGCCTTCGGGAAGGTCGGCACCCAGCGGCCGTTCTCCAGCCGCGTGTTCCAGCCGACATGGTCGGCATGAAGATGGGTGCACATGACGTAGTCGACGTCGTCGACCGACAGGCCGGCCGCGGCCAGGCCGTCCATGAACCGCGTGTCGGTCTTGCCGTGCCATTCGGGCCGCGTCGGGCGGTGCTTGTCGTTGCCGATGCAGCTGTCCACCAGCACGACGTGGTGCGGCGTGCGCACAACATAGGTCTGGAAGGCGAGGCTCAGCCGCCCGTCGGGGGCGAGGCCGCCGGCCGCCGTCAGCCAGTCGCGCTCCGCGGTCATGGTGTCGACGGTCAGGTCCGGCAGCATGTCGAAGGGGTCGAGGAAGCCGCCCTCCTGCTCGACGATGCGGTGGATGACGAGATCGTCGGCGCGGAACGTGTCGGTCACTCTGGCCTCCCCAAATGCCTTCGGGCCGAGGATCGGACGTCGCACGGTGCGCGGCAATCGCGATTTGCTGATGGCGGCCATCGGCGACCCTGATCCGGCCCAGGGGCCGGCAGGCCGCATTCTGGTCCCATTTCACCTCTAGCTGGCGTCCATCGCTTGGCGGCCGGAGGGACCATCGTCCCGGCTGCTGGAACCCACCCGGGTCGTGGCGCGTTCGCCTGCCCGAGAGCCGAGATCCCCACCGATGACGTTTTCCATTCGCCTCGCCGCGATCGGCACCGCTTTTTTGGCCCTCGCGCCCGCGGGTGAAGCCCGCGCCGCCGACGGTGTCGGACTTGCCTCCTGGTACCAGCTGCCGGGTCGCACCGCCTGCGGCGGTCGCCACAACCCCGAGGCCATGACCGCCGCCCACCGCTCGCTGCCCTGCGGGTCGGTCATTACCGTCACCAATCTCGCCAACGGACGCTCGACCGCCGTCACCATCGTCGACCGGGGCCCCTTCGTCCGGGGCCGGATCGTCGACGTGTCGCGAGGAGCCGCCCGGCGGATCGGCCTGATCGAGCGCGGCGTCGGCCGCGTGCGCATCGCCCGCCACTAAAGTCGAAGTGCTGACACGGCACATGAAAAAAGCCTCGCAAGATATTGCGAGGCTCTTTCTTTGGTTGCCTTGGATCGACCGGTGTCAGACCTTGTCCGACGGCGATCTGCCTGTGGATAACGTGGATAACGCCGCAGCCCCGCCGGTCAGGCCGGAGACTTGGCCTTGGCCTTTTCCATCATCGCGACGAAGCGATCGAAGAGGTAGTGGCTGTCCATCGGGCCAGGGCTGGCCTCGGGGTGGTACTGCACCGAGAAGGCCGGCTTGTCGGTCAGCGCAATGCCGGCGTTGGAGCCGTCGAACAGGCTGATGTGGGTCGGGCGGGCATTGGCAGGCAGCGTCGCCTCGTCCACGGCGAAGCCGTGGTTCATCGAGGTGATCTCGACCTTGCCGGTGTCCATGTCCTTCACCGGGTGGTTCGCCCCGTGATGACCCTGGTGCATCTTCTTGGTCTTCGCACCGACGGCGAGGCCGAGCATCTGGTGGCCGAGGCAGATGCCGAAGGTCGGGATCTGCTTGTCCAGCACGGCGCGGATCACCGGAACGGCATAGTCGCCGGTTGCGGCGGGATCGCCGGGGCCGTTGGAGAGGAAGACGCCGTCCGGCTTCAGGGCCATGACCTCGTCGACCGTCGCGCTCGCGGGCACGACCGTGACCTTGCAGCCGGCATTGGCGAGGAGGCGCAGGATGTTGCGCTTGACACCGTAATCGAGCGCCACGACGTGGAAGCGCGGCTCGCCGGCGGTGCCGTAGCCCTCGTCCCACTCCCACACCGTCTCCGACCAGGGATAGCGCTGGGTGGAGGTGACGCCCGGCACGAGATCCAGTCCG
>LNFM01001748.1_pt1 | contig 48185 bp, 41 predicted proteins | sample 596031 | NCBI WGS metagenome assembly LNFM01 (sample SAMN04254537, study PRJNA301005) | activated carbon metagenome | isolation source: dual media filters at the Ann Arbor, Michigan drinking water treatment plant | place: USA: Ann Arbor
TCGGCCACCGCCAGCACCGCGTCCTTGCGCAGCCAGCGCGGCACCGCGCCGGAATGCCCGGTCTCGCCCTTGCACAGGATGCGGTTGTGCCGCACGTTGCCGCGGATGCCGGTGACCGGCGCCACCGCCCACTTGCGCGCGACCATCGTCGGGCCCTGCTCGATATGCAGTTCGAGGTAGGCTGCGACCTGCGCCGGATCGATCAGACGCTCGCCGGCCTCGATGCGCGCAGTGTCTATGCCCAGCGACTGCATGTCCTCGCGCATCGTGCGTCCGGTCTCGCGCTGCTTCAGGTCGAGGTCGGTGCTGGTGAGCTGCCCGGTCAGCGACAGCGAACCCATGTAGGCCTTGCCGTACCAGGCGCTCTCCTCGCCGCGCAGCGCGAGCACATGGATGGGCCGTGGCGGCACCTGCCCGCGCCGGCTGTAGTGCAGCAGCACCAGCAGGCCCGCGACCACGCCAGCCAGGCCGTCGAAGTTGCCGCCCTGTGGCACCGAGTCGAGGTGCGAGCCGATCAGCACCGGCGCGCCGGCGGGCTCGCCCGGCACGCGGATGATCCGGTTGTCCACCGCATCGCGTTCGCAGTCGAGCCCTTCTGCGCGCGCGAACGCCTCGATGATCGCCATCGCACGGTTCTCGCCCTCGCCATAGCTCGCCCGCGTGACCCCGACGCCGTCGAAGGTGGCTTTCCGCACCTCGTCCAGGAGCTTCCCGGCGACGTCCTTCAGGGAGGGGTCGAGCCGTGTCCCGCCTGCATCAACCATGTTCGGGCGTGCCGCTCGGTACGACCCCGGCGCCCCCATGCAGGGCAGACCAGCCGACCGGGTCGGCGAGGAAGTCCTTGATCTCCTTCGCATGCTTCGGCGTGAAGTAGCTGACCGACTTGGTCTGGGTGAACACGTCCTTCCAGGTCGCCAGCGCATGCATGGTGAAGCCGTTCTCTTCGTATACCTGCCGGCTCTGCGGATAGATGTCGTAGTTGAAGATCACGAAGATGTCGCTCAGTTGCGCGCCTGCCTGGCGCAGCGCGCGCGCGGTGCCGATCTTCGAGCGGCCGTCGGTGGTGAGGTCGTCGACCAGCAGGCAGCGTGCGCCTTCGGGCAGGTCGCCCTCGATCTGCGCATGCGAACCCCAGCCGACCGACTTCTTGCGCACATAGACCATCGGCAGGTCGAGCCGGTCGGCGATCCAGGAGGCGAACGGGATGCCTGCGGTCTCGGTGCCGGCGATCACGTCGATCGAAGCGCCCAGGCGTGCCCGCAGCAGCCCCGCCGCATGGTCCATCAGCAGCCGGCGATGACCCGGATGCGACATCAGCTTTCGACAGTCGACATACACCGGGCTGGCCCAGCCGGTGGTGTAGATGAACGGCTGCCGTTCGTAGACCAGCACCGCCTTCAGCGCGAGCAGGGCCTGCGCGGTGTCGGACGCGACGGTCAGCGCGTCGGGCGGGATCGGGGGCAGGCCGGACGAGGGCGGCGACGCGGGGTCGGTCATGGGCGGGGCGTGCAGATCAGGGCTGGACAGTGTAATCCAGCCGCGGCTCGATCCGCAGCCGCGTCGCCTGCTCGAACGCATAGGCCATGGCCAGCAGTGCGCCGTCCTCGCCGCGGGGGCCGATGAAGGTGATGCCGGCCGGCGTGCTGCTGCCTTCGCGCAGCCCGAGCGGTACCGTGATCGCCGGATGGCCCGCGTTCGCGTAGAGCGTCGAGTGCATGTTGTCGATGCTCACCAGCATGCGCGCACCCGTCTTTTCGAAGGTCGCGTCGAGGATGGCGGCGGAGGACTCCCGCAGTCGAAGGACGAGTGCATCGTGCGTCCGGCGGTCGAGCAGCGGTGCCTTCGACAGGGCGGCGAGCAGGTCGAACCCGAACGGTGCACGCCGGTCCGGCATCGCGCGGTACCAGGCGAGCAGGTCGTCCAGCGTGGCGGTGCCCGGCGCGCGCCTCGAAACGTAGCCCATCATGTCCAGCCGCATGCCGGATGCCAGCAGCTGCACGAACGGCGCGCCATCGGCCCACGCGGGTGACTGTGGCAGCAGGGTCGGACGCGGCACGGCACCGGCGGCCGCGAGGCCGTTCCTTGCGCGATCGAGCAGCGCGGCGTTGCCGCGCCCGGCGAGGATGTCGCGCTCCAGTACGCCGACGCTTGCGCCGGACAGCGCCTCCTTGCGCAGTCCGCCCGCGAAGCGCGGGGGATTCAGGGCGATCGCGTCGAGCAGGATCGCGGCATCGGTCACCGATCGCGCCACCGGCCCCGCCGTATCGTTCGCGGACAGCAGCGGCACGATGCCGGTGCCATCCACCAGGCCCCGGCCCGGCTTCATGCCGACCACGCCATTCCATGCGGACGGTGCGATCAACGAACCCGAGGTTTCGGTGCCGATGCTGGCCATGGCCAGCCGGGCTGCCGTGCCCGCCGCCGAGCCGGCGCTCGAGCCGCCGGTGAGTGGTGACCCGTGCGGGTTCATTGTCTGTCCGCCCACTGCACTGCTGCCGCCCGTGCGTGTACCCAGGGTGACGATGCCTGCGAACTCGGAGAGGTTCGCCTTGCCGAGGATCACCGCTCCGGAGGCGCGCAGCCGCGCGACCAGCGGCGCATCGGCCTTTGCCACATGGTCCAGCAGCAGGGCACTGCCCGCGGTCGTGTGCATCGGCGGCGCGGTCTCGATGTTGTCCTTGAGGCTGATCGGGATGCCGTCGAGCGGTCCGAGCGGTCGGCCGGCCTTGCGCCGCGCGTCCGCGGCCCGCGCTTCGTCGAGCGCGGCCGGGTTCAACTCAAGGTAAGTGCGCAGCCGTTCATCGTGGCGGCGGATGCGGTCGAGGAAGTACAGCGTGAGCGTTTCAGAGGTCAGGCGCCCTGCGGCCAGGGCTGCCTGCACCTGCGGGATCGTCGCATGCCGCAACAGTGCGTCGACCTCCATGGCGGCGTGCGGCGTGAAGCGCTCGAGTGCCGTGTCGAACGGCCTGAAGTCGAGGGCGCGCAGGCGGGGGATGTTCGCCGTTGCAGCCGCATGCACGGGTGCGACGACGCTCGAGATACAGAGCAGCAGCGCAAGCGCGAGCGCAATGTGTAGCGGTTGGCTCATGGGCATCGTGGCCGCGTCTGCCACGCCGAGTCTCTGCGCATCAGGGTCTTTCGATGGCGTAAAGCCGGATGCGCGGGTTCGCAAGGTACGCCCCGGTCTGCCACCCGTGATCAGCGCACAGGCCCGGCCGGCTTCAGGTGCCGGTCGAAGAATTCCATGTAGAGCTCTACCGCCAGCCGCTGCACCGGATCCGGGCCGAAGCTGCCGTCCGCGCCCGGGTAGACCAGGCAGTAGCCGTGCTCGGGATGCTCGAAGCACGCCCAGTCGGATGCCTTGCCCGCCTCGCGCATCCACTCGTGCGCAAGCTGGAAGATGCCCTGCAGGTGGTCGGTGTAGCGGCCCAGGTGCAGCATCGGCGCCGAGATGCGCGCGATGCGTGCCATCGCCGCCGCCTTGTCCGCGTGCCTGCGCACGACGTCGACCTCGTGGTACTGCAGTTCGCCGTCGATGCGCGGCGCATCCGGCCCGGTGTCGACCGACAGGAATTCGTGGGATGCCCCCTCCGCGATGACGCCGGCCGCGAGCGGTGCCCCTTCGGCCGCAGCCTTCAGGATCATTTCGCCGCCGTGGCTGATGCCGATCGCGCCGATCGCCTCGGGCCTTATGAACGGCAGGCCCTGCAGATAGCGCCAGATCGCGGCCAGGTCGTCCGAGTCGAGCGTGGCCGCGGACTTGCGGACGAGGTTCTCGCCACCGCTGATGTCGTCGGCGATGTCCACCGCCGGCCCGCGGCCATACGCATGCGGGATCTCGTGGCGATAGTTCACGTACACCACTGCGTAGCCGCGCCGGATCATCGAATCCATCATCGGTCGCAGGCGCTGCGCCTGTGCCAGCACATGCGGCATGCCGCCGTGCCCATCGCCGCGGCCCATCGTGATCAACGGAAACGGACCGTCGCCGTCGGGTTTGCGCAGGACGATCGGCACGTAGAGGTCGTCGCGCGTGGGCACGAAGGTGCAATGCGCCGGCCACGGCGAGCCCTCGAGCGGTTGCACGAACACGTAACCGGATGCCGCTCCCGTCATCATGAGGCCAGCCTCGCCGCGTGCAGCCTCACATCGGCTCGATGCCGGCCGCCTCGATCATCATGCCCCATTTCACGATCTCGCTTGTCAGGAACTTGTCGGAGGCCTCGGGCGCGGACGGCGATGGTCCTGCACCCGGGTCGAGCAGGACGGCGCGCCCGCAGCGCCTGGGCAGGAGCGAACAGGTCGAACCAGACCGGACGGTCGATGCCGGGAAATCCCTGCCCGGCCGCCGTCGGGATCTCCGGGCCGACCGGGAAACGCTCGTTGCCGAAGACCCGCAGGATTCTGGCCCGTCGCGAGCGGTTACGCAACGGAGCCGCCTGCCCAGATTCGCCGGGAAACCGCCCGGCAGGTCGTCGAAGTCGGGTGCCGCCGCGGCCTGACGGGCCGATCCTGACGACGCAGGCGATCACCCTTCGAGACACGTTGTCGGTTTCGGCCGTTAAAGAAATCACGCTGACGGTCGTTAAGCTGACGGTCAGTCCGTCTTGATGCAAGACGCACCGTGCCCGATCCACGCACGGTGCCGTGATCGCTCCGTTCGATGATGCACACGCTACGCCCCCCGAAAAACGAGGTCGCAGGTGCAGGACATCCCATGACATTCCGCCCAGAACAAGGCCGATCCGCGCGTCGGTCTCCCGCGCATCGGCGCATGGATGCACTGCGCCTCGCGCTGTGTGCGTTCTGCCTGGCGCTGCTCGCCCCTTCCGCGGCGCTGCATGCGCAAGCGCCGCGGCCGCAGACGGATCGTGCTGTGGTCCAGGTTTCTCCGTTTCCGGCAGGCGGGGCGTTCGCACTGTCCTCGGCACGGGGGCCGGTCACGCTGGAGGGGATGCGCGGCAAGGTCGTGCTGCTGTTCTTCGGCTACGTGACCTGTCCCGACATCTGTCCGATGACCCTGGCCAACCTGCAGCAGGCGGTCGCTCGCCTCAGCCCTGATGAGCGTCGACAGGTACAGGTCGCGTTCGTCACCGTCGATCCGGAACGCGATACCCCTGCCATCCTGGCCGAATACACCGCTGCCTTCGACCTGCCAGCGGTCGGCCTGACCGGCACGCCGGAACAGATCGCCGAACTGGCCGGGCGATATGCCGCCCAGTACCAGCGGGTCGAGATGCCGGGCTCGGCGCTGCGTTACGCGGTCAACCATTCCGCTGCGGTCTACCTGATCGATCCCGGCGGCCGGCTTCGCCTGCTGCTGCGGCACACGGCGCCCCCTGCCCGTTTCGCGGACGAGATCCGCCGCCTTCTGAAAGCCGCCAATGGATGATCCCAGCCTGCCTGGCCGCCTGCAGCGATTGCTTGCCGAGTACTCGCTCGGCACCAAGATCCTCGTGTTGTCGTGCGCGGGTATCTTCTCGATGGTCGCGATCTTCGCGGTCGGAGGCTTCGTGATGGCACGTGCCCTCGACCAGTTCCTCGTTTCCGTGAAGCAGGCCGGCGACGGCGTGCAGATGGCCACCGAAGTGCGTTCGATGGTGCTGGCGATGGAACGCTCTCAGGCGATGGTGATCGCCGCCACCGATACCGCAGAGGCGACGGCGCTCGCGCGCGAGTCGATCCGCCAGGCGACGCTGCTCGAGGCCTCCGTGCAGAAGATGCAGGACTTCCACGGCGGCCAGGAAGCGAAGGTCGCGCAGATGCAATCGATGATCAACGAGATAAAGCCGGCCCGAATGCAGATCATCGGTGCGGCACGCTCGGGCAACGATGCACGCGCGAACGAACTGGCCGCAGCGGTGGCCGAGCGTTCGCGGCAGATCGAAGCGCTTGCGAACGAGCTGGCCCGGGCAAGCGAGGAAAACCTCGCCGAGCGGATCGAGTCGAAGAAACAGGAGGCACGCCATACCCTCGCCGCGATCGCCGTGCTGCTGCTGGCCGCGGTCGGGCTCGCGGTCGTGTCCGCGCTCTACGGATCGCGCCTGATCGCCGCGCCGCTGATCCGCATGGAAGGCGCGATCGGGGACCTCGCCGCCGGACGGCTGCGCCATGACCTGCACACCACCGGCAGCGACGAGATTGCGCGTGCCGCACGGGCGCTCGACCAGTCGTTCGGGAAACTGCGCGACGTGGTCGGGGAGCTCAAGGCCGGCGCACAGGACCTGGGCAGCGAATCGAACACGCTGAGCGGCATGGCCAGCCAGTTCTCGCGCTCGGCCGGCGAGATACAGGAGGGCATGGCCACGATGAATGGAGCGGCGACCCAGGTATCGGGCTCGGCGGCCGCGATGTCCGATCGCATCGGCAACCTGTCCTCGGAAGCCGATGCGCTGGCGGGCACGATCTCGCGATCGACCGACAACCTGGCCGCCACCGCGCAGCAGCTCACAAGCTTCGAATCGAACCTGAGCGGAACGGTGGCGCGAACCCGCGACTTCGCCACCAAGGCGCGCGACATCGGCCGGATCACCTCCAGCATCGGCGACATCGCCGCCCAGACCAACCTGCTCGCGCTCAATGCCGCGATCGAGGCCGCGCGCGCCGGCGAGCAGGGTCGCGGGTTCGCGGTGGTGGCCGACGAAGTGCGCAAGCTCGCGGAACGCACCGCGGCTGCCGCGTCCGAAGTCAGCACCCTGGCAGGGACGATCTCACGATCGGCCGACGACACCCTGGGATTCCTGGACAGCTCGAGCAGCGAGGCGCGCGACAACGTCGGCCGCATCGCCGCGCTGGTCGAACAGTCGAGGGCGTCCTGCGAAAAGGTGCGCGAGATGAGCGAGGCGCTGCGCGAATCCGACCAGCTCGCGCGCGCCCAGGCGGGCGCTGTCGAGGAGATCACCGACGTGATTGGCGGGCTCGCACGGCGGACCGACTCGATCAGTGAATCGGCCTCCGGCCTGGTTCAGGTCGCGACCAGCCTCGACGGCGTGTCGCGCAAGCTGCGCCACTCTGCGGACCATTTCACCCTCGTAGCATGACCCGAAGACGCACCCTCCCACACAAACCGGACAAGGAGACGCCGTGAAAGCCCCCGCATTGTTGTGCTGCCTGCTGCTGATCTCGACCGGAGCCGCCGCGCGCGACTTCATGGTCGACCAGAAGGACAAGAAGTTCAGCGTCAAGGCCCTGAAGATCAAGGTCGGAGACACCGTCGAGTTCCGCAACTCGGATACCGTCGCCCACAACGTGTTCTCGCTGTCGGAGGCGCGCTCGTTCGACCTTGGATCCTACCCGCAGGGTCAGTCCAAGCGCGTGACGTTCGACAAGCCCGGCCGGGTCGAGATCGAATGCTCGATCCACCCGGCGATGCAGATGCTGGTCGAGGTGGAGAAGTGAAGCCGGCCGCGGCGATCGCCGCATTCGCCCTGCTGGTGCATGCGGGGATCGCCAGCGCGCAGGCTGCTGCACCTGCAGAGCCGAAACGGATGGATGCGGGTGCCGCCGTCAAGACATGTGCGGGGACCGTGACCGACGAGTGTGTCGTGCGGCATTTCAAGGATACGCTGGAAGCATCGGTGATCCGTGGACGCCTGGTCTACCAGAACTACTGCACCCTCTGCCATGGCAAGGAGGGCAAGGGCGACGGCCGCGCGGCACGCCTGCACACGCCGCCGCCCTTCGACCTCACCTTGTCCGCTGCACCGCGCGACTACACGCTGCAGGTGGTGCGCAGGGGCGGCGAGGCGATGAACCGCGGGAAGGGCATGCCCCCGTGGGGTGACCAGCTCACCGACGAGCAGGTCAACGACATCCTCAACTACCTGTTCTCGATTCGCCTGCACAAACAGGCCGGGAAAGGTTGATCCCGGCAGGCTGCCCTCGACCCCGCAGCCCTTGCCGCAAGCCCATGAACCGTCGCATCCGCAAGGACCTCGACCATGAAGCCGTTCCTCACGTTCGTTCCCGCGCTGCCCGCGCTCTGCACGCTTGCACTGGGTGGCCTGCTGTCTGCCGCGTCCCCGGCGATCGCGGCCGCTGCCGAGCAGTACGTCTTCAGCGCCGGCCATCCGAGCCTGCGTGAATTCGTTCTGCCATCGCAGGCACCGCATCCGCCGGACAACGCACCCAATGCCGATCGGATCGCGCTCGGGGCGCGGCTGTTCTTCGATCCGCGCCTGTCCGGCGACGGCAACATGTCGTGCGCGAGCTGCCACAACCCGGCGCTGGGCTGGTCCGACGGCCTGCCCACCGGCCGCGGCGCGAAGAGCATGGTCCTGGGGCGCGCATCGCCCACCGTGTTCAACGTCGGATACAACTCGATCCAGATGTGGGATGGCCGCAAGCGCACGCTGGAAGACCAGGCGATGGGGCCGATGGAAGCAGCAGTCGAGATGAACATGGACACCAGGAGACTGTTTGCCTGGCTGAATGTCAGCGAAGGCTATCGGGCACTGTTCGCGAAGGCGTATCCGGGCGAGGCCATCGACGCCACGACCTTGTCCAAGGCGCTTGCCGCGTACCAGCGCACCATCGTCAGCAACAGCTCGCCGTTCGATCGCTGGCTGAAGGGTGAGGCCCGCGCGATGAACGAGCGCCAGGTGAACGGCTTCCGCCTGTTCGTCGGCAAGGCGAACTGCGTGGCCTGTCATTCCGGGCCGAACTTCACCGACAACGGCTTCCATAACGTCGGCCTGGCGGCCTTCGGCAAGCCCGAGCCCGACCTCGGGCGCTTTGCGCAACGTCCGGTCGCGCTGATGAAGGGTGCGTTCAAGACCCCGACAGTGCGCGAGGCGGCACGGACCGCGCCGTACTTCCATGACGGTTCGGCGCGTACGCTGATGGAGGTGGTCGAGCATTACGTGACCGGCGGGGTGGTGCGCACCAACCTTTCGCCGTCGATGAAGCCGCTCGACCTCACCGCGACGGAAAGGCAGGACCTGGTGCTGTTCATGCAGGCACTGAGCTCACCGTTCATGCGGGTCGAAGTCCCCGAACTGCCGCGGGACTAGCCCCCTTGTTCCTGCGTCGCCGGCCGGATGTCCGCGCATCCGAGCTCTCGCCCGAGTCGGTGATGCAAGGACGCCGGCGGCTGGTCGGAGCGTCTGCGATCGGCGGTGGAGCGTTGCTCCTCCCCGGCGTCGCTTCGCTCGCGCGTGCCGTGGGTCCGTCATCCACCGGCACGGAGGGCATCCTGGGCTGTTCGGTCGCGTTGCCGGAATCGGCACGCACCGTCGCGGGCGAGGCACCGACGCCGCTGGCGGACATCTCCGGCTACAACAACTACTACGAGTTCTCCAGCGACAAGCGCGCGGTGCGCGTGCTGGCACAGGCGCTGACCGTATCGCCGTGGACGATCACCGTAGACGGCGAGGTGGAGCAACCGTTCACCGTCGACATCGACGACCTGCAGCGACTGTTCGGCAGCGAGGAACGGACCTACCGGTTGCGCTGCGTTGAAGGCTGGTCACTGGTAGCGCCCTGGAGCGGCTTCGGACTGTGCCGCCTGCTCGGTCGGGCGCGTCCGACGAGCCGGGCCCGCTTCGTCGAGTTCACCAGCCTGCATCGGCCGTCCGAGATGATCGGACAGCGGGTGGCCGGCGGGCTGCAATGGCCGTACCGGGAAGCCCTGCGCATCGACGAGGCGATGCATCCGCTCACCTTTGCCGCCACCGGCCTGTACGGCGCGCCCCTGCCCAGGCAGAACGGCGCTCCACTGCGCATCGTCGTGCCCTGGAAGTACGGCTTCAAGAGTCCGAAGGCGATCACCCGCATCCGGCTGGTCAACGAACGGCCGCGTACCAGCTGGGTCGCTGCCGCGCCTTCGGAATACGGCTTCTACGGCAACGTGAACCCCGACGTCGCGCACCCGCGCTGGAGCCAGGCGCGCGAGAACCGGATCGGCGAACTGCGCAAGCGCCCGACGCTGTTCCTGAACGGCTATGCCGCACAGGTAGCGTCGCTGTATGCAGGACTCGATCCCGCCACGCTGTTCTGACCGATGCTCGCCGCCTGGCTCGACGCGCATGGACGGGCACTCTGGTGGGTCGCCTGCGCCGGCTGTGCCGTCCCGGGGCTCTGGCTGGCGCTCTGCACGGCGGGGCAGGTGCTGGGTCCGAATCCGCTCGAGAGCCTGCTGCATGTGACCGGCGAGACGGCGCGCACCCTGCTGCTGGTTGCGTTGTCCATCACGCCGCTGCGCGATGCAGCGGGCTGGCTGTCGCGCCGGGTGCGCAGCCGCCATGGCAAGCGCCTGTCGGACTGGAACTGGCTGGTGCGCATGCGCCGGATGTTCGGCCTTTGGTGCTTCGCCTACGCGTTCGCCCATGCCGCGCTGTTCTTCGAGTTCGACCTCGGGCGCGACCTGTCCGTGGCTTGGGCCGAGCTCGTCGCGAAGCCCTATCTCATGGTCGGGGCGATCGCGCTGGTCGGTCTCCTGCCGCTGGCGGTGACCTCGACCCGGTCGATGATGGTCCTGCTCGGCCGCCATTGGGCCCTGCTGCATCGTCTGGTGCATCCGGTGTCGCTGCTGGTGCTGGCGCATGAATGGATGACGATGAAGGCCGGTTCATGGGACGCGGTGCCTGCCACGCTGGTGCTGTGCATCCTGCTCGGCCATCGGCTGCTGGTCTCTGCCGGCCGCATCCGTGCGGCCGGGCATGACGGCGTGGAGGTGCCGGAGCGGTTGCCGGGAGATCGAAGCGGCCAGGAACTCAGGGCGCCGGGCACGCGATAGGCGCGGATTCGCGCTGTTCGACCCGCAGCGGCTGTTCAGCCGGCATGGCCGTACACCGTGCGCGCGGACTGCGCGCTCACCTTGCCGTTGGCGATGTCTTCATGCACGGTCGCTCGGCGCCGAGGGTCGCCATGACCGCCTCCGCCCGGTGTCTCGACGATCACCCGGTCGCCGCGGTTCAGCACGGTCAAGGCCTTGGACGGGATCACCTGCTCGCTGCCGTCCGTGCGGCGGATCACCGAACGCGCCGATGCGCCCGGCTGTCCGCCGGCGAGGCCGGGAGCGGCGCTGTAGTGCCGCTCGCCGCGATGGGTGAAGGTGACGCCGTCCGCGAGGATCTCGTACTCGCGCACCACGCCCAGCCCGCCGCGGAACTCGCCGGCCCCGCCGGAGTCGCGGCGCAGCGCCACCCGGTGCAGGCGGATCGGCGCTTCCATCTCCATCGCCTCGGCGGGAAGGTTCATGCAGTTGCTGGCATCGGTATCGACCACGTCGACGCCATCGAGCCCGTTCGCGGCACCGCTGCCCCCGGCGATCAGTTCGCCGACGATGTAGCGCCGGCCGTCGGCATGGTTGCCGCCGAAGGCCACCACCAGCAGCGTGCCGGCGGCCGGTGCACCGACGCGGTCAGGCAGCACGTCCGCCAGCGCGCTGACCATCGAGGTCGCGATGCGCTTGATGGTCGAGGTGCGCGCATTGACCGGTGCCGGTTCGATCGGGTTGGCGAGCGACCCCTTCGGCAGGTTGAGCGTGACCGGCCGGAAGCAGCCGCCGTTGGTCGGGATGGTCGGATCGGTGAGCACGCGTACCGCGTAGTACGCAGCGGCCTGCGAACCCGAAGGCACGCAGTTCATCGGCCCCCGCACCTGCGGGCTGGTGCCGGCAAGGTCGAAGTGGATGGTGCCGTCCTTCACCGTCACCGCTACCTCGATCCGGATCCGTCGGTCGAGCTCGATGCCGTCGTTGTCCATCTCGTCGACGTAGCGGTAGGTGCCCTCGGGTATCCGGCGCAGTGCCTCGCGGGTCATGATCTCGGAACGGTCGAGCAGCTCGGCGAAGGTCGCCATCAGCAGTTCGGCGCCATGCACGTCGGCCAGTTCCTGCAGCCGTCGTGCACCGACATTGCAGGCGGCGAGCTGGGCATTGAGGTCGCCCATCAACGTGTCCGGCAAGCGAGAGTTCTGGCGCAGCAGCGCAACCAGGGTCTCGTTGTACACGCCGGCCTCGCGGAACTTCAGCGGCGGGATCCGCAGTCCCTCCTGGTAGATCTCGGTCGAGTTCGGCGGCAGCGAACCGGGCGAGTAGCCGCCGACGTCGCCATGGTGGGTCATGCTGGCCGACAGCGCGATGATCCGGCCGCGATGGAACACCGGCGTCATGATCGCGATGTCGGGCAGGTGGGTGCCGCCGCAGTAGGGATCGTTCAGGATGAACGCATCGCCCTCCTTCATCGTGTCGAGCGGGAAGCGCGCGATCATGCTGCGGATGGTCGGGATCAGCGTCGCCAGGTGCACGGGGATCGCGCAGGCCTGTGCCAGTGTCTCGGCCTCGATCGTGAACAGGCTCGCCGAGGTATCGAGGCCCTCCTTGACGATCGGCGAGAAGGAGCTCTTCAGCAGCGTCAGCTCCATCTCGTTGGCGATGCCTTCGAGCTTGTTGCGGATCACCTCGGTGGTGATCGGGTCGACGACCGCTGCCCGCTGTTCCTGGTTCATGCCGCTTCTCCCTGCGTCATCACGAGGTTGCCGACGGCATCCACCGTCGCGGTCCAGCCGGGCTCGATCACGGTGGTGGTGTCGGCCTGCTCGATGATCGCCGGCCCGGCGATCGTGGTGCCGGGCATGATCCGGCTGCGCTCGTACACGTTCGCCTCGACGAACCCGTTCGACAGCTCGGTCATGATCGGGCGACGACCCTTCAACGGCTCGCCGGCGGCGGGACGGTATTCGCCTTCGAGCGGCCGCTCGCCGGTCGCCTGGGCCTGGTGCACCGCGCGCAGGTTGACGAAGGTCATCGGGCCGCCGGCGCTGTGGCCGTAGATGCGGTCATGGGCTTCGTGGAAGCCGGCTCGGATGCGGGCGATCACGTCCGCGGGTTCGCCGGCGGCTTCGCCCACTGCGTCCTGCATCGATACCGGCACCTCGATATGGTGCGACTGCCCGACATAGCAGACATCGGCGTAGTAGCGCACCTCGACCTTGCCCGGATCGATGTTTTCCACCTGCATCAGCGTGGCGCACTGCCGGTCGAGTGCCGCGAATGCGCGCGCCAGGTCGTCAGGCGTGGCCTGTTCCAGGCGCGCATGGAAGGCGACCGCGGCCTCGTGTTCGACCGGTGCTGCGAGCAGGCCGGAGGCCGACAGCACGCCGGGATGCAGCGGCACGACCACCTTCTGCATGCCCAGGTCTCGCGCAAGCGCGGTCGCATGCACCGGTCCGCCGCCGCCCAGCGGCACCAGCCCGAAGCGGCGTGGGTCGATGCCGCGCTTGATCGACACGAACCGGATGCCTTCGGCCATGTTCGCATTGACCACGCGGTGGATGCCGAGCGCTGCCTGCTCGACCGTCAGGCCGAGCGGAACCGCGACCTTGCGTTCGATGGCCTGGCGCGACAGTTCCGGCTGCAGCTTGAGCGAGCCGCCGGCGAAGTACGCCGGATCAAGGTAACCCAGCACGATCGATGCGTCCGTGACGGTCGGCTGCTCGCCGCCGCGTGCATAGCAGGCCGGTCCGGGCTCCGAACCGGCAGACGCCGGGCCGACGCGAAGCGACTTTGCGCCGTCGATCCAGGCGATGCTGCCACCGCCAGCCCCGATCGCATTCACGTCGACCATCGGTACCCGTACGGCGTAGCCGTCGAGCATGCCCTCGGCGGCGATCATCGGCCGTCCGCCGCTGACCAGCGCGATGTCGGCGCTGGTGCCGCCGATGTCGATGGTGATCACGTCGTCGAAGCCCGCGGCCAGGCCGGCCATGCTGCCGCCGATCACCCCGGCGGCCGGGCCGGACAGGAACAGCCGGACCGGGCGCCGCCGCGCGATGCGCGACGAGGCGACGCCGCCGCGCGACTGCATGATCTGCAGCGTCGAGCCGACGCCGACCGCTTCAAGGTCGCGCTCCATGTCCTCGAGGTAGCGGTCGATCACCGGCTTCAGGTAGGCGTCGAACGCGGTGATGCAGGTGCGTTCATACTCGCGGAACGCCGGATCGACCTCGCACGAGAGCGAAACCATCAGCGACGGGTGCGCGGCGCGGATGATTTCCGCCGCGCGCCGTTCGTGTGCCGGATTCAGGTAGGAGAACAGGAAGGACACCGCGATGGCGCGCACGCCGGCGGCGACCAGTTCGTCGGCCTCGCGCCGCACGGCGGCTTCATCGAGCGCGGTGAGTTCGGTGCCGTCCGCCGACATGCGTCCCGCGACCTCCCGCCGCAGCGCACCCGGCGCGAGGAACGCCGGCGTCTCCGGCCTGAGCAGCACGCTGTACACCGCGTGCCGGTTCTGGCGGCCGATCTCCAGCGTGTCGCGGAAACCCTCGGTGCAGATCAGCCCGATCTTCGCGCCCTTGCGCTCCAGCACGGCATTGGTCGCCACCGTCGTGCCGTGCACGAAGCGGGTGATCGAGGCCCGGGCTACGTTCCATTCCCGCGCCATGTGCTGCACGGCGTGCAGGACCCCGGCGCTCGGGTTGGCACGGGTGGTCGGGATCTTCACCAGGCGCACCTCGCCGGAATCGCTGCGGCAGACGACGTCGGTGAACGTGCCGCCGATATCGACGCCGACTTCGAAGCGGAGGAGCGGAGTTCGAGCCTGGGTCATGCGGGCATCCTGCGGCGATCGATGCGTGATCGGGTGGTACCGATGATGCCATCGGCGCGGCCGGACCGGCCTGTCGAAGCGTCAGGGCGGGGGTCAGTGCCCGCCGAGCGCCTCGCCGAACGGGAGCTCGGTGCCCAGCCCTTTCTGCTTCGCGCGGCCGAACACCCAGTGTCCGATCGCGGCGTCGAGTATGCCCATGCCCGGGCACTCGTAGAGGATGATGTCTTCGGGGCTTTTCCGCCCGGCCTTCTTTCCGGCCACCACGTCGCAGAACTCGGCGCAGATGTCCTCTGGGCGGAATCGGCCATCGGCCAGCACCGTCGAGAACGGCTTGCGCGGAGGGTCGTCACCGACCACCTGCTCGATGCTCGATACGAACACGCGCGAACGCAGGATGGTTTCAGGATCGAACTCGCCGGGTGCGAGCGACATCAGCAACGCGCCCGGCTCGAGCCATCCTGCCTCGAAGACGACGACGTTTCCGGACGTCGCGGTGATCATCACGTCGGTTCCGCGCACGGCCTCGCGGGCAGAGCCTGCGGGCTCGACCTCGATGCCCAGCGCCTGCTGCATCGACTCGCAGAAGTGGCGGACGTTCTCCGGGTTGCGGCTGTAGGCCTTCACCTTGCGGATCGGGCGAACCGCACACGTGGCGGCGGTCAACGCGCGGGCATAGCGCCCGGTGCCGATGATGCCGATCGAGCTCGCGTCCTCGCGCGCAAGGTGCTTCGCCGCGACGCCATAGGGCGATGCAGTACGGATCGCGTGCAGGTGGTAGTCGGAGATGATCGAAACCATCTCCATCGTGTCCCAGTCGAACAGGCAGATCACCTCGGAGCGGTTGGTGCCGCGGTAACCCGAGTAGACACGCACGGCCGCGGTGCCCATCCCCGGCACCATGCCGGGGAGGATGCGCAGGTTGTGCCACAGGTGGCCGGGGTGATCCGGATGCGTCACGGTGCAGCGCTTGAGCTGGAAGGTGCTGCCGGCCGATTGCTGGCGCATCAGCTCCTCGATCAGTTCGACCGACTCGAGCGCGGGCTGTCCGCCCGACATTGCATCGATCACGTCCTTCTCGGTCAGGAACAGCATGCTTCCTCCTGCGGGTGGGTGGATGCCGCATGCATGGTCGATCGCGGCAGGCGCCAGGAATGCGCTGGCGGTACCTTGCCACGCACCTGGCGCGAACGCCATCGCTGGACGATGCCCGGCGCTCTCCCTGCCGATCGAGCGGCAACGGTGAGGAGGTTGCCGATCAGCCGGCAGCGCGGCCTTGAGGCGATTCACCGCCGGTCGCGTGCGTCCAGGTACCGCCGCGGTAGCGCTGCGGTGCGCTGCCCGTCGGACCCAGCCGAAGGAGATGCAGCCAGCCGTTGTCCACCAGGGCGCGCACCCCGGGCTGCCGGCCCAGGATGGCCTCGATCGCAGCCGATGGCGCGTCGATGAAGACATGCAGCCGCAACGGTGCATGGCGCAGCCGTTCGCCATCGTGCAGCGACTGCCAGGGCAGGCCGATGCGCAGGTCGCCGCCGTTGCCTTCGAACACGCCGAGGTTGCCGCCGACGACGTTGTGCAACAGCTTGCTGCCGCTGCCATAGCGGACGTTGTCGACCGTCGAGGCGTAGTACTGCATGTTGATCCAGTGCGCCACCACCACCGGCGCGCTCATGATGAGCTCCAGGACGGCGAGCGTCGGATCCTCCGACCAGTGGTAGTCATGCAGGAACACGCGGCCCTGCAGGTCGAGGTGCGCCGTGCGCGCCCGCGGCGCGGCGATGAACGCGGCGTTGCCGGCGAGTCCCCACTCGGGCCGGGTCTGGGCCCAGTCGTTGGCACGTTGCCGGAGTGCCCGAAGCAGCCGGACGGGCTCCACGCCGGCGAGGTCCGGCGATACCGAAGGTGCCCGGCGGGCGCGGGCCGCGTCGCTGGCCTCGCGCAGCCGGACCTGCAATCGCGCCACGGCATCGGCGTGTGTCGTCGGCACGGGCGTGTCCTGGAACAGCACGACCTCGTCGGTCGTGGTGTCGTGCACGCCGGCGACGAACCATGTGGTGTCTTCGATCGGCAGGCCACGGACGCGCAGCGCGCTCCGGACGCTGCGGTCATTGAGCAGCGAGACGAGCAGCCTGGCGTTCACCTCGCCGCCATGGCCGCCGCAGGCCCCGCATTCGAGCCCGGCCGCATGCGGATTGTTGCGCGTCTGGCTGCCATGGCCCGCGATCAGCACCAGCGGTGCGAACGGTGCCTTCAGGCCCGCCGCCGCGAGCACGCCGAGGATTCCAGCGCTCAGGTCCACCTCGCGCCGGGATGCTGCGCCTGCTTCCGGGCCCGCCGCGTCCTCCAGTCGCAGCCGGAGGCGGGATGCCTCCCCGTCGCGCAGTCCGCAGGATTCGACGCGTGCCACCGGCGCGGCCGACGGCAGGCTGTCCTTCAACAGCTTGCCGACATAGGCGAAACCGAGCGATTCGATGAAGCCGAAGGTGGATGCGGCTGCCGTGCGCACCGTCGACCAGCTGCGCTGTGTCTGCAACCTGCGCTGGCGCAGCGCACCCAGGCGGGCATCCGGAGCGGCATGGGCCGCATGTTCATCACGTTCGGTGGGCTGCGCGCCATCCCGCGCCACGGTCTCGGTGACGCGGCACGAGGGTGCAAGCAGTCCCGGCACCTGGGCGAACGAGGCAGCCGTACCGAGCGGCACGTAGGCGATCGGCAGTCCGAAGAAGCCGGCGAAGCCGAGGGTCCGCAGTCCCGGGCTGGTGGCCTCGAGCGCCCGTCGGTAGGGTTCGGAGCGCACGTCGATGCAGAACATCGCCTGCACCTCGATCGCCGCCGCCGCCGGCGCTGCAGCGGGTGCATCGGTCGTCGACGCGAGCGCATCGCACAGCGTACGGCTGTATGCGTGTTCGACGGCGGACTGCAGCAGCCAGTCGATGCAGTGACGCGCATCGTCCTGCGCCAGGCGCAGCGCAGCCGCTTCGCGCCGCGCTGCGCGCAGGCGATCGGCCAGAGACGGATCGTCGTGCAGCAGCAGCCATTCCCATCCGGCCCGCACGGCCAGCAGTTCGACGATCGGATCGATCATCGGCTCGACCGGGGTGCGATCATCCGGGCCGGTCTCGGTCCCGACCGGCGAGGCAGGCGCGTCCCCGTCGAGCACTCGCTGGTGGCGCAGGTAGGCACACCAGGCCGCCCAGCCACCGATGTCGAGCAGCAGCGCTTCACACCATTCCTCGAGGTCGCTGCCGTCGATGCACAGCGCATCGGCGACGGCGCTGATCACGGCCAGCGGATCCTCGGGAAGCGTCAGGGCATGGACCCGCAGCGCGGGGCTTGCAGGACGCGAGGGCAGGACGCGGTCGAAGGCCATCCACTCGCGCCAGCTTGCGTACAGTCCGCGGCCGTCGTCCGGCCGCCATGCGGACTGGTTGCCGTCGAAGAAGGCGGCGTTGTGCTGGCTGATCTGGTGCACGACGATGTCGGCCCAGCGCAGGGGCTGCCCCGGCAGGTGTGGCGGCTCGGCAACTGCGGTGGCCAGGGGCAGCCGAGGATGTTCCGGCGGCGGCACGGTGGCGGCCTCGTCCAGCGCGGCGAGCAAGGCGTCGAACATGGCGTCGGATCGACCCAGGGCATGCCCGGCAGGCAGCAGTGGGTCGGTGCACCCCGCCTGGATCCACTGCTCGGTCGCAGCTTGCAGGTCTTCGCACCCGATCCGTCCCGCGAGCCACTCTTCCCGATACCATGTGCGCGGCATCGACAGGCGCGTCCCGCTCAGCCAGCGCAACCGTGCATGCGCGTCGGCGATCGGCTTGTCTGCATGTCCCTGGTACGGATTGACCGCGATCAGCCGGTCGAGCGGCCAGGCCGGTGCGATGCGGCCGGTCGCGGCTTCGATGGCGGCGATCACGGACCGGGCGCGGGCCGCAATGGCGTCAATCGGTGCGTTCATGGACGACTCCCGGGTGTGTGCAACGGCCACGCGCGAAAGCCGGCACGGGTCGTGCGCTCATCGAGGAACAGGCCGGCGTAGAACCATGGATGAAGACGGCGTGCGAGCGGGCTGGCCGGGGCGGAACGGATCGCCGCCTGCAGCAGGTAGAGTGCCGCGAACGCCGCCAGAACGGCTGCGGCCAGCAGCCACGGCAGCAGGCCCGTGCCGGCAGCGCGGCCCGGCATCCATCCACTGCCGAACTGGTGCATTCCTGCGTAGGCAAGTGCGACCGCGCACGCGGACAGCAGCAGCAGGAGCGGCTGTGCCTGTGCGCCGCGCGCGGCGTTGACCAGCAGCGGTGCAAGCACGAGGCAGGCAACCGCGGCGAGTGCCCACTGCACGGGGTCGATGACGGCAGGTGCATCGTACAGCCATGCCCATGCATGCTGGGCTGCGGCCATCAGGCCGGCGGCGGCCAGTGCCGCCGCGAGGGCGCTGCTCATCCGCTCCTGCGGCGAACGCTCGGCGAGCGCGAGGGCGGCGGTCCTGTGCACGGTATCGCCGGCCGACAGGAAGGCGTGGGCCTTGTAGAGGGAATGCGCGACCAGGTGCAGCAGCGCCAGTGCATAGGCACCCAGTCCGACCTGCATCAGCATGAAGCCCATCTGCGCGCAGGTCGACCAGGCGAGCGAGACCTTGATGCTGATGCGCGTGGTCATGACCAGCGCTGCCAGGACCGCGGTGGTGGTGCCCGCGACCACCAGCAGCACCTGCGCCGCAGGCACGGCGTCCAGCAGGCCGGACAGGCGGATCAGCACGAAGCCACCCAGGTTCACCACGCCGGCATGCAGCAGCGCGGACACTGGCGTGGGTGCCTCCATCACCTGGATCAGCCAGCCATGGAACGGCAGCAACGCGCACTTGAGCAGGGCTGCCAGGACGACCAGTACCATCGAAAGATGCACCGCGAACGGAGCCCCGCCCGGAGCCGACAACGCCGGGTGCGCCAGGATGGCATCGATGCGCAGGGTGTCGAGGGTCGTCCAGAGCAGTCCGATGGCCGCGAACAGGAACAGTTCGGACAGCCGGTTGGCGATCAGCTTCTTGTGCGCGGCAATGCGTGCGGCCGGCCGGTCTTCGTGGAACAGCAGCAGTCGTTGCAGGGCACCACTGGCGATCATCCAGCACGCGGCGAGCGCGAGCAGGTCGTTCGAGATCACCACGCCGCCCACGCCGGCAAGGGTCGCCATCAGCCACATGGCGTAGCGAACCTGTGCCGGCTCGCCCTCGAGGCAGCGTCGCGAGTAGCCGGCGATCACCCATCCGATGAACGCTACCAGCGTGAGCACGACCGCGCCCGCTGCATCCGTGCGCAACAGCGATAGTGGCCCGACCGGCAGAACGGCGGCACCCGCTGCAATGAATGCGAGAAGCGAGAGGATCGCCGCGCCCAGTGCGATCGCGCAGGCGGATCGCACGAGGGTCCAGGCTGCGGCTGGCGAAGGGCGAGCGACGGCCACCGCGATGGCCGCGACCGCGCAGGCGGCAGGCATGCCGAGCAGCAGCATGCTGCGCCACTCGGGTGCGTCCTGGACCATCGCTGCAAGTGCTGCACTATCCACGTCCGGCTCCGGTCCCTTGCGCGATCGGCGCGATGGCGTGAATCTACGCAGCGGCCGTACATGCGTAAAATTCATTGTTCCGCACGATTCGTGAACCAGGAAAGAACGATCAATCCGGCGCCGGGGACCTCCTGCATGGCAAGGCTCAACTACCACCACCTGCACTATTTCTGGGCGGTCGCGAAGGACGGCAACCTGACGCGGGCGGCAGCTCGCCTGCACGTGTCGCAATCCGCGCTTTCCAGCCAGATCCGGCAGCTCGAGGAGGCGTTCGGGCAACCCCTGTTCACGCGCGTCGGGCGGACGTTGCAGCTGACCGAGGCGGGACACCTCGCGCTGGCTTACTCGGAGAACATCTTCGCCTCCGGCAGCGAACTGCTCGCGCTGCTGCGCGACGGGCACAGCCAGCAGCGCCAGGTCCTGCGCATCGGTGCGATGGCCACGCTGTCGCGGAACTTCCAGGAAAACTTCGTGCGTCCGCTGCTTGCGCGCGACGACGTCTCGCTGGCGCTGCAATCGGGCAGCCTGCAGGAACTGCTGGCCCGGCTGCGCGTGCACGCGATCGACCTCGTGCTATCCAACCAGCGCGTCCCGGCGACCGTCGATGATCCCTGGCGCTGCCGGCGCATCGCGCGGCAGCCGGTGAGCCTCGTCGGCAAGCCGCGCGCGAAGCGCCGTGCCTTCCGGTTCCCGGAAGAACTGGCCGACGTGCCCCTGCTGCTGCCGGGCCGTGACAACGACATCCGCACCGGCTTCGACCTGATGTGCGAGCAGCGCGGGCTGCGTTACCGGCTCCGCGCCGAGGTGGACGACATGGCGCTGCTGCGGCTGCTGGCGCGGGATTCGGACAGTGTCGCGCTGGTGCCGACGGTCGTCGTGCAGGACGAGCTTCGAAACGGCACCCTCGCCGAGTACTGCGTCGTTCCGGACCTGCACGAAAACTTCTATGCGATCACGGTGCAGCGGCGCTTCGAGCCACCGCTGCTGAAGACGCTGCTGAAGCGGACCGAAGCCGACGTGCTCGCGTTCGCGAAGCCGTGACGGGCTGGCTGCAACGCGGCGTTGCCGCAGGTGCTACCTGGCTTCCTGCAGTTCCAGCAGGCGCGCCTTCAGCTCACGCTTGCCCAGCGCGCGCAGCCGGGCGATGGTGTCGATCATCGCCGGCTGGGGCCGCGTCGACGCGGTCTCCCAGTTGTAGATCGTCTGTTCACTCACGTCGAGCAAGGTCGCGAGTTCGCGCACGGTGAGTCCCAGCCGGCTGCGGAACGACCGCAGGCCTCCGGCACTGAACCGACGGCGCGGCATGTCGGCATCGTCAGCACCGGCAGCCGACCTGGGTGCTGCGTCCTTCGAGGTCCGCTTGCTCAACTGCGCGACCTCGCGCCGCAGCGCGCTGCATTCGTCCTTCAGTGCCGCGATCACGCGGCGCTGCTGCGCCCAGCGCTTCTTCAGGGGGGCGATTTCTGCGTTTATCTGGCGCCGGGCGAGCCGGGTGATCTCGTCGCGCAACAGCGATGTAAGGTTTGCCATGTAAACAGCCGCCTTCATGACCGATGGGGAAGCAATGGTACGCGGTCGCGCGGACCCGGCGCACGGAAACAGTACGCGCCGGGTTCGTGGCGTGGTGCATCGCGAGTGCGTGTGTTCAGTCGGCTCGGATGTCCAGCGCGCGTATCAGCTGGCCGTAGCGCTTCAGGTCGGCGCGGACCAGTTCGGCCGATTCGGCTGCGCTGTTCGCCATCACGTCCGAGCCGGTCTGCTGGATCGACGCGGTGAGCTCGGGCGTGCGCAGGATACGCACCAGTTCGCCGTTGAGCCGGTCGATCACCGGCGCAGGCGTGCGCGCGGGCACCAGCACCATCTGCCAGTTGCCTTCCACATAGTCCGGCAAGCCCGATTCCGCTACGGTGGGCACGTCCGGCAATGCAGCGATGCGCTTGCGCCCGGTGACCGCAAGCACGCGCAGCTTGCCCGATGCCAGGTGCGGCCGCACCGCGACCGAGGACGCCCAGGACAGTTTCACCTCGCCGCCGAGCAGCGCCTGGATGGCCGGGCCGACGCCGCGGTAGGGAACATGCGTGAACTTCACCTTCGCCATCGACGCGAACAGCTCGCCGGCGATATGCGTGGCGTTGCCGTTGCCACCCGAGCTGTAGGTGATCTCGCCCGGCTTCGCCCGGGCGAGATCGAGCAGCTGCCTGACCGAGGTCACCGGCAGCGAAGGATGCACCGACAGCAGGTAGGGTTGCCACAGCAGCGTCGTGACCGGGGCGAAGTCCCGGGCGGTGTCGAACGGCAGCTTGGGGTAGACCGCCGGGTTCATGGTGAACGTGCTCGCCACCAGCAGCAGCGTGTAGCCGTCCGGTGCCGCGCGCGCAGCCAGTTCGGTACCGATGTTGCCGTTGGCACCGCTGCGGTTGTCCACCAGCACCGGCTGGCCCCAGGCTTCGGTCAGCCGCTGGCCGATCAGGCGTGCGAGGAAATCCGACGTGCCGCCGGTGGGGTAGGGCACGATCCAGCGGATCGGCTTGTTCGGGAAGGTGGACGCCGCGGTTTGCGCGACGGCCGACGGCGCGAGGATCGCCGCGGCAAGCAGCACGGCAGCATTCACGGACAGGCGGGTTCTGGACATCATCGCTCCGGGGGTGTCCTGCCAGGGAAGGTCGGGCAGGTGAGGCTTCGGCGGCTGGCGACCGATTCGAGGCGCAGCAGGTTGTCGTGCGGGGCTGCCGCGCGTGCGCGACGCCATGCCGGCCATCAGAGGCCGGTCTTGCGGAAGCGTGCGATCACCGGGCCGGTGCTGCGGGTGCGTGACTTGACCTTGGGGCGAATCACCGGTGCCCAGCGCCCGAGGTCCGACAGCACCGTCCACTCCGGTGTCAGGTGGAGGTTCTCGGTCGCCATCATGTAGATCGCGGTGTAGACCAGGAAACCCTTCGCATTCGGCTGCGCCTCTCGAAAGCGGAGCACCTCGGTCACCCCGGGCAGCTTCATGATGTTGGGCACATGGTCGTTGTCGTAGATGTCGTTGAATTCGGCCTCGTCCGCCGGGTCGATTTCGAACGTGATCATCATGCAGTGCGCTGCGTCACCGAACCCGCTGTCGATCGTTGCCATCCCGGTCCCCTGTTGGTTGATGGATGTCGCTGCAGCCGTGAACCTGCCCCACCCCATGTCGATATCGTCGTTGCGCAGGACGAAGCGCTTCGCCGGCGCATGGATGAGATTGGCGCCGGAACTGGAGAGCTGTCTACTGCTGAAGAGGCATTCGCTCGAGCGTGGCGCGCACGGGCTCGGTGAAGGAGGCTGCCTTGCACCCCGGGGCGTTGGCCGGACTGCGAGGCCGGCATCGAGTGTAGCTCAGCCCGGATACACCGGCGTTCCGTGCCGCCCCTCGGCACGGATGCGCCAGTACGCCTCCTGCAGCCTGCGCGTGATCACGCCGGGCACCGCCTGCCGCACCGGTCGCCCCGAGACCTCGCGAACCGCCAGCGCCGCCCCGGACGTGCTGCAGGTGAACACCTCGTCCGCGACGAACAGGTCGAACGCCGTGAGCGGGCGCACCTCGACCGGGATGCCGAGCTCGCGTGCGAGTTCGCAGAACGTCATGCGCGTGATGCCGTGGAGCACGCCGGCGGCCGGGGTGTAGAGCACGCCGTCGCGCACGGCGAACAGGTTCGAGCGCGGCGCCTCCTGCACGTAGCCATCGTGCGACAGCCAGACCAGGTCGTCATAGCCCGCCTCGGCCGCCTCGATCCGCGCGAGGTTGTACTGCAGCCGCGAGATGTGCTTGTAGCGCGGGTCGAGCGTGTCGGCCGGCATCCCGCGCTGGTGCGCGATCATCAGCCGGATGCCGCTGTCGCGCTGCTCCTCGGTGCCGAGGAACATGTAGGGCGAGGCGGCGATGAACACGTTGGGCTTGCAGAGGCGCAGGTCGTTCGTCCCCGGCGGCTGCGCGCCGCGGCTGACGATGATCTTCGTTCCCGCATCGCGCAGCCCGCTGCGCAGGGTGACCTCGACCACCGCTTCGCGCCACTGCGCCCGGCTGAGCCCCGGATCCAGCCACGCGGCATGCATCGATGCATCGAGCCGGTCGAGGTAGTCGTCGAGCCGGAACATCACGCCCTGCCAGGTGGAGATCACCTCATAGACGCCATCCCCGAACTGGAAGCCCCAGTCGAAGAACGACACCTGCGGCTGGTCGGCCGGCAGGTAGCGGCCGTTGACATACACCTCGGGCGCGTTCGCCATGCGGAGACCTCGGCTGGTGTCGTGCGGGCCCCGGCTCTGGGGTCAGGTCTTGAGTCTTGCGCGGGTGCTCCGCGCCCGCCTCACGTCAACCGACGTGCGCGAGGAACTTCACCAGCAGGGTGATGAAGCCAACGATGACGGTGAAGGCGAGGATTCCCCCGCCATAGATCATGGCGAGCTTGTTTCTCGTTTTGCGGGCGGACGTTTCTGGCATCGGATCATCACTCGAGTGTTCGACCCGTCAGGCCTGACGGGGCTGTGTGCGGAGCATACATTGCGCTGCCGGAATCCGCCCGTGGAGGCCGGAGCAGCGACGGCTGGTCGGTCAGGACCCGACGCCGGCTCCGTGGCGCGGAGCCGCCAGAAGGAACGGCGATCCTGGACAGGAAACACGATTGCGCCCGCCCCGAAAGCGTCCTCATGGAGGAACCCCTCTCCGACGAGAGCCAGGAACTTGATCAGCAGGGTGCCGAAACCAACGATGACGGTGAAGGCGAGGATTCCTGCGCCATAGATCTCTACAAGCTTGTTTCTCATGCTGCCGGCGGATGATCCTGGCATTGGATCTTCATTCAAGGATTCAAGTCATTGGGAGCGATGCACTGTGGATTCAGCAGGCCGGCCCCGGTGGGAGCCGGATCGCCAGTGGCACACCAAACATGGCGTACCTAGGCTGCTTGCAAACGTCTTTTGCAGCCCGCGTCAGGCGGCTGTCCGATGCCTGCCGGTGCACGGCAGACAAGCACGCCGTGACGGCAATCCTATGTCTGTGTGATGACCTGGGGCTATAGGAAATTCTCGCCATCTGAAATTCTTGTGAGTCGGGCTCACTTGGTGAGCCAGCCGGTGGCCTATGGTGTGCTCGCGTCGAATCGATTCACATCCGACGCTCGCCCACCATGCCGCCCGGGGCCTTGTCGCCTGCGGGATGGTCTATTTCCCGAGGAGAAGACATGAAACGCGCCACCGTGGCAGCTGCAATCCTGGCCCTTGCCAGCACCGCATCATTTGCACAGTCGTCTGTATACATCGTGGGCGGGATCGGTATCGCCAGGGTAGACAGTGACATCACGGGTTACTCCACAGCGTCGGCAAACCTCGCCTTCACGCAAAGTGCCGACACCCGCGGGACGGCGTTCGGCCTTCTTCTCGGCCGCGAACTCAACAACCAGTGGTCCATAGAGGGCGGGTACCTGAACATCCGCGGTTTGAGTGCGAACGCCGCGATCGTCGCCAACAACGCCCTGATCCAGGGCAACCGATACAACGGATCGATCAACGCCAGGCAGGACATCTCTGGTTACGCCCTGACCCTGGCACCGCGCTATACGCACCGCTTCGGCGGCGCCGAAGTCTTCGTGAAGGCGGGTATCGCGCATGTGAAGGTCGAGAACGAAGTAACCGTCACGGGCAGTGGAACGGTCAACGGAAGCCCGGCCGCAGGCAGCGTCAGGCAGAGGTTCCGCGACAGCAGCACTGTCCCGATGGTCGGGCTTGGCGCGCAGTTCTTCGCCACGCGCAACCTCGGAATCCGTGGCGATTACACCTACATCGCAAAGGTCGGCGACAGCGCGACCACTGGCGAATCCGCGGTCAGCCTTCTGATGATCTCGGGCGTCTATCGATTCTGAGTAGAAGCTCACTTCATGAGCCAGCGCTCCGCGATCCTTCAGGTGCGGAGCGCTTCGCCCCTTGCGTGGGCCCGTAATCTCCTGCCTAGAGGCCTGCCGATGGATCGTTCAGAACGCACAGCAGCCATCGCAATTTCACTGCTGCTGGTTTCGTCCGGCTGTGCAATCCAGACACCTCCGGTCTCATCGATCGAGGCGCCGCAATCCGCAGCCGAGCAGGCGCGCGCCCAGAAGGCGGCCACGGTCGAACGGGCGGTGCCAGTACTGAAACGAAAGATTGCCATCGGTCGGATCACCAACGAGACGGCGCACGGCAGGACCCTCTTCCGCGACAGGGCCGGCGATCCGCTCGGAAAGCAGGTGTCCGACATGTTTGCCCGCGCGCTGGTCGAGTCGGGGCAGTTCATCGTCCTCGAGCGCCCCGACATCGAGCGAGTGCAGGCAGAAGCGAGGTTGACCGGATCGAAGCTCAATCTCGTCGGGGTCGACTCGCTGGTTTTTGGGTCGTTGACCGAGTTCGGGCGCAGGGTGGTTGGCGAGACCGGCTTCCTGTCGCAGAGCAAGCGCCAGGTCGCCTTTGCAAAGGTCGATTTCCGGATCGTCGATGCGGCGAATGGTCTGGTTTCGTTTTCAGTCGCAGGCGCCGGTGAAGCATCCACCGAGACTGCCGCTACGCTCGGCTTCGGATCGCAGGCCGCCTACGACGGTACGCTGAATGACGCTGCAATTCGCATTGCGGTGTCTGAGGCCGTCAGCAAGTTGTCGACGCAAATGGCAAACCGGCCGTGGTTCACCGAGATCCTCGCGGTCGAGAAGGGCCAGGTCTTCATCAGCGGCGGTACGCGGCAGGGGTTGCGGCCCGAAATGACGTTCACTGTCGAGACCAAGGGGCGTCGGGTCAAGTCGCCGCAGTCGGGCTTCGAGATAACGCTCCCGGGCCTCGAGGTTGCCCGGGTACAGGTTGTCGCCAGTTTCGGAACGAACGAGACGGACGAAGGATCGATCGTCCGCGTGGTGGCCGGGTCACTTGAAGGTCACGCCCTGAGTGATCTTGTCGTCGTGCGAAAGGAGGGCCAATGAACATTCGCCTGGCAGCCATCGCGGTGTCCTGCGTCATCCTCTTTGGCTGCGTCCAGTATCCGACAGAAGAACGGCAGGCGGTGGACCTGCGGCCACGTCTGGCGTTCGTCATCAGCGACCCAGAAATGGACCCGTCATCCGTCGAAGTATTCGTCAATGGCCTGTCCGTCGGGTTGGCCAGTGCATACCTGCCTAAGCAGAACGCCCTGCGCGTTCTCTCCGGAAGTCATCACATAACGGCTCGCCAGGGCGGCAAGGTCATCTTCGAAGAGCGTTTGTTTGTTGGCGACGGCGTGACCCGGCAGGTGGTGATCCGATGAGGCTGTTCCACGCGGCATGCCTGGCGCTGGTAGCCGTCCTGTCCAGCGGGTGTGCCACCACCCAATACGAATGGAACAACTACGACCAGCGACTGCTCGATTTCTACAAGAGCGCTAGCAAGAGTGCTGACTTCCTCAGGTTGATGGAAGAACATCTCAACGACCTGGAGCGTCGAGGGATACGCCCACCTCCCGGACTGTATGCCGAAGTTGGCACTTTCCTGCTTCGGCGGGGCGACGGAAAGAGGGCCGCCACCTTTTATGCCAAGGAGCAGGCGGCGTGGCCGGAAAGCTCGAGCCTGATGACTGCGTTGATCAAGAGCATCGATGCAAAGAGCGCGGGTATCGACAAATGAAGAACCTCTTCCTGCTCGTGCTCGCGTTGCTTCTTGTGGGTTGCGCGACAGTCTCTCCACCCGATCTTGCAGCGTTCCGTGCCGCGGCGCCGCGTTCGATCCTTGTGGTGCCGGTGGTTAACCGGTCCCTTGAGATATCGGCGTCCGACTTCATGCTCACGACGCTCCCGATACCGCTGGCGGAAAAGGGCTACTACGTGTTCCCGGTGGACACCGTGCGTTACGTCCTCGAGCGCGAAGGGTTCTACGAGCCCGATCGCATTCACCAGCAAGGCGCGGCGAATCTCGCAAAGTTCTTCGATGCAGATGCCGTCCTGCTGGTTACGATCCATCGTGGGCAGACACAGTACGTGTTCATAGCAGCAACGGTGACGGTGGAACTCGAGTACAGGATGTACGACCGTTCGGGCGTCGAAATCTGGCAAGCGCGCAAACGCATGGCCTACAGTCCGCAGCAGCAGTCCGGTGCAAGCCCGCTTGGGACCCTCATTTCCGCTGCCATTGCGGCCGCCGCGCTGAAGGTGGGTCCGAACTACCTGCCGTTGGCGCGTCAGGCCAACCAGCAGGTGATCGTGCTTGAGCCGACCGCGTTGCCGGAAGGACCGTACGCCAGACCGCGTGCACGTACTGCTTTGCAGTAGGCAATACAACCGAGGCTCACCGGGTGAGCCATCGGGGCCATAGACTCAATCCATCCATCAAGTCCGTCGGAGCTTCTTGAATCCACTCGAACGGTTCTACCGCATCGACCAGATCCTCAATGAACAGGGCTGCAAACCCTTGTCGTATCTGTGTCACGAGCTCGAGGTTTCGCGTGCGACGCTGAAGCGCGATCTGGCATATATGCGTGACCGGCTGAACGCGCCGATTGTGTTCGACCGCTTGGGCGGGGGCTACCGTTTCGAAGACACGAAGGGCAGGGACGGGCCTCGCTACGCGCTCCCGGGGCTATGGTTTTCGGCAGATGAAATCCATGCGTTGATGACCATGAACGCCCTGTTGCACGAGCTAGACCCGGGCGGGTTGATCGGCGGCGAAGTGCGCCCCCTGATTGAACGCCTCGAAGGCCTGCTCGGCCGCGCTCGTGCGCCCGCGCGGGAAGTGATGCTCAGGGTAAGACTTGTGGGGACCCTCGGCCGCCCGGCAGCCCTGCGCTGGTTTCAGGTGGTCGGTGCGGCAGTGATGTCTGCTCGACGACTCCACATCGACTACCTAGGCAGGCATCGAAACGAACGCTCGTCACGCGAGATTTCGCCCCTGCGACTCGTGTTCCACAGGAACTGCTGGTACGTCGATTCCTGGTGTCATGCTGCTGATGACTTCCGCACGTTCGCGGTTGACGCGATCGAGCATGCGGCGGCGCTCGAAACCAAGGCAAAGCGCGTCTCCCTGGAAGAAGTGGATGCGCGGCTCGGTGGCGGCTACGGAATCTACAAGGGCGAACAGTTGCAGTGGGCTACCTTGCACTTCGACGCGCAGGCGGCGATCTGGGTACGTCCCGAGCAGTGGCATCCGAAGCAGGAAGCGCGCACCCTGCCCGACGGAACCTACGAACTGCGCGTGCCCTACTCGCAGCCGCACGAGCTCGTGATGGACATCCTCCGGCACTGCGAGCGGGTCGAAGTGATCGAGCCCGACGCGCTGCGCCGCGAAGTGATGCGGCGCCTGGCATTGGCAGTGGAGCGGTATCGCGGGAATCCATGACGGGCCGGACGTTCTCCGGGCGCGCCGCCTCAGAACCCGTAGACCCTCGCCGCATTCCCGACGAGGATCGCCTGCCGCACGGCCTCGCTGCCCGCCCACTCGTTCACCCGGTCGAGCAGCGTCGCATCGTCCGGCAGGTCCGTCTGCAGCGACGGGTGCGGCCAGTTGGTGCCGAACAGCATGCGCTCGGGTGCGGCGCGGATCAGTTCCTTCGCCGACGCCGCGGCATCGGCGTACGCCGGCGCGCCGGTCTTCGAGCCGTGGTACGGCGCAGACAGCTTGACCCAGCAGCGACCGCGGTCGACCAGCCGGCGGAACGCCTTCCATGCCGCGTCGTCGGACGCGACCGGCTGGCTGAAGCGGCCGATATGGTCGATGACGATGTCGCAGGGCAGCGACTCCAGCAGGGCCGCATGCTCGGCCAGTTCCCGGCTGGTGGTCTGTATCTGCACATGCCAGCCATGCGGCGCGACGCGCGCGGTCATGGTGCCGAGCGTGTCCCAGGTCACGCACCCGGACGGCAGCAGGTGGTAGCGGATGCCGCGGATGCCGGCGGCGGTGAGCGCCGCGATGTGCGCGTCGCTCTCTTCGGGCAGCACGATCGCCACGCCGCGCGTCTGATGTGCCTCATCGGCGAGTGATGCCATCGCGGCCAGCGTGCAGCGGTTGTCGTTGCCGTAGGCGGCCGGCTGCACGATCACCGTTCGGGTAATGCCCAGCCGCGCGCGCAACTGGCGGTAGTCGGCGACCCCCGCGGGGATCGACGGCTGGTTGGCGCCGGGCAGCATCGCGTAACCCGGCTCGAAGATGTGCATGTGCGTGTCGCACGTGCCGGGCGGCGAGGGCAGGCGGGGCGGGGTATCGATCACGGGGAGGATCCGTCGGTGGAGTGAGGCATGAGGACCGCACGTGCGGCGCTAGAGCGCCGGATCGTCGTGCCCTGTCGCCGCGCCGGAGTCGGCGATCCCGGACGCATGGCGTGCCACCGGCAACGATACCCCAAGCGATTCGGCCATCTCGAGCACCAGGTGCAGGTCCTTGCGCAGGTTGGGCAGCGGCGCGTCGGGTTCGGTCGGTTGCAGCATGCCCTTCCAGCGCGGGCCGAGGTCGTGCCAGACCTGCAGCACCGTGCTGTTGGCGAGCCCCTGCTTCAGCACCGACTTCATCACGTCCGGATCGACGCCACCCGCCTGTCCCAGGGCAAGGCCTTCGAGCAGCGCCATGACGTTGGTGCCGAACACCAGCTGGTGCGCGAGCTTCGCGGCCTGGCCGCTGCCCACCGCGCCGCAGTGGGTGATGTCGCGTGCGAACACGCGCAGCACCGGCCGTGCGCGTTCGAGCGTCTGTCCGCTCGCGCCGACCATCAGGCTCAGCGCGCCCTCCTTCGCGGCGAGTATGCCGCCGGAGATCGGCATGTCGAGGGTGTCGCACCCCTTTGCTGCCACCTGCGACGCGACCCGCCGCACCACCTCGGGCCCGAGCGTGCTGCCGGTAGCGAAGAGGCTGCCGGGCGCGAATGCCTCGAGGATGCCGCGCGGGCCCGACACGATGGCATCGGTCTGCGCGGCATCCGACACCAGGCTGATGATCAGGTCGCTCTGCGCCGCGACATCCGCCGGCGTGGCACAGGCCTGCGCGCCGAGCGCGGCCAGTTCCTGCATCGGCGCGCTGCGCACGTCATGCACGGCCGTCCGAAAGCCGGCCTTCAGCAGCCGCTCGCCGATCGGCCGGCCCAGGGCGCCCAGGCCGATGACGCCGACGCGCATGCCGGGCGCCTGCACTATTCGCCCTTGATGCCGGCGTCGCGGATCACCTTGGCATAGCGGGCGACCTCGCTTCGCAGGTACTCGCGGAACTGCTCGGGCGTGTCGAGCACCAGGTCGACGCCCATGCCGGTGAGCTTCTCGCGGGTCGCGGGCACGTTCAGCACCCGCGCGGTGTCGCGCTGGATGCGCGAGCTCAGGTCCGCCGGCATGTTGCCGGGGCCGAGCAGGCCGAACCAGGTGGCGATCGCATAGTCCTTGAAGCCGGACTCGGCGACGGTCGGGATGTCCTTCGCCAGCACCGAACGCGTGCTCCACGTGTTCGCCAGGCCGCGCAGCCGCCCGTTGTTCACATGCGGCACCGCCACCGGCAGGTTGCCGAACATGATCGGGATCTGGCCGCCGATGGTGTCGGTGAGCGCCGGGTTCTCGCCCTTGTACGGCACATGGGTGATCTTGATGCCGAGCTGTGCGGCCATCAGTTCGCCGGCCATGTGCGGCGAGGACCCGATGCCGCCCGATCCGAAGGTGATCGGCTCCTTCGTCTTGCGCGCGAGCGCGAGGAATTCCTTGAAGTTGCGCGGCGGGAACGAGGGATGCACCACCATCAGCAGCGGCGTGTAGCCGATCTGCGTGATCGGCGTGAAGTCGCGCATCGTGTCGTAGGGCGCCTTGCCGAACAGCGCCGGCGCGACCGCGAGGCTGGTCTGCGGCGTGATCATCAGCGTGTGGCCGTCGGGTGCCGCCTTGGCGACCATCTCCGCGGCGATCATGCCGCTCGCGCCGGGCCGGTTCTCGACCAGCACGTTCTGCTTCCAGTCGGTGGTCAGGCTCTGTGCCAGCGTGCGTGCGACGATGTCGGTGCTGCCGCCGGCGCCGAAGCCGACGAGGATGCGCACCGGCTGGTTCGGGAACGACTGTGCACCGGCGGCGGTCACGCACGTTGCGAGCATGACGCCGGTGACCGTTGTTTTTATGGTCATGTTGTTCTCCTCCTGCGGGAGGAGCCATTCTGTGAAGCGGGACGGGTGCTGTCAATGCCTGCCGCCACTGCAGCGGAAGGATCCCCCCGATCCTTCGCCCCGTCCGGATCCGACGTGGATCGCGCGCTTCAGGCCATGCCCGGCGTCACTTCGCCTGGTACGGCAGCGACGAGTGATGCACCACGATGCGCAGACGGCCCGCATCGTCCTTGACGAACTTCCAGGTCTTGTCGACGGTGGTGACGTTGCCGCCCTTGTCGGTGATCATCACGTTGCCCATGGTGGTGGCCGAGTCGCCGGCGATGAACATCGCCGCGTTCTTCGACTCGCACTTCGTCCAGCCCTTGAGCGCGAAGCCGGTGTCCTTCGGGAAGTTGCTGTCGCCGCCGACGAAGTAGGCCAGCGCGCCGGCGCGCGTGGTGCGGAAGGTCTGCGGCGCGGTGGTCAGCGTCGGCTTGAACAGCACGGTACCCATCTGGTAGCCGTATGCGCTGTCGATCACCTTCTCGGCCAGCGCCTTGGCTGCGGGCTGGCCGCTCTTCTCGCCGGTCTGGCTGATGCTGACAAGTGCCTTGCACCAGCCCGCCTGCGCAGCGAGCACCTCGGCTTCGGTGATGCCCCGGTTCACCACGGTTGCCGAAGCAGCACTGCAAAGGCCGGCCAGGGCGAGGGTGGCGGTGGTCAGGGATGCGGTCTTCATCGTTTCTTGCTCCAGGGTTCGTGGTTGGATGTGCGCATTTGAAGCCCGCGGCGCTGAACGGCACTTGAACCCGCGATGAGCAACCGCTGACCGCCACATGAAGCGAAAATGACAGGCCCCATGTCAGCGCGCCGGGGCGCGACAATCCCCCCATGTTCCGACGTCGACTCAGCCTCGTCCTGATCCTTCTCGCCGCCACCGTCGTCCTGCAGGGCGTGGCGGCGGTGTTCGCGCTGCATGAGGCCGAACGCCAGGTGGTGCGCGGACGCATCGCCAGCGACATCCACCAGGGCTTCGTGCAGCTGCTGGCCACCAAGCAGCGCCTGCGATCCTGGGTCACGCAGCACAAGATCGGTGCCGGCGGAGATCCTGACGAGCGCACGGCCCTGCTGCGGAAGATGCAGAAGACACTGGCCGACCTGGTTGCGCTGGCGAACGCAGCCGAGGCGGCCGGGCTCGGTTCGGCCGACGCGTCGGAACATCCCGCGCGCATCGATGCGCTTCGCGTGCTGGGCCAGAGCGTCGAGACGCTCGGCTCGGCCGTCGGGCAGCTGAGCACCCTGCCGCCGGATGCGCCGGTGCGGCAGGGCTGGGATGCGCTCAGCGAGCTGTTCGACCGTGCCGAGGGTCAGGACCTGCGCGAACTGATCTCGCGCAGCATCGCGCGCGAGGCCGCCGCGATGCAGCGCGAGCGCACGGCCGCGGACGTGACGCTCGCCCGCATCGGCACGCTCTGGATCGGCATGGCGCTCGTGCTTGCGCTGTTGGCCCTGGGTGCCACCCTCTACTTCGCGCGCGCGCTGCGCCGCCCGATCGACGCCCTCGTCGCCGGCGCCCAGCGCCTTCGCCAGGGACACCTCGAGCATCGCGTCCCGCTCGACGGCCATGACGAGTTCTCTGACGTGGCGCGCAGCATGAACGCGATGGCAGAGGCCCTGGAGAAGCACGGGCAGCGTGAAAGCAGGCAGCGCCACCAGCTCGAGGAGCAGGTGCGCGAGCGCACGGGCGCGCTGCAGGATGCGAACGTCGCATTGCAGCGGACCGACGTCCGCCGGCGCCAGCTGCTCGCCGACATCAGCCATGAACTGCGCACGCCGACGACGGCCATCCGCGGCGAGGCCGAGGTCACGCTGCGCGGCCCCGATCGGCCGGCGGCGGAGTACCGCGAGGCCTTGCAGCGCATCGTCGATACTTCGCGCCAGCTCGGGTCGGTCATCGACGACCTGCTCGCGATGGCACGCAGCGACATGGAGAGCCTGAGCCTGGCGCGCGAACCGGTCGACCTCGCCGATCCGCTGCGCGAGGCGCTGTACCAGGCTTCGGCGCTGGCGGGCGGAAACTACATCACGATCAAGTGCGCGCCGATCGAGCGCGGTATCCTTGTCGTGAAGGGAGACGCGCAGCGGCTTGCCCAGCTGTTTCTCCTGTTGCTCGACAACGCGGTGCGCTATTCCCATCGTGGCGGGCGGGTGTACGTCGACTGGGCGTTGTCCGCAGACCAGCCGGGAATGGTGGAGGTGGCGGTGACGGACCAGGGCATCGGCATTCCGAAGGACGAGCTTCCCCAGGTGTTCGACCGCCACTTCAGGGGTTCGGCCGCGCGACTGCACCGCGCCGCCGGAAGCGGGCTCGGCCTGCCGATCGCGCGCACGCTGGCGGCGGCGCATGAAGGCAGCGTTGAGCTGCAGAGCCCGGCCAGCAATGACCCGCGCCCGGGCACCCGTGCCGTGCTGCGGCTGCCGCTGATCCAGGGCGGGGGCCAGGCGGCTTGAACATCCTGCTCGTCGAGGACGACGCACGCATCGCGGACTTCCTCCAGCGGGGCCTGCGCGCCGAAGGACACCACGTGCAGCGCGCCGCGAGCGGGCCCGACGGGCTCGCGCTCGTCACCGAGGCCGCCCGCGACGTGTCTTCGGGGAATCCGCCCACCGTCGTCGTGCTCGACCTGATGCTGCCCGGCATGAACGGCATCGAGGTCTGCCGCACGCTGCGCGCGCGCGGCGTGCCGTTCCCCATCCTGATGCTCACCGCGCTGGGCGCGCTCGATGAACGCGTGGCCGGCCTTCGCGCCGGCGCCGACGACTACCTGGGCAAGCCCTTCGAGTTCGAGGAACTGCTCGCCCGGCTCGAAGCGCTCGGGCGCCGCGCGCACGGTCTCCAGCCGGATCGCCCGACCCTGCTGCAGGTGGGCGACCTCGCGCTCGACCGCGAACGGATGCGCGCCACGCGAGCCGGCGAGGCGCTGAACCTGACGGCGCGCGAACTCGCGCTGCTCGAGCTGCTGATGAGCGCACCCGGGCGGCTGTTCAGCCGGGAGCGGATCCTCGCCGGTGTCTGGGGGCAGAGCGAAGACCCGTTGACCAACGTGGTGGACGTCTACATCCGTCGCCTGCGCAGCAAGATCGACCAGGGTCGGCCGGTCGCGCTGATCCAGACGGTGCGCGGGCTCGGGTATCGGCTGGAGGTTCCGGGAGCGGACTGAGCGCCCGGCGGAAGCAGCCCGACGAGGCCTGGCCTGACGTGACGCGCGGAAAGGTGGCCGTAAGCCTTGCAGGCGCAAGATGGCGGCGATGTCGTGCACGGACGCCGACCCGGACCGGGTGGTCGCGGCGCCGGCGCCACGGCGTCTTTCTCCGTAGAGGAAACCGCCATGTTCGAAGAGTTCATCCCCCTGCCGGTGGTCACGCTTGCCACCGGCACCAGCATCCTGCAGCCGCTGCACGCGTTGCCCGAACGTGTCACGCCGGAGAGCCCCGCCGTGGACTCGATGACCGACCTGCGCCACGCCAGTGCGGTACTGGTGCGCGCCGGCGACACCGTCGCCCATGCACGGGAGCGGATGCGCAATCGTGGCGTGCGGATGCTGTTCTGCGTCGACATCTCCGGCCATATCGAGGGACTGGTGACGCTCAACGACATGCTCGGCGAGCGGCCGGTGCAGGCTGCCCAGCAGGGCGGCATGCCGGTGGCGGACCTGCTGGTGCGCGACATCATGACGCCGCGCATCCGGTTGGAGGCGTTTCGCATCGAGGACGTGCTGCACGCACGCGTCGGCCATGTCCTCGCCAGCCTGCGCAGCACGGGGCGCCAGCATGCGCTGGTGGTGGAAACGCTTCCCGGGGGCGTGCAGGCGGTGCGTGGCGTGTTCTCGGCCACGCAGATCGAACGGCAACTCGGCGCGCGGCCCGGTGCACAGACCCCGCCGCTGGAAGTCGCGCGCACCTTCGCCGAGATCGAGGCCTCACTCGCTCATTGAGGGCACGCGGTCGACGCCTGCAGCCGCGAAACAAGCTTGTCCACTTCCGCGTCTCCATCCCGCCACCAGTCCGTCGACCACACCCGCGCGATCTTCCACCCGAGGTTCTCGAGCACGAACTGACGCAAGCGGTCGCGGTCGCGCGCCGTGGCCCCCGAGTGGTAGGTCCGCCCGTCGCACTCGATGCCGAGCAGGTAGCGGCCCGGCGCTGCCGGGTCGACCACCGCCAGGTCGATCCTGTAGCCTGAGCAGCCGACCTGCGCATGCACGTCCCAGCCGCGCTCGCGCAAGGCCTGCATCACCTCCCGCTCGAACGGGCTCTCCGGCTCGCGCCCGGTCGGCACCGACTGCGCGACCAGCGCGCGCGGACCCTTGATCGCGAAGTCGAGGTAGTGCTTCAGGTCGCGCACGCCGGCGGCCCGCACCTTCGAGGTATCGATCTGGCCAGGGTCGAGCGAACTGAATATGCGCACCGCCTCGCGCGCGCGGGTGATGGCGACGTTCAGCCGCCGATGGCCGCCCTCGCCGTTGAGCGGGCCGAAATTCATCGTCATGCGGCCTGCGGCGTCCAGCCCGAAGGTGGTGGAGAAGCAGATCACGTCGCGTTCGTCGCCCTGGACGTTCTCGAGGTTCTTGATGAACAGGGGCTCGTGGCTCGCGGCAGAGATCGCGCGGTCGAGCTCGGCGCCCTTGCTGCGCCGCTGGTCGAGCAGCGTCTCGATCAGCGCCTGCTGCGGCTGGTTGAAGGTCACCACGCCGATCGAACGCGGCCTGGCGCCGTTGTCCGCCTGTGCGTCGAGGTAGTGCCGCTCGATCGCATCGACCACCGCCTCGGCCTCGATGCGGTTGGTGCGCGAGCCACCACGGTCGTACACGCCGTCGACCTTCTCGTAGCGCACCGCGGTGTCGCTGGTCACCGGTGACGGGAAGGTGACCAGGCTCGACTCGTAATAGGTGACGTTGCTGAACGCGATCAGGCTCTCGTGCCGGCTGCGGTAGTGCCACTGCAGGCTGCTGCGGTTCATGCCGGCGCCGAGGCATTCGTCGAGGATGCTCTCCAGGTCCTCGACCTGTTCCTCGTCGGTCGTGGTGTCGTCGTTGTCGGTGGACTTGTTGAAGAAGTTGGTCGGCGGCAGCTGCTTCGGGTCGCCGACCACCACCAGCTGCCGTCCGCGCGCGATCGCGCCGACCGCGTCCCAGACGGTGATCTGCGAGGCTTCGTCGAACACGACCAGGTCGAACGGCGCATAGCCGGCGTCCAGGTACTGGGCGACCGACAGCGGCGACATCAGCAGGCAGGGCTTGAGCCGCGGCAGCAGCGTCGGCAGGGCCTGCACCAGCTGGCGGATCGGCAGGTGCCGGCGCTGCTTCTGCATCTCGCGGCGCAGGCGGCCAAGCTCGGCGTCGGCCCCCGGCAGCGACAGGCCCGACCATGGCACGCCGGCGGCGAGCTTCGCGGCGATGTACTCCTGCGTGAGCTTCTGGAAGCGTGCATCGCAATCGCGGAACTCGAGGATGGAGCGCGTGTGGTCTGCGCTGGAGAAGCCGCGCAGGATCGGTTCGCCGTCGATGGTCTTCTTCACCCACCAGTGGCGGTAGCTGTATTCGAAGTGGCCGGCGATCGCCGCGAGCGGCACGGTACCGGCCTCGATCGACGAGACGATGCCCTGCAGTCCCTGGCCGACCGCCGCCTCGCGCACCTTGCGCCACAGGCACCAGGGCTGAAGCCGGCGCTGGGCGGTGGTCCATCCGGCGAGCGTGCTGCCGATGCGTTCGAGGGCGCCGTCCGCGCGGTCTTCGAACGACAGGTCGGCCAGCGCTTCGACCGCCTGCAGCGCGCGGTTCAGTCCGTGCCAGGCCTCGCGCTGCTCGACGAGCGCCTTGCCCACCGGCCCGTCCGGCCGCAGCAGGGCACGGTTCTCGGCGACCAGCGGCTGCAGCGTGGCGCGCAGCGCGTCCGCACGGGTCGCGTCGACGCCGGCGACCCGGGTGACCCCCTCGGCGAACTGCTTCGCCCATTGTTCATGGCTCGCGACCCGCGACCAGTCGGTGGCCAGGCCGTCGAAGCTCTCCTGCAGCAGCGCCTGCGCATCGGCCTGCATCGAGCGCAGCATCTGGTCTTCTTCGTTCACCGCGGCCAGCGGCACGAACAGCGCGGCGATGCGATCGTCCGAAGGCGCGATGGCGTCGTCCCGGAACGCAGCCAGCCGCTTGCGGATCGACCGCTTGTCCAGCACCGACTTCGGCCACCAGGTGGCGCTGGCCTGCGACCACTCGGCCTGCAGTTCGATCGCGTTCAGTTTCGCCAGCAGCGGTGTCCAGCCGGGGCCGAGCGCGTCCCAGTGTGCGTTGCGCGCCTGGCCATGCTTCGCCAGCACCTGGATGCGGGCGCGGGCGCCTGCATCGTGTGCCGCGCGGGCCAGGCCGACAGGCACCTGCGGTGCGGCGAGCAGCAGGTCCGCGAGCATGTCGAGGGTGCGCCAGCCGTCCATCGACCATCCGCTGCCGGGCAGCTTGAGTTGTTCACCGACGGCCTTCGCCTTCTGGTGCAGCGTGGCGATCGCCGCCTCGAGCGTGCGCACCGCGGCGAGCAGGTCGTCCTGCCAGCTCGGGCTCCACTCGGTGTGGCCGATGGCGGCGAGCGGATGGCCATCGATGCGTCCGACCGGGTCGGCCAGCGATGCCATCCGGCGCGCCAGCTCGCGCAGCGCGTCGAGCGCTTCCCGGTCATGCACCTGCGCATCGGGCCAGGACATCGGCGAGGCGGGCGCCGCATCGTCGCGCGCTTCCGCCGCGATGCAGCTGCCGATCGCGTCGTACACCGTGAGCCCGTTCGGATAGCCGCGATGCAGCGCCTCGACCAGCCCGTTCAACGACTGCCGCAGCGTGCCGAGGCGATCGGCCTCGCGCTGCCATTCCCCGGACGGCTTCTGCGCGGCGATGTCCAGCGTGGCCCCCAGCGCGCGCACGATCTCGGCCTTCTTCGCCTTCGCCGAATGCAGCTCGAGGCAGAACGGACCGAGGCCGATCTGCTCCAGCCGCCGGTGCACCACCTCAAGCGCGGCGAGCTTCTCGGACACGAACAGCACGGTGCGGCCCCTGGCCAGCAGGTGCGCGATCAGGTTGGTGATGGTCTGGCTCTTGCCGGTGCCGGGCGGGCCCTCGAGCACCAGGTCGTGGCCGGCATCGATGGTGCAGATCGCCTTCAGCTGCGACGAGTCGGCGATCAGCGGTGCCAGGATGTCCTGCGGCGCATAGGTCTCGTCGAGGCGGTCGAGGCCGGGCAGCGGCGCATCGCGCACGAACGCCTCGCCCGGACGATCGATCAGGTGCTGCACCACGCGGTTGGCCTTGAGCTGCGCGGTGCGGTCCTGCAGGTCCTTCCACATCAGGTACTTCGTGAACGAGAACAGGCCGAGGTGCGCTTCGTCCAGCACCTCCCACTGCTTCAGCTCGGTCACCGCGAGGCGGAACGCCTGCAGCAGGCGCGCGACATCGATGCCCTTGTCGTCGGTGGGCAGGGCTTCGGTCGCAGCTTCGGCGCCGGCATCGGTGACGGCCGCGACCCCCAGGCTGCCGAGGTCCCCGATGCGGATCTCCTCGCGCAGCCGCATCATCTGCAGCAGGGTCGGATTGACGATGGCGTCGTCGTCATGGCGCACCAGCCGGAAGCCGGAGCGCACCGACTGGCGCAGCAGTGACACCGGCACCAGCAGGATCGGCGCCAGGTGCGACGCCTCGGCGCGCTCGTTGTCGGTCCAGCGGAGCAGGCCGAAGGCCAGGAACAGCGTGTTCGCGCCGCCTTCCTCCAGCCCTTCGCGCGCCTTGCGGAACAGGTTGGTGAGCGTGGCGTTCAGGTCTTCCGGCGCGAGCTTCACCAGCAGTTCGCGGTCGGCGAGCGCCGTGCGCGCCATCTCGTCCCACGGCGTCTGGCCGGTGCGGTTGCGATGGACCTCGGCCGAGCGCGGGTCCTTGCCGTCCATGATCTCCGGCTCGGCGCGCAGGCGGAACTCGCCGCCGTCGGACAGGGCATCTTCCAGCGCCGCGAGGTCGGGTGCGGCGATGCGCAGCGTCGACTTCGACGGCTTGAAGTTGAGCAGCCGGTTGCGCAGGGTCAGGTCCAGCAGCTTCGACTTCCATTTCGACAGCCGGCCCTCGGGCGTGTCGTCCGGGCTGGCGTCGACGATCTTCAGCAGCGCCGGGTCGAGCGGGGGAAGATCGGGCATCGGTTCGATGGCGGGCGGGGGTGCGACGGCGGCGGCCGATGCTGCCGCCGTTCCGCCGCCTGCCGGGCCGCCCGCCGCCGTCGGAGCCGCGGCCAGGCCACCGCCCACCCCGGCCACCCCGGCCGACCGCGACGCCAGCGGCCGGATATGCACGCCCCGCGCGCGCCGGATGTCGATCGCATAGAGGAAGTGCCCGCCGTCGGCGAGGTAGGACTGACCCTGTTCGAGGGCGATCCGCAGCGACGGCCGCTGCGCGGGATGCTGCGCCACGCCGGTGGTCTCGAACACCAGCAGTTCGCCGCTCGCCACCCGCTTGCGCACCGACTGCACGTCGTCGACCAGCGGATCCGGGAAGCACGTGTCATGCAGCCACGCGCCGATCCAGGCATGGCCTTCCTTCAGCAGTACCACCGCGCCGAGTCCCGCCTGCTCGAGGCAGGACGCGAACAGCATGGACAGGTCCAGGCAGCTGCCCACCCGGTGCTCGAGGATGCGGCCCGGCGTGCGGATCTTCTGTCCGTCGGTACCGAACGACGCCGGCGGCTCGACATAGTGCAGCCCCTCGTTGCACAGCGTCGTGTACAGCGCCGACACCTGCTGCCATACCACTTCCCGGTTCTTCGACTGGTAGCCGTTCATCGACAGCGCCGGCTGGGTCGCCTTCAGCAGTTGCGAAGCCTTGCCGACCAGCGAATCGACCGCCGGGTCGTTCGGCATGCTGAAGGCTGCGAGAAGCTCTGGCAGGGACCGTGTGCCGGCCCATTGATCGTAAGCGAGCACTTCCACCGCATGGGCGATACGGGCGATTTCCTGCGCGCCGGCGGTCACTGAAACGGTGACGCTGGCCTGTACCGCTTCGCCCAGGCCCGCCAGGAACGCGTGGTCCGGCTGCAGGTCGAGCGGCGCGATCTGCCGGTGTTCGCCCGGCTGCAGGCGGTCGAAACGCAGCGTCAACCCGCGCGCGAACGGCGGGTTGCAGGCGACCTCGACCTGCAGGTCTTCCAATGGCAGGTGGCTCGCGTTGGCCAGCCCGAGCGCCCGGACCACGGGCACCCCGCACTGGATCGACGCGTAGCCGAGGATGGCGTCGGCGTCGAGGGTGAGGTCGAGCAGGGGCGTGGCGGGGGCGGCAGCGGCGGGCGGCGGGGAGTCCAGGGCAGGTCCGGTTCGGTGTTGCGGCAGAGGTGCAATGTAGCGGCTGCAGACCATGCTGTACATCGGCGGCCGGCGGCCGTCCTGTGAAGATCGGTCTGGACCTCACCGCAGGTTTCCCGTAGCGTGCGGATGCCTGCACGCCGCTGGTTGATGTAGGCGCACTTGCGTGCGCCGTTCGCCGGGAGGGCGTCGATCGGGTTCCCGCCTCCGGAGCATTCCATGGTTGTCCACGCCCTGACTAAACCCACCGTTCTCTTGCTGATGGCCAGTTGCCTGCTCCCCGCCGCGGCGCACGCACAAGGCAAGGGCGACTTTCCCAACCGGCCCCTGCGACTGGTGGTGCCGTTCGCCGCCGGCGGCAGCAATGACATCATCGCGCGGGTACTCGGTGCGCGACTGGCCGATGCGTTCGGCCAGAACGTGCTGGTCGACAACCGTCCCGGCGCCGGCGGCCTGCTCGGCGCCGAAATCGTCGCCCGGGCGCCACCGGATGGCTACAACCTGATGGTCCACTCGGCCTCGTTCACGACCAGCGTCGCGATCCAGCCGAAGCTCGCCTTCGATCCCCTCAAGGACCTGCAACCGGTGACCCAGCTCGGCGCCGGGACGCTGGTGATGGCGGTACCGGCCGGCTCGACGGCGAAGACCATGGGCGACCTGATCGCGCTCGCCCGCGCGAAACCGGGTTCGCTCAACTTCGGGTCGGCCGGCACGGGTACCGTCGGTCATCTCGGCACGGAAGTGCTCGGACGCATGGCCCGGATCGAAGCGGTCCATGTTCCCTACAAGGGCCTGGCCCCGGCAGTGGCGGCGCTGGTCGGTGGCCAGTTGCAGTACGTGCTGGGCGATATCCCGACCATCCTGCCGCAGGTGAAGGCCGGGAAGCTGCGCTTCCTCGGCGTCTCCGGTGACAAGCGCTCCCCCTACCTGCCCGACGTGCCGACGATCGGCGAAACCGTGGCGGGCTACCGGGTCAATCACTGGTGGGGCCTGTTCGTTCCGGGCGGGACGCCGCGGCCGGTGGTGATGCGGCTCAACCAGGAAGTCGCGAAGATCCTGCGCACCCCCGAGATGCGCGATCGCTTCGACGCCGAAGGGGCGGAGGCGGCACCCAGTTCACCCGAGGCGTTCACCCAGTTCGTCCATTCCGAGATCGCTTTCTGGCGCAAGGTCGTGCTCGAGGGCGGGTTCAAGCCGGACTGACCGTCATGTCGGACGCGACCGCCGCTCAGGAACGCTTCGCAAGCTCACCGATCGTCGACCGGCCACCGCTCGCCTGGCCCGGTGGTGCCCGCGTCGCGCTGTGGGTCGTGCCGAACATCGAGCACTACGAGTACCTGCCGCAGAAGATCGGCGTGCGCGATCCGTGGCCGCGCATGCCGCACCCGGATGTCCTCGGTTACGGCCTTCGCGACTATGGCAATCGCGTCGGGCTGTGGCGGATGATCGATGTGCTCGACCGGCACCGCATCCGCTGCACGGTTTCGCTGTCATTGTCGGTGCTGCAGATGTATCCGGAGATCCTGGCGGCCATGGAGGCCCGGCGCTGGGAGTACATGTCGCACGGGCTGTACAACACCCGATATCACTGGGGCTGGTCGATCGAGGACGAGCGGGCCGCGATTGCCGAGTGCCAGGCGATCCACCAGCAACTGACGGGTCGCCGGATGGCGGGCTGGTTCTCGCCCGCCGTCTCCAACACGTTGAACACGCCCGACCTGGTCGCAGAGGCGGGTTTCCGCTACTACTGCGACTTCTACCATGACGACCAGCCGTTTCCGGTGAACACCCGCACTGGAAAGCTGATCAGCCTGCCCTACACGATGGAGATCAACGACGCGATCGCCTGGCGGCGCGGCGACGATGGCGAAGACTTCGCGCGCATGGTGCGCGACGAGTTCGATACGCTGCATGCCGATGGCGCCGTGCATGGCCGCGTGATGTGCATCGCGCTCCATCCCTTCATCATGGGGCAGCCGCACAACATCCGTCATCTGGACGCTGCGCTCCGCCACGTGCTGGCGCACCCGGACGTATGGGTGGCGACCGGCGAGGAGATCGCCGACTGGTACATCGCGAACCATCAGCCGCGGCTGGAAGCCCATCTTGCCGGATCCCGTCCGGCCCTGCCGCGCCTTGCCTGACCCTGCAGCCCCTGAGCCTGAGACCACCGACATGTCCGCACCCCCATCCCCTGCCGACAGCACTGCCACGGACTACATCGGCGCGTACGCTGCGCGTATCGCCCCGGACCCTGCGCAGGCCGCGCTGGTGCTGATCGACATGCAGTACGCGACCGGCGCCCGCTCGGGCGCACTCGGACGCAAGCTGGCGGCACAGCGATCCACCGTCGGCGATTACCGCTTCGACCGCATCGAGCGGTTCGTCGTGCCGAACGCGCAGCGACTGCTCGCCGCGTTCCGGGCTGCCCGTCAATGCGTGACGTACGTGACGATCGGCGCACAGTTGCCGGATGCCTCCGACGCCCCCGCGCACATGCGCGCGATGTTCATCGACCTCGACAACCACGTGGGCAGCCGCGAGCACGAGATCCTGGATGAACTCGCCCCCCGCCCGGGCGAACTCGTGCTGAACAAGACCACGATCGGCGCCTTTGCCTCGAGCGGCATCGACAGCGCGCTGCGCGCGCTCGGGCGCAGGCAGCTCTACCTGCTCGGAGTCTCGACGAACATGTGCGTCGAGACCACGGCACGCGAGGCGGCAGACCGAGGCTACGCGGTGACGCTGATCGAAGATGCCTGCGGCACGACGCATGCCGACCTGCATGAATCGACCCTCAAGAACTTCCGCAGGTTGTTCGGCCGGGTGTGCTCGACGGCAGAAGTGCTGGACGAACTCGGCTTCGCCCGCTAACCGTTTCCTGCGGCGCCGCGGGGCGGCAGGCTGGCGCCATCGCCCAGGGCATGCAGGTGCGCCGAGATCTGGCCGGGCTGGGTCCACCACACCCCCGGATGGCGCCGGATGGCCTCGATCGTCTCGCGCAGGTAGCGCACGCGGCTCGCCATGCCGGACAGCCACGGGTGCACGGCCAGGCAGAACGTGCGGCCGGAGACTTCACCCTCGGCATGCAGCGTCGAGAAGGCCTCGTTGACGAGCGCCGGATAGCGGGTCACCGGCACCCGTCGCAACCACTGGGCCTCGACGTCATCCCACTCCGGCTGCGTGGGCACGGCCAGCAGCCTGGGCTGCGTGCTCATCCAGTACGGCTGCTCGTCGTTCGGCCAGTCGAGCACGTACTCGATGCCCGCATCCGCGAGGCGCTGGGGGGTATGCGCCGACTCGCCATGGTCCTGGCCGCACCAGCCGCGCGGTCGCACGCCGGTCGCCCGCTCGAGGGTATCGATCGCAGCCGCGATGAATTCGCGCTCTTCGTGCTCGGCCATGCGCGACGAGATCATCCGGCCGGCGGCCATCCCGTGGGCGATGAACTCGCAGCCGCGGGCCTTGAGCATCGACACCAGGCGCGGGTTCCGGTCGACTGCCATCGCGCTCGCGGCCACCGCCGGAACGATGCCGGCCGCGTCGAGCAGGTCGAGCACCCGGAAGACGCCGACCCGGTTGCCGTACTCGCGTTGCGTCCAGGACCGGTAGTCGGGCTCGAAGCTGCCGAACTCGCCGACGAACCGCGGGTCGCGCAAGGCCGGCGCAGGCGCCCGCAGTTCCCAGTGCTCTAGATGGAGCAGCACGAACGCAGCCAGCCGGGCCCCGCCCGGCCAGGTCAGCCTGGGCCGGGTCGGCAGTGCCGAGAACGGGTAGTGGCCATGGTCCATGTCTTTTTCCAGGCATTTCGAGGATGGCGCACTGTAGCCGTTAGCGGCGTGCACGCTCAATAGGCGTCGGCACGTCATCCATGCTGTACATTGACGTCCAGCGCCGCATGTGCGCACCACAAGATCGATTTCCGGCCACGTTCCGGATTGCGGGAGGAAAACACCATGGCGCACTGTCATCCTGCGGGCTTCTCGAGCCTGGTGGGCATCGTACTCATCGGCCTCGCGCTCGAAGCTCCCGCCCAGCCGGAATTCCCGGTGAAGCCGATCCGCCTGATCGTGCCGTCGGGCGCGGGTGGCGGTACCGACGGCACCACGCGCATGGTCGCGCCGAAGCTCGACGAGTTCTTCGGCCAGCGCGTCCTGGTCGAGAACCGCCCGGGTGCCGGCTCCATCGTCGGGACCGAAGTGGTGGCGCGATCGGCACCCGACGGCTACACGCTGCTCACGGCCATCAGCAGCATGACCATCCAGCCGTCGATCGCGAAGAACCTGCCGTTCGATCCGGTGCGCGACTTCGCGCCGGTGAGCCAGTACGTCTCCCTCCCCAACATCCTGCTCGGCCATTCTTCGCTGCCGCCGAAGAACGTGAAGGAGCTGATCGCCTTCGCCAGGGCGCGGCCCGGCAAGCTCGAGTTCGCGTCGGCAGGCACCGGATCCAGCCTGCACATGAGCATGGAGCTGTTCCTGAGCATGGCCGGGCTGAAGATGGTGCATGTCCCCTACAAGAGTGCGACGACCGGCATCGGCGACGTCGTGGCCGGCCACCTGCCGCTGATGGTCAACAACATGATCGTCGGCACGCAGTACGTGAAGTCGGGCCGCCTGCATGCGTACGGCGTGACCAGCGCCGCGCGGTCGAAGGTCGCCCCGGAGATCCCGACCATCGCCGAACAGGGCGTGCCCGGCTACGAAGCGGTGCAGTGGTACGGCATGGTCGCGCCCGCAGGCACGCCGAGAGAGGTCGTCGCGCGATTGCACAAGGGCGTGGTGTTCGCGCTGCAGGATCCGGCCACGCGCGAGCGCCTGGTATCGAGCGGCGCAGACCCGGTTGGCAATACACCGGACGAGTTCGCGGCGCTCATCCGTTCCGAGGTCGTGAAGTGGGCCAAGGTGGTGAAGGCTGCAGGCATCGCACGCGAGTAGTTGTCACCGGCCAGCCGGTTGACGCGGCCAACGGCAGCCCTCATCCTGACGCTGTTGTCTGTCAGGATCGATCGATTACGCGAGCGGGGATACACCCGCAGCGTCGACGGAGGAGGGCGGCTTGTACGCTCGATGGGCTCGTATCCGCGCCGCCCGCGTCCTGCGCAGGTGGGCGTGCCGTTCATCCCTGCTGGCCGGCCTGGCGGGGGGCGGCCTGCTCGTGGCCGCGGGCGCTGCCTGGCCGCAGGGCGCCACGGCGGAGCGCCCGATACGGCTGATCGTGCCGTTCGCGCCCGGGGGCATCAACGACACCGTCGCGCGGCCACTGGCCGAACGCATGCGCTCCCTGCTAGGCAATGTCGTGGTCGAGAATCGCGCCGGTGCCGGCGGCACGATCGGTGCGGCGGCCGTGGCCCGCGCCGAACCGGATGGCAACACCCTGCTGCTGGGCAGTGCGGCCACCCACATCGTCGGGCCGTTGGTGACCAGCACGCCCGGATACGACCCGGTCAAGGACTTCACGCCGATCGGCATCATCGCGGTCAGCGGGCTGGCGATCATCGTCCACCCCTCGCTGCCGGTGAAGGATCTGCAGTCGTTCATCTCGTTCGCTCGCAATCGACCGAACCAGCTGTCCTATGCGTCGGCCGGCGCCGGATCGGCGACGCACCTGGGCGCCGAGCTGTTCAAGTCGCTCGCCAGGCTGCCGTCGCTGTCCCATGTGCCCTATCGCGGCGGGGGGCCGGCCGCCACCGACCTGCTGGGTGGCCATGTGCCGGTGGGCGTGCTCAACATCAGCAGCCAGATGATCGAATACCACCGGGCGGGGCGGCTGCGCATCCTCGCAGTGACCACCGCGAAGCGGGCCGGCAGCGCCTCCGAGATTCCGACGGCGATCGAGTCCGGGCTGCGCGACATGGTCGCCCTCAACTTCGCCGGGCTGTTCGTGCCGGCGGCGACGCCGGCCGCCACGGTCGAGCGCACCTCGACTGCGCTGCGGACCGCCATCGCCGACAAGGCCCTGGTGAAGCTGTTCGTGAATGCGGGCCTCGAGATGTCCGCGGACGATACACCGGAGCGCGCCCAGCGCTTCGTCGAATCCGAGATCGGCCGCTGGTCGCCAGTGATCCGGTCGATCGGACTCAAACCGGGCTGACCTGCAAGTCGAGCCCATCGTTGCTGCATGTGCCCCCGAGTTGACCGACAGGAGATTTCCATCATGACCGCGCCGCTCAAGCAAACCCGCATCGAACTGAACAATGCCGTGTTCTCGCTGCCCGACATCGTGGCCAAGGCAGAGGGCTATTTCCTCGACGAAGGCGTCGATGTCGAACTGATCCTGCCCGAGAAGCGCAAGGCCATGATCGCGGCCGCGGATGCGCCGATCAAGCAGCACTCGGCCATCCAGTCGTTCCTCTGGCACGAGGGCATCGAGAAGGGCGAGTTCTCCGTCTACCACGCCTGCGAATGGGGACAGATGCGCCGCACCCAGGACACCTGCGCCGGCGTCAAGGTGATCACCAAGCGCGCGGCCGTGTCCACCCAGGCGATCATCGTGCGCGGCGATTCGCCGTACAACGTGCCGCAGGACCTCGCCGACGTCGAGGTCGCGGTGAACTACCATGCCGGCTCGCACTACATCACGCTCGGCATGCTCGCCGGCTTCATGAAGCAGGACCAGGTGAAGACCGTGCACATCGGCGTGCCCAACCAGCGCTTCA